>Ga0114993_10004853_pt1 | contig 13188 bp, 17 predicted proteins | sample ArcticOcean_MG_C_FD_87042 | JGI IMG/M metagenome (GOLD analysis project Ga0114993, IMG submission 87042) | Marine microbial communities from western Arctic Ocean - ArcticOcean_MG_CB2_150 | ecosystem: Environmental > Aquatic > Marine > Oceanic | place: Arctic Ocean: Canada Basin | collected...
ATTTTTATCTAACGCTTTTCTAATTTCACCAACTCTACCATCCATCATATCTGATGGAGCTATTACATCACATCCCATTTCTGCTTGTAATAATGATTGCTTAATCAAAATTTTAATTGTTTCGTCATTATCAACATAATTGTCTTTTAATATACCATCATGACCATGGTTGGTGTAAGGGTCTAAAGCAACGTCACACATTATACCAATATTTTTATAATTTTTTTTAATTAATCTCAAAGCTTTGCAAACAAGATTGTTTTCATTTAAAGCTTCAGTTCCTTTCTTATTTTTTTTAGATTTTTCAGTGAAAGGAAAAAGAGAAATCATTGGAATTGATTTGTCTAAAGCCCTTTCTATTAATTTTTCAATTTTGTCTAATGAATATCTATGAACACCAGGCATTGATTTTATAGGCTCTTTAATATTTTTCCCTTCTCTTATAAAAATTGGCCATATTAAATCATTAGGTGAAATATTATTTTCCTGAACTAATCTTCTTGCCCAGTCACTTTTGCGATTCCTTCTTAATCTTGTGCTAGGGTATGTGCCTATATTTTTCATTTGCAAACCGTTCTCAATTAAAAATAAACTTATATTAATACTAAAATTAATACTATTGCGACAAATCAAACATGATATAATTTAGTTATTGATATTAACTTATCATATTGTATTAAATAATTTATATGAATAATTTTAGTGATTTCCACACAATAAAAGATTTAAAATTTGACATATCTAAGCTTCAAGTTGCGTTAAATGATGTTTTGAAAATAAAGCAATATGATGACGCAAACGGAATAAAAAATTTTGCTGCAATTTGTCTTAATCAAATACCGGGAAAGCCTGAATCTACAAAAGGGAATTTTGCAAGAGGAGTTTATTGGACACAGCCTAACTCTTCTGGAAAAGAAGTTGAAAGAGACAAAACTTTAAATGAGAGTTCTTATACCGAATTTGTTAAGGAATATGAACATACGTATTTTAAAGAAGTTTATGAAAATTTGAAAAAAAAATTTAAACTCGGTAGAGTTAGAATTTTACTTAAAGAACCAAGATCTACATTAAGTTGGCATAGAGATCCAGAGCACGACTTCATATACCAATTATAACTAACCCAGGATGTTTAATGGTAATTGAAAATGCTGCGAAGCATTTACCTGCAGATGGCTCTGTTTATGTTACTAATAATCTAAAATATCATAACGCATTTAATGGTGGTGAAGAAAACAGAATTCATTTAGTAGCTTGTTTGACTGACTACAAGTTCGATTAATATCATTAGATTGTGGTATAAATTTTTATACTATGATATATAAACTTAAAAATATCATAATTTTAAATAAAATATTTATGAAGGCTAACAAAGTGTTAATAGCGTCAGACCATGCAGGCTTTTCTTTGAAAGAGGCTATTAAAAAATTTTTGATTAAAAAAAAAACAAAAGTTTTAGATTTAGGAACTAACTCTACTAATTCAGTTGATTACCCTGATTACGCTCATTTGTTATCAAAAAAAATTAAAAAAAATAACAAATCCTTCGGTATTTTGGTATGTGGTTCTGGGGCAGGAATGTATATGGCAGCTAATCGTCATAAAAATGTTAGAGCTGCACTATGTTATAATGTTAAAACAGCTAAATTAAGCAGATTACATAATAATGCTAACGTTATGACAATAGGAGCAAGATTGACTAATAAAAATGTTGCTTTAAAATGTGTCAATATATTTATAAAAACTTCATTTGAAGGTGGTCGTCATTTAAGAAGAGTTAAAAAAATCTAATATAATATGTCAAAATTAAATAAATATAATTCTACAAGTTATCAAAATTTTTTTGATAATGATTTGTCAGTATCTGATCCAGATTTATATAATTCAGTAAAACTTGAGCTTGAAAGGCAGCAACAACACGTTGAACTTATTGCTTCTGAAAATATTGTTTCAAAAGCAGTTTTAGACGCACAAGGTTCTATAATGACAAATAAGTATGCTGAAGGTTACCCTTCTAAAAGATATTATGGTGGTTGCGAGTTCGTTGACAAAGCTGAAAACCTAGCGCTTGAAAGAGTAAAAAAATTATTTGATTGTAAGTATGCTAACGTACAACCACATTCAGGCTCTCAAGCTAATGGTGCGGTATATTTAGCGCTTCTTAAACCAGGAGACACAATACTTAGTATGAGCTTAAATTCTGGTGGTCACCTTACTCACGGAGCAAAAGTTTCTATTTCAGGAAAGTGGTTAAATGCATTTCATTATGAAGTAAGTAAAGAAACAGGATTAATTGATTATGATCAAATACTGGAGTTAGCAATAAAATGTAAACCAAAAATGATTATTGCTGGTGGAAGCGCATATTCAAGAATAATTGATTTTAAAAAATTTAGAGAAATTTCAGATAAAGTAAATGCTTACCTAATGGTTGATATGGCACATTTCTCTGGTCTAGTAGCTGGAAAAGGTTATCCAAATCCTATTGAGCATGCTGATGTTGTTACGTCAACTACCCATAAAGTTTTAAGAGGTGCTAGAGGTGGAATAATATTAACTAACAATGAAGATCTTTATAAAAAAATTAATTCTGCAGTATTTCCTGGTTATCAAGGAGGTCCTTTAATGCATGTTATAGCAGCCAAAGCAGTAGCTTTTCAAGAAGCTCTCAAGCCTGAATTTAAAGAATATATTAAATCAGTTATTGCTAATGCTAAAATTTTATCAGAAACATTAAAAAATAATGGTTTTAAAATTTTTTCTGGAGGAACTGACACACATTTGATGTTAGTTGATTTAAGACCTTTTAAAGTTAATGGAAAAGATACAGAAACAAGTTTGTGTAAATCTAATATAACTTGCAACAAAAATGGAATACCATTTGATACAGAGAAAATGACTGTTACATCGGGAATAAGATTGGGAACACAAGCTGCAACTACAAGGGGATTTGGTTTAAATGAATTTAAAATAGTTGGTGAGTTAATTACAAAAGTTGTTGTTGGTTTATCAAAAAATTCTAACGATAATAGTAAAGTAGAATCTGAAGTTAGAACTGAGATTATAGATCTGTGTTCTAAGTTTCCTATATATAATCATTTAACTAGAAATTAAACTTATGCTTTGTCCATTTTGTAAAGAAAAAGATACTTCTGTAGTTGACTCTAGGCCTACAGAAGACGGAACAGCTATTAGAAGAAGAAGAGTCAGTCATTGTTGTGCTGGACAAAGATTTACTACTTTTGAAAGAGTTCAGTTTAGAGAACTTACTGTCGTTAAAAAAAATGGCAGAAAGTCACCTTTTGACAGAGAAAAATTATCTAAATCAATCTTTATATCTTTAAAAAAAAGGCCAATTGATAGCGATACTATTGAAAAATTTATTTCAAAAATTTCAAGAAATATGGAAGAGATGGGGCAATCAGAAATTCCATCAAGTGTAATTGGTAGAATGGTAATGGATGGACTAAAAGAAATGGATAAAATTGCTTACATAAGATTTGCTTCCGTTTATACAAATTTTAAAGAAGTTGAAGACTTCGGTCAGTTTGTTGACAAGCTAGATGTCTACAAAAAAAAATAGTATAAATAAAACTCATTCACATTTTATGAGACTAGCATTAATTCAAGCTAAGAAAAATATTGGAAACACAAAAGAAAACCCCTCGGTTGGTTGTGTTATTGTAAAAAATAAAACTATAATAGGAGTGGGCTCAACAAGTTTTAATGGAAGACCACATGCTGAAATAAACGCAATTAATACCTGTAAAAGTAGTATTAAAAATTCCGAATTATTTTCAACGTTGGAACCTTGTACACACTATGGCAAAACTCCTCCATGCATTAATAGGATAATTAAAAAAAAGGTTAAAAAAGTTATTTTTGGAATTTTTGATCCAGATATAAGAACTTTTAATAAAAGTACTCTTTTTTTAAAAAAAAAAAAAATTAAGGTAAAAAGCAAAGTTTTATTTAATGATATAAATAATTTTTACAAAAGTTATTTGATATCAAAAAAAAAAGAGCTTCCTTTCGTAACTGCAAAATTAGCATTTTCAAAAGATTATTATACAAAAAGTAGTAAAGAGAAATGGATTACAAATAACCTTTCAAGAGGAAGAGTTCATTTAATGCGAAGCTCACATGATGCCGTAATTACAAGCGCCACTACTATAATAAATGACAATTCTAGATTAACTTGCAGAATTGATGGTTTAGAAAAATCATCACCATCAAGATTTATTTTAGATAAAAATTTAAAAACTCCATTAAATTCACATATTTTAAAAAATGCTTACAAATTTTCTACTACCATATTTTATAACAAAATTGATACAAAAAAACTAAAAAAGTTAATTGAAATGAAAGTTAAGCTCATTAAACTACCTCTTTTAAATAATACCAAATTTGATTTACAAAAAATTCTTTATAAAATTAAGGATTTAGGTTTTTCTAGAATTTTAGTTGAATCGGGGATTAATTTAATTAAAAACTTTTTAATTGAAAATTTGGTTAATGAATTTTATATTTTTGTATCATCAAAAAAACTCGCACCATATGGTAAACTTAGTTTTAAAAGTTATAAAAGGATGCTAAAAAAAAATAAAAAAATTGTGCAAAATGTCAACTTGGCTGGAGATAAGATGATTACTATCTTTATTAAATAATGTTTAATGGAATAATTTATTATACTGGTACGGTAAAATCAATTGAGAAAAAAAATAAAAATTGCACTTTAACAATATATTCTAAAATTAAGTTTAAAAAAAATGAAATTGGATCTTCGATTTCATGCTCCGGTGCATGCTTGACTTTAGAATCTTTTAAAAAAAATTATATTAAATTTTATTTATCATCAGAGACTATCGATAAAACAAATTTTAAGTATTGTAAAAAAAATGATCTTATTAATATAGAAAAATCATTAGTTTTTGGAGATAGAATTTCAGGACATTTTGCTCAAGGTCACATTGACACAATCAGCAAAGTTAAATCAATCGTTAAAGTTGGTAAATCTTGGGTTATTTCTTTTTTGCTTCCAAAAAAATTTATAAAATTTTTAGTTTTTAAAGGATCTATAACTATAAATGGCGTATCATTAACTGTATCAAAGATCATAAATAATGGTTTTCAGGTTGTTATCATTCCTCAAACTCTTAAATTAACGAATTTGATACATATTAAAAAAAAAGATGTAGTTAATCTTGAATTTGATGTTTTAGGTAAGTATATAAATAGCTTTTTAAAATAATAATAATTTATGAAATATTCAAAAATAAGCAAAATTATAGATGATGCAAAAACAGGTAAGATTTTTATTTTAGTTGATGATGAACAGAGAGAAAATGAGGGTGATTTAATTGTTCCTGCGTCAAAAATAAATCCTAAAATAATTAATTTTATGGCTAAATATGGCAGGGGTCTCATTTGTTTAACTTTGTGTCAAAAAAAAGCTGATAAACTTTCGTTGCCCTTAATGTCTGCTAATAATATTTCTAGAAGTCAAACAGCATTTACAGTTTCAATAGATGCAAAAAAAGGAATTACAACTGGAATTTCAGCTCATGACCGATCTCATACAATAAAAACTATTTTAACAAAAAATGTATCTTCTTACGATTTTGTTACACCTGGTCATATTTTTCCTATAGTAGCAAAAAATGGTGGAGTCCTAGTAAGGGCTGGTCACACTGAAGCTTCTGTTGATATAGCAAAATTAGCTAACAAAAATCCTGCGGCTGTTATTTGTGAAATTATGAACGATGACGGAACCATGGCTAAGGGTAAACAGTTATTTAATTTCGCAAAAAAACATAGACTCAAAATTGGAAAGATTGATGACCTTATTGCCTATAGATTAGCTAAAGAAAACTTTATTAAACTTAAAAAAACATCAATTATCAAAATTGATAAACAAAATTATAATATAAAAATTTTTGAAAATTCACTTGATGGATCAGAAAGCTTTGCTTTAATAAAGGGAGATATAAATAATAGCAAATCTCCTCGTGTTAGAGTTATATCTTCAAATATTGTAAAAAATTATCTTTTGGGTCAAAAATTACCTAACTCATTTAAACAAACAATTTCATATTTTAAAAATTATAATGATTGTGTTTTAATCTTTATAAGAGACACAAATCTGAAATCCGTTTCTGACGTTTTAAAAAATTATAAAGATAAAGAATTTTACAAAAAAGGTACCGATAAGCTAATAAAAAATTATGGTATAGGTGCTCAAATCATTAAGGCACTAGGTATCAAAAAAATGATTTTAGTTACAAGTTCAAGAAAAAAAGTTGTTGGATTAGATGGTTATGGAATTAAAATTGTAAAACAAGATATAATTAAATGAAAAAAAAAATTTGTATTGTTAACTCAAACTTTTATCCTAAAATAAGTAAACTTTTAATACACAGCTCGATAAAGACTCTTAAAGAAAATAATTATACCAATTATAAAGTTTTTGATGTTCCAGGCACCTTTGAAATTCCTGTTGTAATATCAAGTTTAATAAAAAAATACGACGGATTTATTGCTCTCGGGTGTATTATTAGAGGCGAAACTTCTCATTACAATCATTTATGTGACTCAATATTTAACGCTATAATACAATTAAACATTCAATATAAAAAACCAATTGGAAATGGTATACTAACATGTAATAATTTTAAACAAGCTCTTAATAGAGCAAACAAGAAAAAATCCGACAAAGGTTCTGACGCATCTAAAGCGGTAATATCTGTTTTTAAAATTATTAAGTAATGAAAGAAGTTGAAGTTCTAAACAATCCAAGAGTTATTATAATTCAAAAATTGTATGGATATCATATGAATAAAGATTCCAGTATATTTTTTTCCAAACATAGATATAAAAAATTTATTAAAGACGTTGTTTTAGGCTCTATTGAAAGGAAAGAATTAATTGACGAGCTTATAAACAAAGAGCTAAAGAATGATATTAATAAAAACAAAACAGATCTAATGGTAAAAATTATGATTACGGCAGCTATTTTTGAATTTATGTTTATGCACAAAACTCCTATAAAAGTAATTATTAATGAGTATTTAAAAGTGTCAGACTTTTTTGTTGAAGTTCCACAAAAGAATTTTTTAAATGCTATTTTAGATAAAGTGTCAAAAGTAAGTCGTCTTATAAATGAATGAATCTTTTTTAATAAATAAATATTTAAAACCACTAACAAAAAATAACCCCGGTGCTTTAAATTTAAATGATGATATTTTTTTTGATCCCAAAAAAAAATTAGCCGTGTCTGTTGATACATATGTAGAGGGTGTTCATTTCGTTGATTCAAATAATCCTAAAAAATTTATAAAAAAAATCTTTAGATCTTCATTGTCAGATTTGTACTGCAAAGGTATAAAGCCAACTTCATATTTTCTTTCTTTAGCTTTAAACACTAAACAGGTTAAAACAGAATGGTTAAATGATTTAAATCAAATTCTTAAGAAAGAACAAAAAAAATTTTCAATTTCGTTGTCAGGTGGTGATACTACCTATTCATCAAAATTAATAATAACTGTTATTGTTGTAGGGTATTCTAAAAATAAACCTGTTTTTAGGCACAATTGCAATTTACATGATGATATTTATGTAAGTGGTAATATTGGTGATTCTTTTTTAGGCTTAAACGTTATCAAAAAGATTAAAAATTTTGGAAAATTAAATTCTTATTTTACAAAAAAATATTATGAACCTGATTTGCAAGTTAAATTTTCATTTTTTTTAAATAAAATTGCATCATCCTCGGTTGATGTTTCTGATGGACTTGGTTTAAACATACAAGACTTAATACATAAAAAAAAATATGGAGCTCTAATTAACCTGAATAACTTACCGTTATCTAATGAGGCTAGGAGTCTAGTTAAAAATAAAAAAATAAAAATAAAAAATATATTTTCTAAAGGTGACGATTATCAAATCTTATTTACATCAAATCAAAAGAATCGAATTAAAATAGACAGAATGTCAAAAAGACTTAAGATTAAATTGACAAAAATTGGAATTATTACTAGAGATAAAGCTATTATTTTTAAAGTTAACAAAAAAAAATTTACACTTAACAATGAAAAAATGGGTTATATTCACCAATTTAACTGAATATTTTTGTTGCCTTTTATCAATTTTTTTGGCAGTTTGCGTTTTTTAATCTGATTATGTTTAAATAAATGATTGATATACTTTATTTAGTAATTTTCGCTGGCTTCCTAGCTCTTTTGTATGGCTATATAGTCGGTAGACAAATACTGTTAGCCAGTCCTGGAAATTTTAAAATGCAAGAAATTGCTCTAGCGATTCAAGAGGGTGCTAGAGCATATTTAAAAAGACAATACAAAACAATTGCTATAGTTGGAATAATTATACTTATTATAATTACATTTGCGCTAGATGTTTTAGTTGGAATTGGTTTTTTAATTGGATCTTTTTTATCAGGAGCTGCTGGTTATGTTGGTATGCTTATATCTGTTCAGGCAAATGTAAGAACAGCAGAGGCTTCTAGAAAAAGTTTAGCAGCTGGATTAAACATTGGTTTTAAATCTGGAGCTGTGACTGGCATGCTTGTTGCTGGATTAGCACTTTTATCCATATCTGTTTATTATTTAATACTTTTAAAATTGAATTTCGGAAGCAGAGATATTGTTAACGCTTTAGTAGGTCTTAGTTTTGGTGCATCTTTAATATCTATTTTTGCAAGATTAGGCGGAGGAATATTTACTAAGGGCGCTGATGTAGGTGCTGATTTAGTAGGAAAAGTTGAAGCAGGGATACCAGAAGACGATCCGCGTAATCCAGCAGTTATTGCTGATAATGTTGGTGATAATGTTGGCGATTGCGCTGGTATGGCAGCAGATTTATTTGAAACATATGCTGTAACTATTGTTGCTACAATGGTTTTGTCTTCAATATTTTTTATTGATAATCTTAACATGATGATTTACCCGCTTACTATTGGTGCATCATGTATTGTTACATCTATTATAGGAACATTTTTTGTTAAACTAGGTAAATCTAAAAATATTATGAATGCATTATATAAAGGTTTTTTTGCTACAGCAATTTTATCTGTTGGAATTTTATATCCAATAACTGAAAATATGATTGGTTTAAATAATATTTATACTACCACAAATTCAGAGTTTTCAGGATTTGACCTTTATATTTGTGGAGTTATAGGTTTAGTCATTACAGGTTTGATTATTTGGGTGACAGAATACTATACAGGAACTAATTTTCGACCAGTCAAGAGTATTGCCAAATCTTCAACTACAGGTCACGGAACTAACGTAATTCAAGGTCTCGCTGTATCTTTGGAAGCTACAGCTTTACCTGCATTGATAATTGTTGCTGGAATTTTAACAACTAATAATTTAGCTGGTTTGTTTGGAATTGCTATTGCTGTAACAACTATGTTAGCGCTTGCTGGAATGGTTGTCGCTTTAGATGCTTATGGTCCAGTCACTGATAACGCCGGTGGTATCGCTCAAATGGCAAATCTACCGAAAAATGTTCGAAAAACAACAGACGCACTTGATGCCGTTGGAAACACCACAAAAGCTGTTACGAAAGGTTATGCAATTGGATCGGCAGGCTTGGGTGCTTTAGTTTTATTTGCAGCTTATACAGAAGATATAAAATATTTCTCAAACGTTAGCGGTTCTAAACTGGAAAATATTACTGTAAATTTTGATCTTACAAATCCTTATGTTGTAATAGGCTTATTAATAGGTGGAGTGTTACCATATTTGTTTGGGTCTATGTCGATGCAAGCTGTTGGTAGAGCTGGTGGTGCTGTTGTTGTAGAAGTAAGAAGACAGTTTAAAAAAATTCCAGGAATAATGAAAAGAAAAAGAAAACCTGATTACGGTAAACTAGTAGATCTTTTAACAAAAGCTGCTATTAAAGAAATGATTATACCATCTTTGTTACCAGTTTTGTCACCAATAGTACTTTACTCAATAATTTTAATCATTGGAGGTATGGAGGCTGCTTTAGCTTCTGTGGGAGCAATGTTATTAGGGGTAATTGTAACAGGATTATTTATGGCTTTGTCTATGACTTCGGGTGGTGGAGCGTGGGATAATGCTAAAAAGTATATTGAAGATGGAAATTATGGCGGCAAAGGATCTGAGGCTCATAAAGCAGCAGTTACAGGAGATACTGTGGGTGATCCCTATAAAGATACAGCTGGTCCCGCTATTAATCCAATGATCAAAATTACTAATATAGTCGCATTACTGTTGTTAGCCGTAATAGCTCATTAATTTACTTTTTGCTAGATTCCATTTTTTGTCTAATGCTAGATAAAAAACTGTATATAAAACTTTCTTTTTTAATTTCGTTCTCAGTAATATTTTCAACAAATTCAATTTTTTTCATTTTATCTTTATCATAAAATTCTTTATTATTAAGAATTCCATATTTATCAAACTCTAAAACTAAAACATTATTTTTAACAAGATAAGAGCGACCTAATTTTAATAATTTTCCTCTATTTTTAGTTCTTTCTATATAAATCCACAAATTACCATTAGTCATCCCAGTAGTAGCTGGCTCTCCAAGAATATTTCTTGTATCATTTTTATTAGATTGATTAATCACAATTAATTTTTCCCTTTTTTCAAGAAATGATATCCCATGAGATTTTTTAACTTGATTTGCGTTGCAACCATATATAACAAATAAACTTAATATAAATATTAGTATTTTTTTTTGCATATGTTTAACTTTTTTAAAATAAACAAAACTCAAGTTGATTTAGTATATAACAAAATTGTTTTATTATCACGCAATAAGTCGTTTTACACAAAAGTAAATTTAGATGACACTTTTCATAATCGAATTAATCTGATTTTTTTTCATATAAGCTTTTTACTAATATCTTTAAAAGCTAAAAGTGAAAAGAAACTTTTTAAAGACTGGTCTCAAAATATGTATGATTTTACATTTAAGTCCATCGATATAAATATGAGGGAATTAGGATTTAGTGATACTACAATAAATAAAACATGAAGTCTTTAACTAAAGATTTTTATAATATTCTATTAAATTTAGAAAATTATGATAAAAAAACATCTAATGATAAAGATTTATTTTTTTTAAAATATACCTATTTTGAAAGAGGTTCAAAAAAAGCTGATATTTCTCAATTAATGCTATATTTCAACAATTTTTATACTTTTTGCTGTGATTTAAGTTTAGATAGTGTATTAAAAGAGGGATTAATTTTTAAATACAACGGGTTTGATTAGTTATGGCTGTACCAAAAAGAAAAACATCAAAAGCTAGAAGAGATAAAAGAAGATCTCATCACAAAATTGCTTTTGCAAATGTAGTGGAAGATAAAAAATCTGGTGAATACAGACTTTCTCATCATCTAGATTTAAAAACTGGCCTTTATAATGGTAAACAGATTCTTGAGCCTAAAAAATAATTTCTAATTTAGTATAACAATGTCTAAAAAAATAAAAATTGCAATTGATGCAATGGGTGGTGAAAATTCACCAAAAAAAGTTATTGATGGAATTAAAATTTCCTTAAAAAAAAATAATGAAAACTTTTTCTTCTTATATGGTGATAAAGCTAAAATAGATAAAGAAATTAATAATAATAAACTAGTAAAAAATAATTGTGAAATTATTCATACAAATGATGTAATTAGAGACAATGAAAGTCCTTTGGTGGCTGCAAAAAAAGGAAAAGAAAGCAGTATGTGGAAGACTATAGAATCTCAAAAAGAAAATAGATCTGATGTATCACTTTCTGCAGGTAATACTGGTGCTATGCTTGTTATATCAAGATTAATTTTAGATACTATTAATGGAATAGATAAACCAGCTCTAGCAGCCTTATGGCCTAATAATAAAAATTTAAGTGTAGTTCTGGATCTTGGCGCCAATATAGAGTGTAACCACAAAAATTTACTAGATTTTTCTTCAATGGGTTCAGCTCTATATAAAGCACTTTTTGATATAAAAAATCCTAAAATTGCTTTACTTAATGTTGGTTTAGAAGAGAACAAAGGTAACGGTATATTGAAAAAAACATTTAGTATTTTAAAAGAGAACAAAATCAAAAATTCAGAGTTTTGTGGTTATATAGAAGGAAATCAGTTAATGGATGGAAATATTGATGTTATTATTACAGATGGTTTTACTGGAAATATAGCTTTAAAAACTGCCGAAGGTACAGCAAATTTTATTTCAAAAAATTTTAAAAAATCTTTAAATAAATTATCTCTTTTATTGTCATTTTATAAACTTAAAAAATTTAAAGAGAAATTAGACCCAAGAAAGTACAATGGCGCTATTTTTCTTGGACTCGAAAGTCCTGTAGTAAAAAGTCACGGGTCAACTGATTCAATAGGATTCGCTCACTCTATCGACGTTTGCAACAAAATAGTAAAAGCAAATTTGATTGAAAAGATAAAATCTAACTTAATAACTGTTGACGGATGATCTAACCAATACTATTTTTTAGTAGATGGATAATAAAAATTTTATCAAAAAAGATTTAACGGAAAAAGTTCATAAAAAAGTAGGTTTTTCTAAAAATTTTTCTACTAATTTAATCAATGATTTTATTAATCTTTTTAATACTGAATTAATAGAGTCGGAAAAAATAAAAATTTCTTCATTTGGAACTTTCGAGATTATTCATAAAAATCAAAGACAAGGTCGAAATCCCAAAACAAAAGTGGCCGCAAAAATTACTGCTAGAAAAGTTGTAAAATTTAAATGTTCACCGCAATTCAAGAGTAAACTAAATAATTTATGAAGAATAATAATATTAATGAAGATCCTTATAAATCAATAAGTGAAACTGCTACGGAGCTAGGTCTTATAAATAAAAAAAATGGACATATTCAAACGCATACACTTAGATATTGGGAAACGCAGTTTAAACAAATTAAGCCAATAATCGGTGCTGGCAAAAGAAGATATTATTCTAAAAAAGTCATAAATATAGTTAAGTATATTCAATTTTTACTTAAAGATAAGGGTTTGACTGTGGCTGGCGTTAAAAAAATATTAAATAAAAAAGGAAGCATCACTATTGACGCTAATACAAATTTCGGTGTATATAAATCTGAATTAAATAATACTAATACAATTAAAAATAAAGTTAAAAAAATTTCTAAAATTATAAAAGAAATAAAAAAAATAAATAATG
>Ga0114993_10004855_pt1 | contig 13186 bp, 15 predicted proteins | sample ArcticOcean_MG_C_FD_87042 | JGI IMG/M metagenome (GOLD analysis project Ga0114993, IMG submission 87042) | Marine microbial communities from western Arctic Ocean - ArcticOcean_MG_CB2_150 | ecosystem: Environmental > Aquatic > Marine > Oceanic | place: Arctic Ocean: Canada Basin | collected...
AACGTTGGAAAATATTCAAAATATTTAAAAGATTTAAAACTTGTAGATTATAAAGTTAGAATTTTAAATACAGGAACCAATGCAACCACTAGAGTTTCTATTGAAAGTACAGATAGAGAAGGTAAAAGTTGGTTCACAATAGGAGTGTCACCAAATATAATTGAAGCATCTTTTAAAGCATTAATTGATAGTCTTGATTATAAGCTTTACAAAGAGAAAGCTCCTGCAAATAAATAATGAGTCTTAAAAATATCCACTTTATATTATGCAGACCTCAACTTGGAGAAAATATAGGATCATCAGCCAGAGCCCTTAAAAATTTTAATATTAAAAATTTACGTATTGTAAATCCCAGATGTGTGTGGCCAAATCGAAAAGCACTAGCAACGTCTGTTGGTGCAAAAGATATTTTGAATTCAGCAAAAATTTATAGATCTTTGGATGAATCAATAGGAGATTTAAATTTAGTTTTTGCTAGCACATCAAGATCTAGAAAAGTAAATAAAAAAATAATTTCAATTACAGATTTTGTAAAAAAAATTAAAAAAAACAGCAAAATAGGTATTGTCTTTGGACCTGAAGCATCAGGTTTAAGCAATGATGAGGTTAATTGTGCTGATTATTTGGTAACTATACCTACTAACAAAAATTTTAGTTCTTTAAATTTGTCTCATAGTTTAATATTATTTTGTTTTCAGCTCTTTCAACATTTCACAAAAAAAAAATTTAAGTTATTATCTGGGTATAAAAGTTCAATAGCTACCAAAGCTGAAGTTAATAAATTTTTGACCTTTATGATTAAAAGGTTAGATACAAAGGGTTTTTTACAACCAGATCACAAAAGACAAAGTATGATTAGAAATATTCACAATATATTTCATAGACTAAATTTATCTGAGCAAGAAATACGTATATTACTTGGAATTTTTACTACTTTAAACGGATTAAACAATAAAAGCTGAATTGACAAACGAATTCCTTTGTTTATAAATCACATTGTATAAATTATGACAAAAAGATTATCATCTAAACATAAAGTAGACAGAAGATTAAAAGTAAATCTTTGGGGAAGACCAAAAAGTCCATTTAATTCAAGAAATTATAAACCAGGCCAGCATGGCAAATCATCAAAAGGAAAAATCTCAGATTATGGCATTCAGTTACAGGCTAAACAGAAACTAAAATCTTACTATGGGAATATGAATGAAAGACAATTCAGAAATGTATACAGAAAAGCCTTGCTAAAAAGAGGTAACACAACAGAAAATTTTATAGGTCTTCTTGAAAGAAGACTCGATACAGTTATATATAGAGCAAAGTTTGCTATTACAGTTTTTACTGCAAGACAATTGATTAATCATGGCCATGTTAAAGTAAATGGAAAAAAGGTTAACATACCTAGCTGCCTAATTACTGAAAAAGATACCATTGAAATTAAAGACAAGTCTAAAGAATTGATAATTATAGTTGGATCTTTAGTTAGCAAGGAAAGAGAAATACCTGACTATATTAAACTTGATGAAAAAAATAAAACAGTTAAGTTATTAAGAGTCCCAAAATTTGCTGAAGTCCCTTACCCATCTATTATGGAACCAAATTTAGTTGTTGAATATTACTCAAGATAGAAAAGTTTAATTTGTTAAAAAGAACTTCCTTATTTCTTTTTTACCTTGATAAGAAAATAAGAACTTTTTTTAAAAAATTAAATTAATAAGAGTTAAGTTTAGTATCAGTTTTGTAAGAGATATTTTTTTCTTTAAGTTTTGTTTGCAAGTCGCCTTTCTCAAACATTTCTTTTATGATATCGCAGCCTCCAACAAATTCTCCTTTTATGTATAGTTGCGGTATTGTTGGCCAATCACTATATTTCTTTATACCTTCTCTGATTTCTTGGTCATCAAGAACATTTACACCACTAAATTTTACTTCTAAATGTTTTAAAACATTTGATACAGCTAAAGAAAAACCACACTGTGGCATTTCAGGTGTGCCCTTCATAAATAGACATACTTCATTCTTTTCTAGTAAGTTTTTTATTTTTGTATTTTGATCCATATTTTAAGACTCCATTGTATTTAATGTTAAAGCATGTAGTTCATTACCCATTTTTCCTTTTAGTGCTTTGTAAACTAATTTATGCTGTTCTATTTTACTTTTACCAGTAAAAACTTTTGATTTAATTGTCGCAGCATAATGATTATCATCACCAGCCAAATCTTGAATATCAATCTCAGCATCAGGAAAAGCATTTTTAATTAAACTTTCTATTTCTTTAATTTTAAGGGTCATATTAATTAATTTTCTGCAAAATAGTTTTTAAACCAAAAAGAATTTAATTTATTTAACTCCTCAACATTTATACTTAAATACTTATTAATATCCAAACTATCTTTCTGTGTTTTTCCAATTATTTCAAAGTATATACTATTTTTTTTTAAAATATTACTCACTTTATTTTTATTTTTTTCATTTATTTCTATTATATATCTACTTTGATCCTCGCCAAACAAATACTCATGTGGACTAATTTTGTTTTCAGGAATCTTGATTTTGGCTCCAATTTTCCCTGAAATGCACATTTCTGATAACGCAAGAAGAATTCCTCCTGAAGAAACATCATGAACAGAATTAACAAGTTTATTATTTATTAGTTGCTGCACCGATAAACCATTATTCTTTTCGTTGAACAAATTGATTTCTGGAGAAGGTCCTTCATTCATATTTATAATTTCCCTAAAAAATTCACTTTGATGGAGATGTCCTGTTGTTTTTCCTACAACATATAAATAACTTCCAATTTCTTTTATATTTTTAGACATCATATTATCTAAATTTTTTATTAAGCCAACACCTCCAATAGTTGGTGTTGGAGATATAGATTTGTTTTGCGTTTCATTATAAAAAGATACATTTCCTGAAACTACTGGAAAATCTAAATATGTACAAGCTTGAGAGATACCATCGATAGTTTCAACAAATTGACCCATGATTTGATCTTTTTCTGGATTACCAAAGTTAAGACAATTAGTGATAGCTATGGGGTGTGCTCCAACCGATATAAGATTTCTCCATGACTCACAGACAACCTGTTTTCCACCATTTATTGGATTTGCTAAACAGTAGTTTGATGAAGAATCTACAGTTATAGCCACACCTTTATTTTTTCCATGTATTCTTACAACAGCAGAATCACCACCAGGCTTTTGAACGGTATCACCCATAACTGTATGATCATATTGTTCCCAAACCCAGCTCTTATTTGAATTGTTTGGAGTGGACAATATTTTTTTCAAACATTCTAAGATATTTAAACTTTTATAATCCTCTTTTGGTGGAATTTTTTTTGAAACAATACTCTTTTTCCATTTTCTATCATAAATGGGAGCTTTTGTAGACAAAGCATCGAGAGGTATGTTAGCAGCTTCTTTGTTATTAAAATTTAATACTAAATTTTTTGAATTTGTTGTTTTTCCAATTATAGAAAAATCTAATCCCCATTTATTAAAAATATTTTTTGCACTATCTTCTTTTCCTGATTTTAAAATTAATAACATTCTTTCCTGACTTTCAGAAAGCATCATTTCATATGGAGTCATTTTTTTTTCTCTGCAAGGAACTTTATTTAAATTAATTTCAATTCCCAAGTTTCCTTTTGATGCCATTTCAACGCTAGATGAAGTTAAACCAGCAGCTCCCATATCTTGTATTGCGATAATAGAGTCATCTTTCATTAATTCTAAACAAGCCTCTAAAAGTAGCTTTTCAGCAAATGGATCTCCAACTTGAACTGTTGGTTTTTTTTCCTCAGTATTAGAATCGAATTCTGCTGAAGCCATACTAGCACCATGTATTCCATCTCTTCCTGTTTTTGAACCAACATAAACAACAGACTGATCTATTCCTTTTGCCTTTGAATAAAAAATCTTGTCTTTTTTAACTAATCCTACGGCCATAGCATTAACTAGGATATTTTCATTATATGATTCACTAAACTTAACTTCTCCACCTACAGTGGGTATACCCATACAATTACCGTAACCCCCGATACCAGACACAACACCATTTAAAAGATTTTTTGTTTTAGGATGGTTATGATATCCAAAATGAATAGAATTAAGAATCGCGATGGGTCTAGCTCCCATAGTAAAAACATCTCTTAAAATACCACCCACACCAGTTGCTGCACCTTGATATGGTTCAATAAATGATGGATGGTTATGACTTTCAATTTTAAATACTAACGCGTCATTATCTTCTATATCAACAACACCAGCATTTTCTCCCGGACCTTGAATTACCCATTTGTTTTTAGTAGGAAGTGTTTTTAAATATTTTTTTGATGATTTGTATGAGCAGTGCTCATTCCACATTGCAGAAAATATTCCTAACTCAAGTAAATTTGGCTCTTTACCCATTAAGTTGATTATTTTTTTATATTCATCATTTTTAATACCATGATTATAAATTATTTCAGGTGTGATTTTCATTTTTTCTAATTTAGTTTAGTTAAGCTTTCAAACATAATTGAACCATCTTCTCCAGATAAAAGGGGATGAATTACCCTTTCAGGGTGTGGCATCATACCTAAAATATTTTTTTTATCATTTAAGATAGCAGCAATATTATTAGAGGAACCATTTGGATTTGAAATTTTATTAATATTTCCTTTTTCATCACAATATTTGAAAGGTATTAAATTTTTATTTTCTAAATTATCAAGAATTTTATTACTTGCGAAGTAATTCCCTTCGTTATGAGCTATGGGCAATTTAATAATATTTTTTTTTTTATAATTTAAACAAAATTTATTATTAAAATCGTTAACTTTTAAAAAAATATCTTTTGATATAAATCTTAATTTTTTATTTCTTAACAAAACACCAGGCAGTAGTCCAGTTTCAATCAAAATCTGAAAACCATTACATATTCCTAAAACCAAACCACCTTCATTAGCATGCTTAATTACATCATTAATTATCCTAGATTTGCTTGCAATAGAGCCAGTTCTTAAATAATCTCCATAAGAAAAACCACCTGGCAAAACAACTAAATCTGATTTAGGTAAACTCGATTCATTATGCCATACCATTTGATTTTTAATATGAAATTTTTCAAGAGCGACAGCGACATCTCTATCACAATTTGAACCTGGGAAAACGATTACAGATGATTTCATTATTCAAAATTGATTGTGTAATCTTCAATAACCAAGTTACTTAATAGTTTTTTGCATAAATCGTCTACTACTTTTCGACCTTTTTCTTTGTCATCTTCATTTAATTCGATTTCAAAGAATTTTCCTTGTCTAACATTAATTATGTTTTTATAACCCATATTTTTATGTGTTTGGCCAACAATTTTTCCTTGCGGATCCAGAACTTCTTTCTTTAAAGTTACTACTGCTGATATTTTCAATTTATTTTTTCTTTATGTTCACTGCTGTTGGTTTACCAAACTTAACTTCACTAATATTAGCCTCTTCATGAATTATTCCAAGTCTTCTAGCAACTTCTTGATATGCTTGAATAATATTTCCTAAATCTTTTCTAAACCTGTCTTTATCAAGTTTTTTTTCACTTGCCATGTCCCATAATCTACATGTATCAGGACTAATTTCGTCTGCTAATAAAATTACATTTTTATTTTCAATGCTAGATCTTCCAAACTCAACTTTAAAATCTACAAGTTTAATTCCTATTCCACGAAACATTCCTTGCATAAAATCATTTATTCTTAAACAATAATTTTTTATTTCATTTAATTCTTCTTCAGTAGCCCATTTAAATTCAATAACATGTTCTTTTGCTACAAGTGGATCTCCAAGATCATCATTTTTATAGCTATATTCTAATAAAGGTTTTGATAAAATAGTACCGTCAGCTATACCTAATCTTTTTGTTAAAGAACCAGTGGCGATGTTTCTAACAATAAATTCAACAGGTATTATTTCAACTAATTTAACTAACTGTTCTCTCATATTTAATCTCTTAATTAAGTGAGTTTTTATTCCTATTTGGTTTAAGTTATTATAAATATGTTCTGAAATTCTGTTATTAAGGACTCCTTTACCTTCAACTGTAGATTTTTTCTGATTATTAAAAGCTGTAGCATGATCTTTAAAGTGCTGAATAGCTGTACCTTTTTCAGGTCCTTCATAAAGAATTTTTGCTTTTCCTTCGTATAATTTTTTTCCTTTATTCATTTTATTTAAAAATCCTTTTAAATATTAAGTCGATTTTTTTGGTATGATAATTAAGGTCAAACATTTTTATTAAATCTTTATTAGAAATTTTTTTATTAATCAATGAATCTTTCATTAAACTTTCATAAAAAGATATATTTTTTCTCCATGAATTTTGAGCATTCTTCTGAACCAAAGCATACGCTTTTTCTCTTGAGAATCCATGTTTTGTTAGTTCAAGCATTACTCTTTGAGAAAATATTAAGCCCTTAGTAATATTTAGATTCTCTAACATTCTTTTTGGATATACATTCAGATTTTTTAAAATATTTTTTAATCTATTTAAGGCAAAATCTAACGTAATAGTAGAATCTGGTCCAATATTTCGCTCAACACTAGAATGTGATATATCTCTTTCGTGCCATAAAGAAATATTCTCTAGTGCAGGTATAACGTAACTTCTAACTAATCGAGTTAAGCCAGTTAAATTTTCACTTAGTATAGGATTTTTTTTGTGTGGCATTGCTGAAGAACCTTTCTGACCTTTTTTAAAAAACTCTTCAACTTCTTGTAATTCAGTTTTTTGTAAATTTCTTATTTCCGTTGCTACACGTTCAACTGATCCAGCGATTATAGCAAGTACAGAAAAGTAATAAGCATGTCTATCTCTTGGTATAATTTGCGTAGATATTGGTTCAACTCTTAAATTTAATTTTTTAGCAACATATGACTCAACTTTTGGATCAACATTAGCAAAAGTTCCTACAGCTCCAGAAATTGCACAAGTGGAAACTTCTTTGATTGCATTTTCTAATCTTTTTTTATTTCTTGAAAATTCTTCATAAAAACTTGCTAATTTAAGTCCAAAAGTAATTGGTTCTGCATGAATACCATGGCTTCTGCCTATGCAAATTGTCTTTTTATATTTTAATGATTTATTCTTTAAAACTTTCAAGATTTCGTTAATATCACTTATAAGAATTTTACCAGATTGAACTAATTGAATATTAAAACAAGTATCCAAAACATCAGATGATGTCATTCCTTTATGTAAATATTTTGCTTCGATTCCAACTTTTTCAGTAATAGATGTTAAAAAAGCAATAACGTCATGGTGAACTTTTTTTTCAATATTATGGATTTTATTTACATTAATTACAGCTTTTCGTTTCACCTTTAGTGAAATACCTTTAGGTATTTGATTAAGTTTTTCCATAGCTTGGGCTGCTGCAATTTCAATATCTAACCAAATTTTATATTTATTTTTTTCCTCCCAAATTTTTTTAATTTCTTTTCTAGAGTATCTATCAATCATTTTTAATAAGGTGGTTGATTATAGTTTTTTTTTGATTTAGTAAATATTTCAAAACCATTGTTAGTTACACCTACAGTATGTTCGAATTGTGCTGATAATGATTTATCTTTTGTAACCGCTGTCCAACCATCATTAAGTAATTTAGTATTATATTTACCATCATTTATCATTGGCTCAATAGTGAATATCATTCCTGTTTTTAATTTAATTCCATCACCTTTTTTTCCATAATGTAATATATTTGGTGGTGTATGAAAAATTTTACCTATTCCATGCCCACAAAAATCTCTTACAACAGAAAAACCTTTTTTTTCTATATACGTCTGTATAGTTTCACCAATGTCTCCTAAATGAACCCCTTCTTTAACTATTGATATAGCTTTCATCATAGAGTCGTATGTTGCTGAAACTAAATTTTTACACTTAACTGATACATCTCCAACAAAAAACATTCTACTTGTGTCTCCATGCCAACCATTAACGATTGCGGTAACATCTATATTAATTATATCGCCATCATCTAAATATTTTTTAGCTGGGATTCCATGACACACAACATGGTTTACTGAAGTACAACAAGATTTTGGAAAGCCTCTATAATATAATGGAGCAGAATACCCACCATTGTCTCTTATAAATTCGTAACAAATTTTATCTAATTGATCAGTAGATACACCCGGTTTAACGAAAGAGGTAACTTCATCTAATGTAGAGGCTGCTAAATTTCCTGCTATTTTAATTTGTTCAAAATTTTCTTTGTAATCAAGACTCATATTTAATTTGTTTATTAAGTTTTATCTCTTCATTATTCAATTTACAATCGTAACAAAGTGTTTTCACACTATTTTTTAAAGCTTTATCAAACATTTTTTTGTATTCTTTATCAATATCGTTAGCAATTTTAAAAGAATCGCATCCCTCAATTTGAATTAAATACTACATGTAAGTTTCGTATCCTTTTTTTTTAGCTTTAATAAGTTCATTTAAATGTTTAGCTCCTCGAGATGTGATTGAGTCTGGAAATTCGGCAATATTTTTGTTTCTGACCAAAGTCACATTCTTAACCTCAAGAAAGCATTTCTCTTTTTCATTAGTAAGCAAAAAATCAAATCGTGTACCGTCATTAAATTTAACCTCACTTTTTATATTATTAAATTTATTTAATTTTTTAATTTTTTTTTGATTTAAAGCTTCGTGCACTATTTTGTTAGTTAAAAGTGTGTTTATACCAACTTTTTTTTTATTTATTTCAATTATTTGAAGAGTGTATTTTAGTTTTCTGTTTGGATCATCTGACTTTGAAAACCAAACTTTACTTCCTTCATTGAGCAAACCCATCATGGAACCTGTGTTAGGACAATGGCCTGTAATAACCTTATTATTATAATTTATATCAACAAAAAACCTCTTGTATCTTTTGATTAAAGTTCCTTGTAATAGTTTTTCTTTAAATTTCATATAATATAAATATTATCAGAATATGAAAAAAGCTAATAAAAAATTAAATGCTGCCATAATTATAATAGGTAATGAAATCCTATCAGGCAGAACACATGATGTTAATGTTTTAAATATCTCAAATTGGTTAAATGATCTTGGGGTTAAACTTGAAGAAGTTAGAATTATTCCTGATGTAGAAAAAGTTATTATAAAAACAGTTAATGAAATCAGAAAAAAATTTACTTATATTTTTACCACTGGGGGTATTGGACCCACACATGATGACATTACGTCAAAATCAATATCAAAAGCTTTTAAAGTAAAATATTGTTTCCACCCAGAAGCTTATAAGATTTTAGAAAATTATTATGAAAAAGGAAAATTTAATATTGGAAGAAAAAAAATGGCAAGAACTCCAAAAAATGCCACTCTAATTTATAATCCATCCAGTGCAGCACCAGGTTTTTTTATTAAAAATGTTTACTGTTTACCAGGAGTACCTTCTATACTTAAATCAATGCTTGGAGGATTAAATAATAAAATTATAGGTGGAAATAAAATTTTAAGTATAACATTAAGCTTACGTACAGTAGAAAGTGAAATTTCAATTCCTTTAGAAAGAGTACAAAAAAAATATATGAATTTAGAAATTGGTAGCTATCCTTTTTTCAAGCAAGGAAAAATTGGCGTTTCACTAGTTATAAGATCTGTGGAAAAAAAATTAATTGAAAAATGCCAAGCAGATATTATAAAATTTGTAAAAAAGAAAAGAATTAAAATTATAACAAATAAATAATATGATTTATTATTTTGCTTACGGAAGTAATTTACATCATCTTCAAATGAAAAAGAGGTGTCCTAAATGTCAATTTATAAAAAAAATGATCCTTAAAAATTACGATTTAACATTCAGAAGTAAATATGGTGCTGCTGATATTCAAAGAAAGAAAGGAAAAAAAGTTTATGGAGCATTATATAAAATTTCTAGGTCAGAGGAAAGAAGATTAGATATTTATGAAGAATATCCAACGTTATATAAAAAAAAGTTTTTTAAATACCAAGGAAAGAAAGTTATGACTTACATTATGCCAAAAAAATCAAAGTTAGTACCACCCACTAAACAATATATTAATATAATTAGACAGGGTTATAAAGATTGTAAGATAAATCTTAAAAGTTTAAATATTGCTTTACTTCCTTTAAAACATCTTCAACGGTAATAGATGATATATCCTTTGTCTTATAAATTTTTTTACTATCTAAAACTATTGAATTCTTGTATTTGGGTGAAAATTTTTCTGGATCAGTTGGTCCAAATAGAGAAATCATTGGAACGTTAGATAAGGATAATAAATGCATTATTCCATTATCAATTGTTATTGCAAGTTCTAATCTTTTTCCAAGACATGTAACTAAAGCTGGAGATGATAAGTCCGAATTATTTTCAGGAAAAAGAGCCCCTGGTAATAATTTTTTTATTTTATTTATTAAATTTGTATTAGTTTTTTCGATTAAAAAAACAGGAATTTTATTGTTCCTTATTAATATATTACTTAAATTTATAATATTTTCTAAAGGCCATCTTTTTTTTCTGTAAACATTACCTTGTGTGATAGAAAAACCAACATAACCTGTTCCAGGTAGTAATTTTTTAGATTCTAAAAAAAAGCTATTGTCAATTTTTAAAATATCATAATTTTTTAACTCTAATTTTTTTTTATACATAATGTTAAATGCTTCTAAGACATCTTTGTAAATTTGATTTCCTTTAGTAATCTTTATAGGTAGACTTGAAAGTTTAAAATTAAAGCAGGGCGATATAAAATTAACACATGGAATCATTTTTAAAATTAAGGTGTTTCTAACTTTTGATTGCAGGTCTATTATTAAATCAAATTTTTTGATATTTAAGTTTATTATTTTTTTTTTTACGATTAATGCTTGCCACCATCTAAAACCAAAGTATTTGATGCCTAAATCTAATGTTTTTATTTTACAATTAAAATCTTTTAATGTTGAATTGAAATAATTTTGATGTGCGGATAAATAATAAAAATCTACATTTTTTAATACAGACTTTAATGTCTCAATTAGTGGAAGTAGTTGAATAGAATCACCTATACCACCACCAGAATTATATAAAAGAACTCGATTAATCATTCAAAATTTATTTTAAAGCAAACTACCTATAATTTAAACAAAGATATTAAATTTAATAACTATAAATTGTGTCAAGATTAATTTTGAAAATACAGTCAATTCAATATGTCTTATATGATTATTAATATATAAGTGAATTAAGTCGCATCTTATGATAATTGGTGATTTGAAGAAACTTTTATTATAAAGAATAATATAATATATTAGACAAAATGAATGATAATAACAAAATAATATTTAAACCTGATCACACTCCAAATGTTAATTGGGTAAGAGAATTAGATCCAAGGCATATGGATGAAACTTTATCTTTATTTAAAGCACCTAGTAATGAAAAAAGAGTAATAACATTATGTCGCCCTTTTGTTGTTTTGTCAAAAACATCTTATAGTTCACCAGTTACTTTGCCGTTAGGTTTAGCTTACGTAGCTGGAGTACTTGAGAAAGCTAATTATAAGGTTAACATAATTGACTCTACCGGAGAACAAAAACCAATTAAAATAAGAAGGTCCAAAGACAATGTTTATAATCTTCAGGGGTTAACACCAGATGAAATTTTAGAAAGAATTGATCCAAATACTTTCATTTTTGGAATATCGTTAATGTTCTCATCTGAATGGATAGTTCATAGACCTTTTATTGAAGAAATAAAAAAAAAATTTCCTAAGATGATAATAGTTGCTGGAGGAGAACATTCTACCGCAATACCAGAATATGTTTTAAGAGATTGTCCATCTATTGATTATGTTATTAGAGGTGAAGGAGAATTTTCAATGCTTGAATTTTCATATAATCTTTTTCACAATAAAAGTCCGAAAGATATTCCTGGTATTTGTTATATAGATAAAAAAACAAATGAATTTATTAACGGAGGACCTAGCAAAAGAATAGAACACATAGATAAATTACCTAGACCAGCTTGGCATTTACTAAAACCAGAAAATTACTTTAATGATTTTTTCACATCTGGCTTAGCAAGAGGAAGAAATATGCCCATATTAGCTACAAGGGGGTGTCCCTTTCAATGCACTTTTTGTTCAAGTCCAACAATGTGGACAACTAGATATATAATGAGAAATCCAAAAGAAATAGTAGATGAAATTGTATGGTTGATTAAAACTTATAAAGCTACTGATTTTGAATTTTTTGATTTAACAGCAATAATAAAAAAAAGCTGGATCCTAGAATTTTGTAAGAAAATTAAAGATAGGGGTTTAGATAATATTACTTGGCAATTACCTGTTGGAACTAGATCCGAAGCTTTAGATGATGAAACTTTGCAAGTTATATTTGATACCGGTTGTCGTTTCATAACTTATGCCCCAGAAAGTGGAAGTGAAAAGACTCTTAAAATAATTAAAAAAAAAGTAAAAATTGATAGACTTTCAAAAAGTGTCAAATCAGCTGTAAAAATTGGTCATACGGCTAGATTAAACTTTATCATAGGATTTCCACACGAAACTTTATCAGATTGTATTAAAACTATTTTTTTTGGAATCTATAGTGCTTTTAAGTTAGGTGTGTCTGATATTAATTATGCTGTCTTTGCGCCATATCCTGGTTCTGAACTTTTTGAAAAATTAAAAAAAGAAAAAAAACTTAAAATGGATGACGGTTATTTTATGAGACTTTTAGTTCAGTTTGATCTTACAAAAGGAGATTCTTACTGTGAAAATGTATCTGGAAAAACTTTAGGTATTTTAAGATTCTTGGGATTTTCTCTTTCGTACATTAGTATTTATATATCAAGACCAAAAATAATATTTAATTTAATAAAAAGTATCTGTTCAAAAAAATTCTATGCAAATAATTTGTTAGAACAAAGACTCTATGATATTTATATAAGGTACAAACTAAATAGAAATAAAATTACAATTAACTAAAATTATTAAATGAAAATATTAATAACGGGCTCTTCAGGTTTTGTTGGAGAAGAATTAATCTTCTATTTCCAAAATAAGCCTGAATTCTCTTTACTAGGTATTGATAAAAATGAAGATATTGTTAACAGCAAGATAATTTTTAAAAAATGTGATTTAATCTTAGAGAAAGATAAATTAAATAATATCTTTTCTGATTTTATTCCAGAT
>Ga0114993_10004862_pt1 | contig 13176 bp, 10 predicted proteins | sample ArcticOcean_MG_C_FD_87042 | JGI IMG/M metagenome (GOLD analysis project Ga0114993, IMG submission 87042) | Marine microbial communities from western Arctic Ocean - ArcticOcean_MG_CB2_150 | ecosystem: Environmental > Aquatic > Marine > Oceanic | place: Arctic Ocean: Canada Basin | collected...
TAATCTGTATCGCAAGCAATTTCAGCAACTTGTAAATCACCTCCGCGATTGGATCGATTGTTTGCATCATAATTTGCAAGCATATTTAAGATGCTTGCAACTTCTGCGTGATCTTCAGCTGCGCAAGAACCACCGGAAGGAATAATGTCATCGTTACGATAAAATGCATACAAATTGGACGGTGCAGTGTCGATTTTTTCGCCAACTGGTTCCATCCAATATTCTGTTCCATCCTCAAGAAGAATGCGAGCGTAAAGCCCATCCTCCATCAAGGTTCCTGCAACTCTACTACCAGCTAGTTCAACTAGGGAACCGCGGAGTGTTCTGATTGGACCTGGCTCAACTTCATAAAGTTCGCCATCGTCATCCTGCATGAAAAGCGAATATGCATCTGCACGAACTGAATATGGTTCAAGTTCGAGCGTGTATGTCATATTTTCAATTGGAATCGAGATTGAGATACGGCGAGTTGGAGCATCGCTGATTTGTAGCGTTGTATGCCAACTGCCCTCGAGATGCAGTGTTGCATTGATCTCACGATCAAGCTGATGGTTAGGCCCTGTATTAGCGGGACCTGCAAACACTGAGGTCGAAATCGCAGTGATTAAAGTTAGATTTAGAGAAATAGATTGAACGTTCATTGACAACACTCCTTAAAGAGGTACTTTCTTCCTAACTTGTTTTGAATACAAACCCTGCCAACAGGGATATCAATGCATTCGTAAGACAATGCCTCCGGTTTCAACCAATGGGCACAAACCCCCCACAATCACATAAAAGTACCTCATAATCAACCTTGGTACCACCTTTATTTGTATAAAAAAACGATTAATTGTTAATTAATAGACTAAATTTGTGGTCAATCTAACAATAGGTAAATTACATGGAACTCAAATGAATTCAGTGGTTGGAAAGAGATGAGATTCGTCACTTTTTGAGATGAATTACATCAACTATTGATCTTCTTTTGACAGACTCGTACCCCTTGACCAAACACCCTACCATGATAGAATCCCGTACCCCAATTGGGGCGGTAGCTCAATTGGTTAGAGTACCGGCCTGTCGAGCCGGATGTTGCGGGTTCGAGTCCCGTCCGCCTCGCTTTCGTAAAAGACAAGACCTCATTGCTTAGCAATGAGGTCTTGTCTTTTACTCTCCCTGGGCGGGCTGCATTCATTTCCACCCTGCTTCGCAGCAAGGAAAGACACGCCAGGGGCTACGCCGCTCTGGGACTATCGAATATTTATTTGCATTGAGCCCAATTAGAGCCTATTGAAGCATCGGCAACAATTGGGACATCAAGATCCATCGCTGATTCCATCACATCGACGAGAAATTCTTTGACCGATTCAGCCTCTGATTCAGGTGCTTCAACAACAAGTTCGTCGTGTATTTGCATCAACAATCTTACATGAGGAAATTTCTCCTCTAACCCAGTTTGCACGTTGTTCATTGCAATCTTGATCAAATCCGCTGCGCTCCCCTGCACCACACTATTAATAGCAACTCGCTCCCCCATCGATCGCTGCTGAGGATTTGATGAATCTATCGAACGAATTGCTCTGCGTCTTCGCATGATCGTCTCGACATACCCATGCTCCTTGGCTTGTGCGACACACTTGTCGAGGAAAGTTTGAATGCCACTGAACCTCGTTTTGTAATCTTCAATAATAGAAGCAGCCCTACTTGGATCACAGTCAAGTTGCCTCGCAAGCCCCCACGGTGTGATGCCATAGACGATCCCAAAATTCACTGCCTTTGCTGCTGAACGTTGCTCACTCGAGACTTCTTCGATTTTCGTACCAAAAACTTCCGACGCAACTGCCCTGTGAATGTCTTGCCCTTCAAGGAATGCCTGCCTCAATGCTTCGTCACCGGAAAGATGTGCAAGCATTCGCAATTCCACTTGCGAATAGTCCGCTGCAATAAGTACATTACCTTTTTCAGGAATGAATGCCCTTCTAATTTCACGGCCAACTTCTGTCCGAATTGGAATGTTCTGCAGATTTGGGTCACTACTGCTAAGCCGTCCGGTTGAAGTTCCTGTTTGATTAAAGGATGCATGAATGCGATGTGTTTTCTGGTTGATTGCTTCGCCTAAAGAAACCAAATAAGTGTTTACTAATTTCGTTAATTTTCTATATTCAAGAATTAAGCGAGGCAATGGTGTTTCAATCTCTGGGTCACGTGCCAATTTTTCTAAGACTTCAACATTTGTAGAGTGAAAAGATTTACCCTTTTTAATTGGCTTTAAACCAAGACCCGGTGTTTCGTTGAATAAAACCTCTGACAATTGTTTAGGCGAATCTGGCTTAAACGGATACGGCGACACCTCGCCAATTTCTTTTTGTAATGCTTCGATGCGAACAGTTAAGAGTTGACGTTGTCGCTCCAGCTCATCTGGATCAACCTTTACACCAGCAATACGCATCGCTGCAAGCACGCGCACAAGTGGCATTTCTATCTCATCATACAGCCCTCGCAAATTTTTCAGTTCTAATTGCGGCTCAAACACATTCCAAAGTTGGAATGTAATATCAACATCTTCTGCCGCATAAGGACAGGCATCAACAATCGGTACTTCATTGAACGTAATTTGCGATTTTCCCTTACCGATCAATTCAGAAATTGGAATGCACTCGTACCCCAGCGTGCCAAGGGAAACCGCATCCATCGAATATCCACTTCTTGAAGCGTCAATAAGCCACGCGGCAATCAACGTATCGTGCAATACACCACAAACTTCAACTCCAGAATTCTCAAGCACAACTAGATCGTACTTAATGTTGTGTCCTATCTTGGCAATGGATTCATTTTCAAACACTCCACGCAACGCTTCAATTACAACATCCTGGTCAAGATGTTTTTCTCGGCACTTAGTTGGAATGTATGCGCCGTCACCCTTTCCCAGTGAAATTGAAACACCACACAGTTCTGCTTCCATTGGGTTGAGTCCTGTTGTCTCTGTGTCAATTGCGATAATTTTCGCCCCCATACATCGCTTCACCAGAGCGTCAAGTTTCTTTTTCGTGTCGATCAGATCATAACCCGCCTTGTACGCAGGATGATCGTGGTCTGGACCCATATCAAAAAGACCGCCTGTCATTGATGGACTCGCTTTCTTTGGTTTCTTCTCATCAACAGCAACTGGCTTTTCTTCACCCCGAGCAAGTAACTTCACCTCATCCGGAAAACGATTGAAACCCAACCCTCGGAATAATGATTCAACTTCTTTGACATCCCAAGCAGTTGGATCCGATTTTGTTTCCTCTAAATCAAAATCAAATTTAACCTCTTCTTTCAACGTCACTAACTCTCGACTCAGTTTGAGAATATCACGACTTGCAAGTAAGTTTTCTTTACGCTTTCCTTTAATCTGATCAATGTTTTCAAACACGCCTTCAATCGAACCAAACTCCATGATAAGTTTCGCCGCAGTCTTTGGACCAATTCCCGGTACGCCCTGAATGTTGTCACTCGTGTCGCCCATCATTGCGAGGATGTCGCCAACCATTTCAGGTGGAATTCCCATTCCGGGGGTTTTAAAAACATCATCTGGAATAACAGTTTGACCTTTATGCGCATCGAAAAGTTCAACGTTCTCATCGATGAGTTGCGTCAAATCTTTATCACGAGAAATAATCCTAATTTTTACATCTGGCTGTTGACGGCGAATTCGCTTGACCATCGATGCTATCACGTCGTCTGCTTCAACAACAGGTTCGCCGTAGACAGGGATGTCCAAGGCTTCAAGCACATCAAGACATTTGTCAACTTGCCCACCAAAATCATCGGGGGCTGCTTCACGATTTGCTTTGTACTTTGGGTCGATCTCTGTACGGAATGTTTCTTGGTCGCTAGCAACATCAATAACAACGGCAAGATGATCTGGTTTTTCTTCGCGTAACAACTTCAAGAGCATCGCTGTAAAACCGTAGACCATATTCGTCGGATCGCCTGTGACTGGGCTACTCATTGGCGTACGAATTGCATAATACGCACGATAAAACTGGGCGTGGCCATCAATAATGTAAAGTGATGACATCTTCGTTATTTCGCAAGTTTTCGAAGCATTACTTCAGTAGCAGGTTCAAGTTCGCAACCGCGCCTTGCCATAACAATTTTTACGATATCTAAGAATTTTTCGATTCGAAAACGCTTCGTTCCACTATCAGTATGCCATGTGAACCTTGGTGTTGTCGTAGGTGGTGGTTGTGTTGAAGCGATCATCGCCCCAGTACCGCAAATTGTTCCTGTCATAATCCTTGTCTCAATCGCAAATTTAACGTGATCTCCCACAAAACATCCGACAAACTGTCTGTTAGTTCGATGGCGATTTCCCTCCAAGTCAGTAATGATCACATCGCCATACGTGTTCAACAAATTAGAATTCGATGTGCCAGCCCCAAAGTTCACCCATTCACCGATGACGCTATCGCCAAGATGTCCCTGGTGTGATTTGTTTGTATTCCCCTGAATAATTGTAGAGCCAACTTCACCACCTACTTTGCAATGGGGTCCGATCGAAGTATTCGCCTTGATCTGGGCACCATCAATGATCGTTGTTCCTTTTCCAATCCAACATGGACCGCAGATTACAGCGTTTGGGCGAATCGTTGCACCTTCTTCGATGCGAATTGAACCAGCAGTAGCATCGAAGACGACACCCGGAAAAATGGTGACCGTTGTGTCCACATCCACTCTGCCATCACCAACAACCGAACCTGATTTTGGAGTTTGAAGTTCAGGGGCTTCTTCAAGATCACCAGCAAGTAATTTAGGCAAGTTGTCTAAAATATCCCAAGGTTTTTCTATACATGGTTGGTCTACTTCAGTTGCCGTGCCTTCTGTTAAGTGTATTAAACCAGTTCGCGCTGTGATCATCGCAGCACGAGCAGCATCCTCACACGTAAAACCAGAAGGTAAACACCCCATCTTTCCAGTCAATCTCTCAAGTGTTGTTAAACCACCTGTACGCTGCTCGAAAGTCGCCCGAAGGTCACACATTGGTGATAAACCCTCTGAACCGTGATCTTGAATAATCCACTTACTACTCATAGGGTTATGTTACCTCCAAGTCGCTCTTCGACCTGATGGTGTGGAGAAACGCCACATTCCAATTGTTGAGAGAAGACACCATCCAAGTGGTACGGCTAATAACCCACTATAGATCGCCCCTGCCAACATTTTTGCTAAACCCGCAATTCCACCCGTTCCAGAGAGCGGTGGTGTCCATGGCATCAAACTTCGAAGAATGAGAATGACAACCTCAACAGCGTCTGTCACGACAACACACCCAACAGTGAGAATGACGATCGTAAAAACTTTTCTGCGAAATACAACGTTTCGAATTTTGATGATTAGAATCGCACAGACGAAGTAACCCAGGGTGCTTGGACCAATGAGGTGAACACCGTGCGAGAGATCTCCGTGACCAGGTGATAGATCGACAAGCAGCCCAAGTGCTAGCGTAGCAATGTACGCCATCATGCTTGGCGCAAAGAGGGCTACAAACACGACGAGGCATGGCATTGCAAGGGGTGTAATTGAACCCATTGATCGAAGTGTAAAAACACCTCCAAAACTTGAGTCAAATGCAAGGCAAAAGATCGCAGCAAAAAAGAGTATAAGAAGTCTCATTCGATCGACTCCGCTGAACCAAGGACAACGACACGCACAAGATCTCGAATTTGTCTGCGAGGCACAATGGTCACGGCGTGACGAAGTGGCGCTGCGTCCATGGGCGCAGTTGAAGTCACGACTCCAAGCACCAAACCGCTTCCAACTTCAGCCCATGAGGGATCATCAAGTACAACCAAATCACCTACAACAACACCGCTATCTGTTGGAACTTCTGCATACAAACCACCGGAGCCTGCGCTTCGAATAAGCACTTCGGCTTTTAGGGGCGGACCATTTTCGTTTCTTGGATGTGCTGGAACAATTGCAGCTCTGATAAGCCCAACATCTTTGTGTGTTGATGGTCTCACTTCAATCCTCGTCATGCCCACTCGAATAACTCTGCCCACAATATCACTTCCTACAATGACAATATCCCCTATCTGAATCCGATCGACATATTCAGAAGATAGTTTCAATTCAACAATCGAAGTTGGGTCACTTGGTCGATTCCCTGTTAAGTCGATTGGCAATGCAACTGGAGGTTTTGGATTTCTTAATGCTGTTTCTGGTAAGGATTGCAATTCCCTGAGTTGATCTGCTAACTCCGTCGAACGTAACATCTGAGCGTGATAGAGTTGTCTGTATAGGTCTCGTTCTGTTTCAGCGAACTGGGTTCGATTTTTCGTATCCGTTGGCAAATCCGAAGGCTCAGTTGCAGGCCGAATCCACCCCGTCAACATCATGCCAACGTGAGACATTGGGGTTACTGGTATGCGAACAAGGTCTGAAAGATCTCTCGTCCATCCAAGCCAACTTGCTGGGAACATCGAAAGAACAATCACCATTCCAATCATGATTGGAAGTGCATTTGGTTTGTTACGAGATGAAAGGAAGTTGCTCACGGTGGTGTGCGTCTTCTACGAACTTAATCGTCCATGTCTGATTCTAGGGTTGCTTTCCAAAGTTCTAAGTTATCAAGGTAAATGCTCGTGCCCCTTGCAACACATGTGAGTGGGTCTTCAGCAATTCGTACGTCAAGACCTGTCGCTTCAGAAATAACAACATCAATACCACGAAGCAATGCGCCTCCCCCAGCAAGGGTAATTCCATTGTCTACAAGATCGGCTGCAAGTTCGGGCTCAGCTCGTTCAAGTGTACGTAAAACAACATCGATAATTGCTTGAATTGGTTCGTCGAGGGCCTCTCTAATCTCTTCACTTGTAACTTTAGTTTTTCTTGGCAATCCATTGACATTGTCTCGTCCACGTACATCGATTGTTGTTTCCTTTTTCATTGGAGATGCAGAACCAACTTCAATTTTAATACGTTCTGCTGTTTGTTCACCGACAGTGAGGTTGTAGTTTTTCTTCATGTAATGAATGATTGCTTCATCAAGATCATCACCAGCAACTCGAACCGATTCACAAGTTGCGATGTCTCCAAGCGACATAATGGCAACTTCAGTTGTACCACCACCAATATCAACAATCATTGATGCAGTCGGTTCAACAATTGGCATACCAGCGCCTATTCCAGCTGCCATTGGTTCTTCAACAAGGTATACACGACGTGCGCCAGCACGTTCTGCTGAATCAAGCACAGCTCGTTTTTCTACAGCAGTGATCCCTGAAGGTACAGCAATAACAACTCGTGGCCCGATGACTCGACCTTTACCACTCACTTTACGGATGAAGTAACTTAACATTGCTTCGGTAATTTCAAAGTCACTGATCACGCCATCTTTCAATGGACGAATCGCAGTAATTGAGCCGGGAGTTTTACCCAGCATCTCCTTAGCACTTACACCAACTGCATTCCCATTGTTAAGGACTCTATTCGTGCCTCGCTTTACAGCAACAACAGAAGGTTCATCTAACACAATGCCCTCACCACGAACACAGACAAGCGTATTGCATGTCCCAAGGTCAATGCCCATATCTACGCTGAACCAGCTTAGTAACTTGTCAAACACCTTGTGTTCTCCTCATCCACCACCTCATAAATCACGATGCCACATAGACCTCTTGCCACGAATCATACGCCAAATTCTAATCGACGGGTGCTCCCAACAATCTTCTATCGAGCGTCGACGATAGAAATCGGGCCACCTGCTGTACGATCACTACCAGAATGCTCAGCATTCTTGAAGTACATCGCCCCGCAAGCAAGTCCAAGAAGGATCATTGCCACAAGTAAAAGCCCTGTAAAGACATCGGGCAAAGCAGTACGGGTTGAGACAGTCTGATCAGGGGGTGCTGCCATCGGTTAATTACGACCTTTCGTTGCGAATGCTTTAGCCCCAGAAACAACCAAACCCCGCTTTGGACTTTCTAAAGAAATTCTTCCAATTGAACGATTGACATCCACTTGGGCAACTTCGAGTCGTCCGAAAAATGAATTGCCATCGCCAACTGCCATGATCCAACCTTTTTTAACACCATCACGTGAACCAACGTTGATCTCCACAAGCACTTCGTTGTCATCTCTTGAAACAGCAAGTACTGTTGCAACGAGTGTCCGATCAGGGGCGATTCCCTCAACAGCACCGGTAACAGGCTCTAGTTCACCGTGAAGCGCAACGTACCCGTTAACCAACTCTTGTAGTAGAGCGAGTTCCGAGGCGATTCGACGTCGATCTTCTTGTGCTTTGCGTTTCGCTGCTTCAGCAACTTGATACTCTTGGCGAGCTTCTTCAAGTTCATCTTCAATTTCCATGACCCATTGTTTTGCTTTACTCGCTTCATCGCGCAGGTCATAATTCTCGTCAACAAATCGTTCTTTGATTTTGCTGTTCACTTCGTTAGCAGACGTCAACGCGAGCATGTTCGCTTCTTTCTGTGCCAGTGATGCTTGAAGCTGACCGCGATCAGCGTGCAGGGTTTCTAGCGTTGTATTGATATGTGCAAGTTCTGTTGTTAAACCAGCAATGGTTGATGTTCTTGCATCAAGTTCCTGTTGCAGGATTGCACGCTCAGTTACGAGAGCCTTATTAGCATCACTTGCACGTGTTGAAGTAACAAGCAATTCGACCTTTGTATTCTCCCACCTTGCTTTGTATGTATCTTCATTAACAACAAAGGTTGCAACTAGTGGAACGATTGCCACAGCAAGAAGTGTGACTAGGACGATAAAGATTTTTGTCAGAATATGCACAAGAGAACCTCTTGAATGAATGTACTTTCTCGGCATCAGAAGGTTGGCAAACACCTGCGGAACCTTTCCTATACCGAGCCCCACATTGGGGAAAGAAATGGTTGGTCATTTGTACCCACAAGGGGCGCCGGTGTCAATACATTTCGGCAACTGAATCTGCGTTATCAATGCGGAGAATAGCCCCAGCAGCCGCTATTTGAACCAAGGGGTCTCGATCCTTCAACAATAGTGTTAGAGGACCAAGGCTCAATTGATTGCCTTGGGTTCCCAAGGCGACTGCACACTGAGCTCTGAGGTGGGGTTCTTGGCTTGAAGAATATCGCAACACAATATCTGTAGGCATCCTGTGTGGGGCGATTTCTGCAATCGCCGTTGCTGCAACGAGTTTCACTTCGTCTGGTTGTCGGTTTGGGGTGTTATCCGAAGCGAGACTTTCTAATGTAGGGAGTACTGTCATGTCATGTAGCCTTCCAATAATTTGGCAAGCAAGTGCCGTCACTTCTGCTTCGGTTGCTGCACTAAAAATTGCAGCTCGGATGACTTGTATTTCATCTTTCTCACCAAGCAATACAAGCGCTTCAGAAAGTTGCAAGTTAATTAATCGGCGTCGAATTGGTAGGATACCGGCCATTTCTTCATGTGACGCAGCTCGCACAAGACTAATCGCAGAAGGATTTCCCATTCGTCCAAGAATAAGTGCTGCGTTTCCGCGGAGTTCTGGATCATCACTTGTCAACATTTCTGCAATTGGATTTAAGTTAACTTTTTCACCACATCGATACAACGAATACATTGCTGCTGCTTGAACGGACTGCGATTGATCGAGTAGCAACGGTTCTAATAAAATTGCATTATCACAAAGTTCTGTTTCGCCAATTAACATTGTTGAAACAAAACGAACTCCGCGATTTTCATCACCAAGACCGAGACGAATTGCATACGAAAGATCTTCACGGGGGGCATAAAGCATCGATTCAATTGCGTTTGCTCGAATTCGTGGATCCAAAGAGTCAAGTGCTTCCCCAAGAATATTCAACGCATTGGCTCTTACAGTTTCACCGTGCACTACCATCGCACCCGTTGGGCGTGTTGGTGGTAAGCCCTCGTCGTTCAGACTACGCACAGAGTTTTGCTTGGTACTCCATGGTTCGTTACTCGCTCGAGTCACTGGATCTGGTCCACAACCAAACGATGTTATCAGCGTTCCTATGGTCAGTACAACTATGAATTTATGTTTCATGATGTGTGCCTCGAGGTTGAAAAGTACATGCAAGGAGCAGGATACCGCCAATCAATGATAGCCACGCTATTGCATTGCCAACAAATACACTCCATGGGCGTTCCCATCCCGTTACTGGGGAAACAAGAAGTATGGCCGATTCTCGCAGTGCAGGATGCCCATTGTTCATCGCGATTGCTTGTATTACACCACGGGAAGTAATCAGGCAACTCTGACCTGTGTTTGCGACGCGTACCATGGGCGTACGGTTTTCGATACACCGAACCCGAGCTTCCCTCACATGTTGCAACCTCGCTGCATCCATGTTTCCAAACCAACCATCATTGCTGATATTGATTAATACATCTGTTTTTCTGACGTTGTTTTTCCAAACCAAGTTACGAATTACAGAAGGCACGGTGTCTTCAAAACAAATTGGAGTTGCAATTCGAACGCCTTCAACAACCATGTTGCTCTGTAAATCACCCGCATCTAATGAAAAAAGCATCGGAGTGCCGACAAAATCTCTTGCAAATTTTTCTAAGGCTGGCCACATACTCACATACGGAATTCGTTCGCCAAATGGTGTGAGAAAGGACTTGTCATATCGTGATGTTGTTCCATCGGGATGTACCAATACAGCAGAATTAAATTTCTTGTCAATTTTTATCCACTCTGTATCTTCATCTACAATTGTCACGCCAACCCACGTATTGGATCCGATGAGAAGTGGCATTTGTAATTCGTATGCAAGACGTCGTAGTTTCTCAGGAAACCGCCAAAGTGATTGTGTCCTTGCGGTGTAAGGAGCAAAGTCAATCCCGCTTGATTCAAAACCAGAACCGGGTAACATTGTTTCTGGCCAAACAATCAAACGTGGAAATTGACCAAGCGCTGTTTTCTGCCCTGCTGCAGTTTTTGTTAAGAGTATTGCTGCTTCAACGTCTGCTTCTTGTTGTTCATTTGTCCAACCGATTTTGTTAGATTGAGGAACATTTGTCTGGATGAGTGCAATGGGCAAGCGTGTTGGAATTGGACCTTTCTTGACATATCCCCCGTACAGTGCAGAACCAATAAGTGAAAGAATCAAGAATACCAATGTCTTTCGATTGAGTTGGCGATAGGTTGCGATTCCAGAAGCCCACGACACGACTGCGAAACTTACAAGCCAAACTCCACCGATTGCGGCAATTTGCGCGTTTGGCCAATCGATCAGTCCTGTTCCTGCAAGATACCAAGGGTACCCATCGAAAATCACGATACCACGCATACACTCCAGACCAACCCATAGTGTTGGTGCTGTGAGAACGATAGAAATCTTTGATAGACATAAGGTGGTGGTTACTCGGCGTAGCAGGACAACAAACAAAGGTGCCCAAATGGACATGTAGACACTCAGTCCTATCCAACCAGCAACTGAAACATCCTTGACCCAATGTTCAAGCCATAACCATAGCGGTATTTGCAATGCAAACACGAACCACTTCGAATCCTTAGTGTTTGAATGACAGGCAATGTATATGAGTGCTGCAGGAGCAACGATCGCTGCAATGCCAAAACCAAATGGCGCTGTCGATAGTAGGGTTGCTATTGCAGAGACTAGGGCAAGTCCCACAACCAATTGAGGTTTCATCGCTTGTTACTTTCCAGCGTAGTCAATAATGCTAGAAATTTCACTTCGTAAATCTTTTCTAGCGACAACGCAATCAACAAAACCACAGGATTTCAAAAATTCTGCACGTTGGAATCCATCTGGTAATGCTTGTTTGATTGTCTGTTCAATCACACGAGGACCAGCAAAACCGATGAGTGCATTGGGCTCTGCGAGGATGACATCACCTAGCATTGCAAAACTTGCAGTGACACCACCAGTAGTTGGATCTGAAAGTACGCTGATAAATAGTCCACCCATGTCATCAAATCGAGCGAGTGCTGCAGATGTTTTTGCCATCTGCATCAATGACAAACCCGACTCCATCATGCGTGCGCCACCTGAGGCAGAAACGATGATGAGAGGTAAATCTTGATCTGCTGCTGCTTCGATGATGCGGCGAATTTTTTCGCCAACAACACTACCCATTGATCCTCCTAAGAAGGTGAAATCCATGGCACCGATCATCACTTTTCGACCCTTGATAAATGCTTGACCGGTTTGCATTGCATCCTTGAAACCAGTTTTCTTCTGCGCTGCTTCAATTCTGTCGAAATATGTTTTCAAATCAACAAAATGTAATGGGTCAGCAGGTGCAAGATTTTCATCATGTGGTTCAAATGTACCAGCGTCGACAAGTTGCTCAATTCGTTGTGAGCCGCTCAAGCGAAAATGGTGCTGGCATTCAGGACATACCCAGAGATTATTTTCAACACTGCGCCGAAACAAGATTGCTGCGCACGAAGTGCAACGCATCCATAAACCTTCTGGAATGCCTCTCTTTTTTGCGGGTGATGACGCTTCATCTACCCACTGTGTTGTTTGTTGTTCGTTTGTCACTGGTTCCCTTGTCGCCATTCATACCGTATCGGTTATGCAGTGCGTAGTTCCTCAATTGCAGCAGCATAGTCATCCGTGCCGAATATTGCTGAAGCAGCCACAATGACATCACAGCCCGCTTCTTTTGCAGATTGCACTGACATTGGACCGATGCCTCCATCCATTTGAAGTCGCTGGGACGGGCGAAGGCGTTCTGAGATTAATGTAACTTTTTCTAACACTTCGGGAATAAATGCTTGACCAGAAAATCCCGGATTGACACTCATAATCAAAATCAGATCGTAATCTTCAATGTACGGAAGTAATTCCTCTACATCTGTCGGTGGATTGATAGCCAATCCAGCATCCATTCCAGCATCATGAATTGCTCGTGCCATCTCTATCGGGTCATCACTTGATTCAATGTGACCAGTAAAGAGGTTTGCGCCGGCACTTGCAAAACTCTCGATAAACGACATCGGATGTTCAACCATGAGATGCACATCAAGATACGTTTTTGGAAATGCTTTTCGTAGAGATGCGCAGAGTGCACCTCCCATTGTTAAGTTCGGCACAAAATGACCATCCATCACATCAAGATGGAGAAAATCAGCACCGCCTTCAAGAACTGCTTTGCACTCTTGTCCAAGGTTCGCAAAGTCTGCCGACAAAATTGATGGCGCAATCAGTGGCAATGTTGTTGGAGCTGTAA
>Ga0114993_10004863_pt1 | contig 13176 bp, 11 predicted proteins | sample ArcticOcean_MG_C_FD_87042 | JGI IMG/M metagenome (GOLD analysis project Ga0114993, IMG submission 87042) | Marine microbial communities from western Arctic Ocean - ArcticOcean_MG_CB2_150 | ecosystem: Environmental > Aquatic > Marine > Oceanic | place: Arctic Ocean: Canada Basin | collected...
AGACCGTCATCCAAACCTGGCTGAAACAGTACAACCACATCCGCCCGCATCAGGCTCTGAACATGCGTCCACCGGTGCCTGAGACTCTATCAGGAAGTGGTACATAGAACGGGGGCTTTACACCGGCGTAACATGAGTGAATTCTAGATTACGGGCAAACAAAAACCCGTTAACTCATTGAGTTAACGAGTTTTTATCGTGGTGGCGGGGGTAGGATTTGAACCTACGGCCTTCAGATTATGAGTAGATATCTCCAGCAAGGTATTTTGTGCCATTTCAGGCGTGAATCGGCGGCACCTTGTCAAACCAGGGTTGCGCTTCTTCAAGTTGTGCCGCGAGGCGAAATAACAAACCGTCATTGGCATGCTTGGTCAGGAATTGCACACCACATGGCAGCCCGTCCGCGGACCAATGGAGTGGTAATGAAATCCCCGGTAGGCCGCTGATATTGTGCGGGATGGTGAATACTACTTCAGGCAAGAGAACTTCATAGTTGTGCTTGTCGAACGGCAGTGACATATCGAAATAACCGACCTTGCGTGGCGGCTGCGGGAGCGTCGGCGTCAGTACCACGTCATAGGGGTCGCAATCTGCCGCGATGGCCCAGCCGATTTGATGCATGGCCTCGACATCCTGGTAATGTTCCGCCGCGTTTTGTTTCTGGCCGCGTTCCAGCATCTCCTGAATGACTGTGGTAAAATCGCCCTGTCGCGGTGGCCGGCCGACATGGGGCTCGGATGACAATATGCCGGCGGCGGTCGCGGCGCAGGCGATGCGGGTAAAGACCTCGGTAAGCTGTCCGTAATCGAAAGTGTAGGCCGTCTCTTCAACATGATGGCCAAGAGACTCGCAGAGGCGCGCGGCGTTCTCCACTGCGGCGATGCACTCGGGGTGAATCGCTTGGCCGTTCGCTGCGGTCTTGATCATGCCGATGCGGAGCTTGCCGGGGTCCTTGCCGACTTCCTCTAAATAGGGCGTCACCGGCCGGGGGACGGCATAGACCTCACCCGGAATGCCGTATTGAGTGAGATCGTGATAGGCGGCCTGGTCGCGCACCGTCAACGAGACGCAGCCTTCGACTGCGCAGCCATACCAGAGATCAGCATAATAGGGCGCCAGGGTGGTTCGCCCGCGTGACGCTTTGAGACCCACCAGACCGGTGTTGGAAGACGGAATCCGAATGGAGCCTCCACCATCACTAGCGGTGGCTATCGGCACGACGCGCGCGGCAACGGCGGCGCTTGAGCCGCCGCTGGAGCCGCCAGGCGTGTGCTTCGGATTCCACGGGTTGCGCGCCGGTGGGAAAATCTCCGGCTCCGAGGCAATGTTATATCCGAATTCCGGCGTGACCGTCTTGGCCAAGCGGATGAATCCACCTTCATTGATGCGCGTCGCGATGGCGCTATCCACGGGCGCGACAAAATTCTCGAAATAGCGGCTGCCATTTGTGGTCCGCATACCCTCATAGCCGGTCAACAGATCCTTGAGCAGGAGGGGAACGCCGCTGAACGGGCCATCCGGGACGTCGCCTTCCGCCTGGGCGCGGGCGTTGTCGTAATTATCGAGATTCACGCAGGCCAGTTTGTCATTAACGCTCTCAATTCGCGCGATGGCGGTTTCGACCAATTCGATCGGTTTCACGTCCTTGTTCTTGACCAGTTCGGCAAGACCCAGTGCGTCATATTTCGCGAATTCCTGCACGGTTTAGGTCCCCCTCGAATTGCGTTGGGTGTGAATTCTATTCATGAAGAAAACATGCCACTTGGTGACCCGGTTTTACTTCGCGTAGTTGCGGCTCTTGTTGCGAGCATTTTTCCATGCGCTTGGGGCAGCGTGTGTGAAAACGGCAGCCCGGCGGCGGATCGATTGGACTGGGAATATCGCCCTCTAGCCCGGCGCGCTCGGTGACTGACGGCGTATCCAAATCCGAGGCCGGAATCGCTTCGATAAGCGCTTGGGTATAGGGGTGGAGCGGTTCGCGGTAGAGCAACTCGCTATCGGTAATTTCGACGACCTTGCCTAGATAAAGCACGCACGTGCGGTCGCAAAAATGTTTTACCACACTCAGATCGTGCGAAATGAACATATAGGTCAGGTTGAACTGGTTCTGGAGGTCGCGCAGAAGATTAAGAATTTGTGCCCGGATTGAGACATCCAGAGCAGAGACTGGCTCATCCAATATAAGCAGCTTTGGCTGAAGAATTAAAGCCCGCGCGATGGCGACGCGCTGATTTTGCCCGCCGCTGAATTCATGCGGCAGACGATCGAAGTAGTCGGCGCTGAGGCCGACCACCTCAAGAAACTCGCGCGCTTTCTGGAAGCGTTCGATTTGGCTGCCGATCCCGTGAAATCGCAACTGCTCAGCAATGGAAACACCAACCGACATACGCGGATTCAACGACGCCAGGGGATCCTGAAAAACCAGCTGCATTTCGCGGCGCAATTGGCGTAACTCTGCCTTGGAGCAATCCAAGACATTTATTCCATCGAACATGACGCTGCCGCTTGTGGCCTCGATCAGGCGCAAGACCAGGCGAGCCGTGGTTGATTTTCCGCACCCGCTTTCACCAACCAGCCCCAGGGTTTCGCCGCGTTTGAGGGCAAAATTGATTCCGTCCACGGCGCGCAATATAGGCCCTTTGTCGAACAGCCTCCTGGCCTCAAGACGAAAATACTTGGTCAACCCCTCAACTGAAAGCAGTTCGTCACTCATGCCGACCCAGCCTGGCTGCTGTCGGACTGCATCAGATGGCACGAAACAAGATGTCCACCGGCAACAGAATGAGCACGCGACTTCTCGGTTTCGCAGAGAGCGTGCGCGGCATTGCAGCGCGACCGAAAGGAACAGCCGGGCGGCGGATTAATTGGCACAAGCGGCGTTCCCGGAATGGAACGGAGTTCACTGCCGCGCTGATCGTCAAGGCGAATAACCGAATTCATTAAGCCAATCGTATAGGGATGCTTGGGTTGCTCGAATATAGTTTTCACATCGCCATACTCGACCATTTCCCCGGCATACATCACGAGCACGCGATCCGCCATCGAGGCGACCACGCCGAGGTCATGGGTGATGAGAATTAAGGCGCTGCTAAGACGCCGTTGCACGTCGGCCAGAAGTTTTAATATTTGCGCCTGGATGGTGACGTCGAGCGCCGTGGTGGGCTCGTCGGCAATAAGAATATCGGGCTCGCAAGCGATCGCCGCCGCAATCAATACGCGCTGGCGCATGCCGCCCGAGAAATGGTGCGGATAATCCTGATAGCGGTCTTCTGGATTTGGAATACCAACCGAGCGCAACAGGTCGACCGCCCGATCTTGCGCCTCCTTTTTACCCAAATTGAGATGTTCGCGAAGACCCTCAGCAATTTGCTCACCAATGGTGAACACTGGATTAAGCGAGGTCATCGGATCCTGAAAAATAATGCCGATGCGATCGCCGCGAATTTTCTCCATTTCGCGTTCGGACAGTTTGAGAAGGTCTTTATCGCGGTATCGGATATGTCCTTCAACGATTTGACCCGGCGGGTCAATTAGACGCAGAATTGATTGTGCGGTGACGCTCTTGCCGGAACCAGATTCACCAACGATGCAGAGCACCTCGTCGGGCGCTAATGAAAATGAGATACCGTCAACTGCCTTGAGAATTCCTTCGCGCAGTTTGAAGTGGGTTTTGAGACCTTCAACTTGGAGAATCGGTTCGACCATGACGTTGTCCGACCTCAGCGGGAGCGTCGGCGCGGATCAAGCGCATCGCGCAATCCGTCACCGATAAAGTTGAAGGAAAGGGCGACGAGGACGATGACAACGCCGGGGAAAATTGTGACATGGGGCGCTTTGCGCAGCACGCCACGGCCTTCTGCCACCATGGTTCCCCAGTCGGCTTCCGGCGGTTGAATGCCCAGACCGAGAAAACTCAAACCGGATCCCACAACCATCATAAGGCCGATCAGGGTGGTGGCAAACACCAGCACCGGCGGAATCATATTAGGCAAAATATAGCGCAAGATGATCGCGGTATCGCCGGCGCCGCCGGCGCGCGCCGCCTCGACATAGGGCTGCTGTTTTACGTTTAACGTTGTTGTACGAACAAGCCGGGCGATATAAGGCGTGAGCGCGATGCTGATGGCGAGAATCACCGTCCACACACCGGGCTCGAGGACCCCGGCAATAACGATGGCCAACAACACTAAGGGAAATGCGAACACCACATCGACGATGCGCATAAGAATTTGATCGAACCAACCACCGAAATATCCCGCCGTTAGGCCGAGAAACAAGCTAATCAATGTTGCAGCGACGGTCGGCCCGATGCCGACCAGGAGCGCGATCCGCCCACCCCAGAACAGGCGCGACAGGATATCCCGCCCGTCCACGTCCGCGCCCAGTAGGACACCATCCGTGCCGGGCGACGCTGCAATGGAGGCGACGGCGTCGGCTGGGTCATAGGGGCTGATAAGCGGCGCGAGCAAAGATATCAAAACGATAACGAGAAGGAAGATAAGCGCCCCTAAAGCCGCATTGTCTTTGGCATAGGCATACCAGGCGAGCTTGAGCGTGCGCAGATGAAAACGGTATCGGTCGCGCCGAATACGCCAGGCTGAATTCGCTTCGCCGGGCAGCTGTGGTTGTTCAGAATTCACAGTTTCACGTTTTGTCATGATGCGCCGGCTCTCTCGGACGCGCGTATTTTTGGGTCCAAATAGGCATTGATGACATCGACCGCCAGATTAACGCCGACGAACGCCAGCGCGATGACCAGCGTTGCCCCTTGGATCGTCGGAATATCGCGCGCCTGGATGGCTTGCCAAAGCTGATTGCCGATACCGGGCCAGGCGAAGATGACTTCGACAAATAGAACGCCACCCAGGAGATATCCGAGCTGCAGGCCGCAAATGGTCACGATCGGCGGCAGTGCGTTGCGCAAGGCGTGACGTTTGAGAATAACCGACCTGCGAATGCCCTTGGCACGCGCTACCCGGATATAATTTTGGCTCAACACTTCAAGCATGCTGGCCCGCACCATTCTTGCCACGATAGAAGCGGGCGCCGCCGCAGTCGCCAACATGGGCAGTATGAGATGGAGAAAGACATCCCACACGCCGCCATTGCCCATAATATTGGTCATGCCGGTGGCGGGCAGGAGGCGCCAACTCAGAGAAAAAAGCAGCACGATGAGAAGACCGAGCCAATAGGGCGGTGCGTTGCCCAGCATGAGCGTGACGCTCATGACGATCCGGTCGGAAAATGAATGCGGCCGCGCGGCTGCGAAAATGCCCGCGAAAAAGCCGATAATATAAGCAAGTAAGGCGCTTGATAGCGCCAGGATGGCGGTGTTGAGAAATTTTGGGAACACCAGTTCGACAACATCGCGGCGATTGGCGATAGAAGCGCCGAAGTCGCCCTGCAGAATATGTCCCAGCCATTTGGCGTATTGGATCGTTAGCGCCTGATCGAGGCCGAAGGATATACGTAATTTTTCCTTCACTGCTTCAGTTGCGAAGGGTCCCGCCAATATTGTGGTGACGTCACCCGGCGCCAAATGCGCCAACAGAAAGACGATGACGGACACGCCGAATAGCACGGGAATGGTTAGCACCAAACGCCCGGTGATGAAACGAAGCATCGTTAGCCGGTTTTCGGCGACGCCGGGCGGCGGAACGGCACGCTGATATTCAGGCAATCACTTCGCATTAACAAATTTCCTCTAGAAATGTTGGGGGCGAGCCATGCGCAACAATGCACAAACCCGCCCCCAGTTCACAATATTTTACGTCTGTTTACTCCATTTCGATGATGGAGAAATCGTACCAGTTTGCCGGCGGATTCACGAAGTGCTTCACCGAAGGGCTAAGCACCAACGGGTTTTTGTACGTGAACTTCACGGCATAGGCGAAGTCTTGGCCGATGATGATATCATTGGCCTGCTGATATAATGCTGCGGCTTTCGCTTTGTCCTTCTGCTTTACCGCCTCATCGAACAGCTTGTCGACTTCCGGATTGCAGTACCAACCGACATTGAAACCATTCGGCGGATGGTAGTCGCAACGTGACATCACTTGGGTCCAAAACGGAATTGTCCAGCCCCAGCCGATCTCGTTCATGTGCAGCTCTCCGGGCATGCCCTGAAGCCATTTGCCCATATAGGTGATCCATTCGATCTTGTTGAGCTTGGCATTAATTCCGATCTTACGCAGGTCGCGCTGAATGGATTTTTCCCAGACTTCGTTATAGCCGTATTCATATATATCGAAATCGAGCTCTAGCCCGTCCGGATAACCGGCTTCTGCGAGCAGCGCCTTGGCGCCTTCGGGGTCGTACTTGATTGGCGCATAACCCGGCTTATAGGCGTAGGTGCCGGGGCTCAACATACCCATCTCGGGCCGTCCAGTGCCCTTGAGAATGCCGTCGGCTATGGCGTCACGGTCGATCGCCATATTGATCGCTTTGCGCACCCGAACGTCTTGCATAATCGGATTCTTAAAGTTGAAAAAGAGTAGCCAGATCGACGGGATGTTTTCGTTCGTGGTGACTGTGAACCCCTCGTTCTTCAGATTCTCCAGCTCTTCCCAGGGCGCTTCCATGATCATCGACACTTCGCCCGCACGAATCGCGTTGAGGCGGGTGGCCTGATCCGGCAACGGCTGAAAAATAAGCCGCTCGATCTTCGCCTTGTTGCCCCAATAATCGTCGTTGCGATCCATCACCAGTTTGATGTTCTGCTCTCGCTCGACGAACTTGAACGGGCCGGTGCCGACCGGCGTTAGGGCGAATTGCTCGTTGCCCATTTCCGCTACGGCGGTGGGGCTGACGATCATCGGCATGCCGCATGCAACCACACCCATTTGAAGCCACTCATAGTTGGTTTCATTAAGGGTGATCCTGACGGTCATGCTGTCGACGACTTCGACCGACTTAATCCAGCGTGTGTAATAGCCGAGATAGGCCTGAGCCTGATCAAAGGCGTGTGCCGCGCCAGAGTCCATGAAACGGTCATAGTTCCATTTGACGACGTCGGCATCGACAATCGTGCCGTCATGGAATTTTACATTCTCTCGGATGGCGAAAGTATAGATCGTGCCATCATCGGAGACTGTCCAAGACTTGGCGATCGCCGGTTTGAGCTGTGCGGTGGTGGCACTGGCGTCAGTCAAATCGAGCATGACTAGGCCTTCGAAGATACTGTGGATGGCGTTGGTCGTCAGCCAGCCACAAGCGACATGCGGGTCAAGAATACTCATCTCGCTCGACATGCCCCACACAAAGGTGCCGCCCTCCGCCTTCGCATCTGTTGCGGCGCCGCCCGCGAAAGCGAGCGAACCCGCTATCGCCAGAGCGCCCAACAGGCGTTTCAATTTAATTTGTCTCATCGCAATCTCCCTAAAGTGGTTTGCTGTTTATGGCGCGCCATAGACTTTGACGCGGATCGTGTCTTATCCTGTCTTTGCTGGCCTGGATCACTCAGAATAGAAAATCGGCGGCCGTTTATCTTTCCAGGGTTTGGCTTCTTCCAGCTGCGCCGCCACGCGGATCAGCGTCGCTTCATCGTTCAGTTTGGCAGCAAAATGCATGCCGACCGGCAGACCGTCCGGCGACCAATGCAGCGGCAATGATATGGCGGGCTGGCCGGTGGAATTGAACAACGGCGTGAACGGCACCCAGTCGAAGACGCGGCGCGTCCATTCCCTGGCGTCGACGCCGACTTCATTTTGATTGAGCGTACCCAGAATCAACGGCGGCTGGGCGATGGTCGGCGTGAGGAACAGGTCGCACTTCTCGAACAATACGCCGGATTGCCGGCTGACCGTGTTGATGTTGGCGAGCGCATCATGCATGTCCATGGCGGTGAGGCTCTTGCCATGATGATAGAGCTCGTTGGTGACCCGCTCCATATTATCGTACGACGGCGTGCGTTTGACCGCATTGGCCAGGATATCTATCGCCCACGCCAGATACGCGGTCCAGAGAACGACGAGCGCTTCGAAAAAATGCGACCAATCAATTTTGATCTGATCCTCAACTAATTCATGGCCAAGGGATTCCATTAGTTTCACGGTCTCATGCAGACCGGCTACAACGTCCGGATGTACCTGGACACCCGATATAGCCTTGTCGGACCAGGCAATGCGGAGCTTACCGGGCGGCTGCGCCAGTTCCTCCATATAGGGGCGAGCCGGCGGCGTGATGATGTCGGGCGGGCCGACATCCGTGCCCTGCACGGCATCGAGAATGGCGGCCGTATCGCGCACGGTGCGGCTGACCACGAGCTCGCCGGCCAAGCCGTTCAGCCAATCGCCAAAACTGGGGCCGGTCGGGACACGGTTGCGGGTCGGTTTGAGGCCGACAAGGCCGCAGCATGATGCCGGGATACGGATGGAACCGCCGCCGTCATTAGCATGCGCTAAAGGAACCACACCGCCGGCAACCATTGACGCGGAACCGCCGCTGGAGCCACCGGGACTACGCCGCACATCCCAGGGGTTGTGCGTCGGTTTGTAAAACACAGATTCAGTGCTTGGATTGAAGCCGAATTCCGGCGTAGCCGTCATCGCAGCGGTGACCAAGCCGGCGGCGCGGAAACGGGTTGCCAACTCAGTATCCTCAGCAGCGATGAGGCCTTCGGTCATCTTGCTACCGCAACGCAACGGCGCGCCTTTCATCTGAATACCGAGCTCCTTGACCAGGAAGGGCACCCCCTTGAACGGCCCGTTCGGCAGACCGGCAGCGATTTCGGCTTGCGCCAGATCTGGAATGCGCGATACCACACCATTCAATTCAGGATTAACGGCGTCAATGGCGGCGTACACGTCTTCCAGAAGTTCTGTGGGCGTCACATCGCCGTTTCGTACCAATTCGGCCAGACCCAGGCCATCATAGCTCGCATAATTGCTAACGTTAGGCATCTATATCTCCCGTCATTGTTTATGAGGCCATTTGTTGGCCTTTTATTAGACAGGCTAATATTGCGCCGCCTGCCGCCTTCAAACAATCTCCCCGAAATGGGGGTAGATGCGCGTTCTATAACATGCCGAACATTGCGGCATTCTATATAGCGTGGCCGCGACTTTACACGATTCACATCTGAGCTACTCTTCAAGCCAGAGACAGCAATTATTTCAACAGTGGAACCAATCCTTGTCAACTTGCCGCCCTGACCATAGCGCAAATATTGTAAAGCCCCCATTCTATGTACCACTAGCTGATAGAGTCTCAGGCACCGGTGGACGCATGTTCAAAGCCTGATGCGAGCGGATGTGATTGTACTGTTTCAGCCAGATTTGGAAGGTTCCCAATTGGTGATATTCAGCTGTCCGCCTTTTGAGCCGATTGATAGATTCTGAATGTCCGTTGTTGGCAATGAACAGAAGTTCTGATCACGCTTGATTGACGTCTGCTTTCAGACGGGAAGCAGACATAGCAAACTCTTTTACCAATCTGGATGAGCGTTAGGGGAGGCTTTGGACTGACGCAGCCGTTGCCAGAAGCTGAGGCAACGCAGCCGTCAGTTCAAGAAATTAACCGGCAGGTCCCGGCCCGACGCTATTAGAGCCCGAAGCGGCTCCACCAGGCGCGGGCTTCGACCGACGCCAGGATATTATCCACCAAGCCGCCGCTGTCATCAGGGATAAATGCCGCGCCCATCGCGCCGGCAGCGCCAAAGCCGAAGCGCCGGCGGAGCCAGCTTGGGCGGCGGCCGACGGTGCGGATGCGGACTTTTTTGCCGTAGCGTTCGCGCAGCACGCCGCGGATATCGCCAATACCATCTGCCAGGCCGATCTCGACGGCGCGCGATCCCAGCCAGAAATCGCCGCTGAACAATTCTTCCTCGTCGAGGCTAAGGCGCTGGCCGCGCCGGCTCCTGACAAGGTCTTTGAAATTTTCATGAATTTGCTGCTGCACGATTACCAGCCGGGCGACATCCTCCGGGCGCTCCGGCTTGAACGGATCGAGCAATGATTTCTTGTTACCCATGGCGTGCAGGCGGCGCTCGATGCCGAGCTTCTCCAGTGCATCGGTAAAGCCGAACCCGGCGGAAATCACGCCGATGCTGCCGAGAATCGAATTGTCATTGATAAAAATCTCATCCGCCGCGCAGGCCAGCCAATAGCCGCCCGACGCCGCGACATCTTCGACAAACGCCATCACCGGCACTTCGCGCTCCTTCGCAAGATCGCGGATGCGACGCTGGATCAGGGCCGATTGAGCCGGCGAGCCGCCGGGTGAATTAATGCTGAGCGCAATCGCTTCAAGGCCGGGCAGGCGGAAGGCGCGCTCCAGCGATGGCGCCAGGGATTCGAGATTAAGGCCGCTGCGCATAAATCCGCCCTGGCCGATCACGCCGGTCAGGCGGATGACAGCCACCACCGGCGGCGGGCGGCGGAAGGTAAGGCGGGCGATCAGGCGGGAGGACATATCACACCCTCTATAACATAAGCGCGTTGCCGTGGCGCAAAACCGAGTTCGCCGCCTTGGTGGGGTTGCCGTTCGCCTTGTGCAGCACCAGCCCGGCGGACAGCCGGAGCGGCCCCTTGCTGCCGGCGGTAGCCTGGACGATCACCCGTTTGGCCGCCACGGGCAGCTCCGCGTCGGCTCCCGCTGCATCTGTGGCGTTACTGGAAGCGTCCTTTGTGTCCTCTGTGGCGAAAGGATCGTGCGGCCACAGTGGAAAGACCACCAGATCGCCGGATTTGTCATCCAGCAGGGCGAGCAGCTCGGCCAGGCGATCGGTGCGGTGGGTCATGGTGATCGTGCCGCCGGGGCGTACCATGCTCAGGCAATATTCCACCCAGGCGCCGAGCCCGCCGGCGCCTTCGATATGGGCGGTGGCCTTCTCGTCCTTACCCGATGCGCGCACCCGTCCGGCCTCGAAATAGGGTGGATTGGCCATGACATGGTCGAAGCTGCGCGGCACCAGGCGGGGCGGCGGGCGCTGCAAATCGCCGACCATCATCTCAAGGCGCTCGGTGAGGCCATTATCGGCAATATTCTCGACCGCCAGATGAACCAGCTCGCTCTGTACCTCGACGCCGGTAACCTTGATGCCGGGCACGCGCCAGGCAAGGCACAGCATCGCCGCGCCAACGCCGGCGCCGACATCGAGCACCGCCTCGCCGGCCGCCGCCGGGACGCTCGCCGCCAGCAGCACCGGGTCCATCGCGACGCGGTATCCGGCAGCGTGTTGGCGCAGCGTCACCTGGCCGCCTAGGAGGGCATCGCGGGTGATTGCTTCAGGCTGTGCCATCGAGCTCTCCGGCCTCGCGCAGGATATGTCGGGCGCTCTCGGCGTCTTCGTCAAGCACCATCAAACGGCGCGGAATGGCCGAGGCGCTGCCTTCAAGGACGCTCATATGCTGGTCCAGAACGAAGCATTCAATGCCGCCATCGCGCAACAGGGCCTCCAAAAAGGATAATTTGACCGGATCGTTCAATCTTATCAGTTCCAACACCGAATATCCGCCATTCTACCAATATCGTCGCCACAGCCGAGAATGGAAGCGCCGCCACGGCTAAAAAAATGGGTGCAATGCAGCGCCCAGGCAGTATTAATGTGCGGCTTCGGCGCAGGCGCAAACATGCTTGCCGCTCGCACGCCCGGCGTCAAGACACGGTCCTTGTCGACAAGCCGGCGCAATCGAAAAGAGGAAATCTTGGGAGAGATCATTCAATTCGACAAAGAGACGCCGGCAGCGCTGGGCGAAGATGAGACGCTGGATCGTTTGCAGGCGCTCGTGGCCGAGTATTTGCGCCAGGTAAACCGCGTCATCCTCGAACATATGCAGAGCAATGTGGCGCTGATCCCGACGCTGGCCGGCCATATCATCGCCTCCGGCGGCAAACGCCTGCGCCCGATTCTGACCCTGGCGGTGGCGCGCATGTGCGGCTATTCGGGTGCCCGCCATGTCAGCCTGGCAGCCTGTATCGAGTTCATCCATACCGCGACCCTGCTGCATGACGATGTCGTCGATGAGAGCGATCTCCGGCGCGGCGCAGCGACCGCTAATGCGGTGTGGGGCAACAAGCCGAGCGTGCTGGTCGGTGATTTTCTATTCTCTCGTGCATTTCAACTATCGGTTGCAGACGGATCGCTCAAAGTTTTAGCTATATTAGCAAACACCTCGGCCGTACTCGCCGAGGGCGAAGTGATGCAATTGCTCACCTCGAACGATACCGAAACCAGCGAGGCGGCCTATCTCGAAGTGATCACCGCCAAGACCGCGACGCTCTTCGCCGCCGCCTGCCAGTTGGGCGGCATCGTTGCCGAGCGCCCGGCCAGCGAGGAAGAGGGGCTGAAGAATTACGGTCTCAATCTCGGCATCGCCTATCAGCTCGTCGATGATGCCCTCGACTATGCGGCGCGCGAAACTACGCTCGGCAAAGCCATCGGCGATGATTTCCGCGAAGGCAAGATCACCCTCCCCGTGGTGCTGTCGTTCCGCCGCGGTGGCGAGGAGGAGCACCAGTTCTGGCGCCGCACCATGGAAGATGGTAAACAGACGGATGGCGATTTCGAGCGCGCCGTAATGTTGATGGAGCGCCACGGCGCGATCCGCGACACCTTCGAGCGCGCCCGCCATTACGGTGACGTTGCGCGCGATTCGCTCGCTATTTTCCCGGATTGCGCGGAAAAGAAGGGCCTGCTCGAGGTCATCGATTTCTGTATCCGACGCGCGCATTAGGCGGGGATTGGCGATGGCGAACTATGCGATAGTGGTGACCGGTGCCGCCGGGTTGATCGGTTTCACCGTGGCGGCGCGCCTCCACGCCGACGGCCGGGCGGTGATTGGCATGGACCGCGTCACACCGCCGGAGGATTTCGAGTTTCCCTTCATCGCCGCCGATTTGGCCGATGTCCACAAGCTCTACGAAGCGCTCGACCGCGGTGCGGCGGGCATCATCCATTGCGGCGCCGTCTCTGGGCCGATGCTGTTGACCGACAATCCGCGCGCCATCGTCGAATCCAATCTAATGGGCAGCGCCAACGTGTTCGAAGCGGCGCGCCAGCGATCTTTGCGCCGCGTGGTCTATTGCTCCTCAACCTCGGCTTATGGCGAGCACCCTCAGGACCTCCAGATTTGCACCGAGGCGGTGGCACTGAACGCTGTCGATGTCTACGGCGCGACCAAGGCCGGCGGCGATATCCTCGCCCGCGCTTATGCCGCGCAGCATGGCCTGGATGCG
>Ga0114993_10004866_pt1 | contig 13171 bp, 16 predicted proteins | sample ArcticOcean_MG_C_FD_87042 | JGI IMG/M metagenome (GOLD analysis project Ga0114993, IMG submission 87042) | Marine microbial communities from western Arctic Ocean - ArcticOcean_MG_CB2_150 | ecosystem: Environmental > Aquatic > Marine > Oceanic | place: Arctic Ocean: Canada Basin | collected...
ATAAGTGGAGCTTTAGGCAATATGGGAGAAGATGATTGGCGTTGGCACATGTATGATACCGTAAAAGGATCAGATTGGCTGGGTGACCAAGACTCCATTGAATATATGTGCAAAAATGCCGTAGATTCTATAATTGAACTTGAACATTATGGAGTTCCTTTCTCTAGAACAGAGGAAGGCAAAATATATCAGCGTCCATTTGGTGGGATGACAACAAATTTTGGCAAAGGTATAGCACAAAGAACTTGCGCGGCTGCAGATAGAACTGGGCATGCAATACTTCATACTCTATATACCCAATCACTTAAAAATGATGTAGATTTTTTTATTGAATACTTTGTAATTGATTTAGTTTTTGAAAAAGATAAATGTGTTGGAGTTCTTGCTTGGTGTTTGGATGATGGTTCTATACATTTTTTTCAATCACACATTGTGATACTAGCATCTGGTGGTTATGGAAGAGCTTATCAGTCATCAACATCAGCTCATACCTGTACGGGTGACGGCAATGGAATGATATTGAGGGCAAACCTTCCTTTGCAAGATATGGAATTTGTTCAATTTCACCCTACAGGAATTTATGGAGCCGGTTGTTTAATTACGGAAGGAGCTAGAGGCGAAGGTGGATATTTGACAAACTCAGAAAACGAAAGGTTCATGCCTAAATATGCTCCAAATGCTAAGGATCTCGCGTCAAGAGATGTGGTGAGTAGGGCTATCCAAATTGAGGTAAACGAAGGTAGAGGAGTAGGAAAAGAAAAAGATCATGCTTATTTACATTTAGAACACCTAGATCCAAAAATTATTCGAGAAAAATTACCCGGTATTGAAGAGACAGCAAAAATTTTTGCAGGTATAGATGCAACAAAAGACCCAATTCCGGTTATACCAACCGTACATTATAATATGGGAGGAACACCGACGAATTACAAGACTGAAGTGTTAGCAAACGAAAATTCCAACTCAGTTGTTGAAGGTCTTATGGCGATTGGAGAGGGCGCATGTGTTTCGGTGCATGGAGCCAATAGATTAGGATCTAATTCATTGCTTGATTTGATTGTTTTTGGAAGGTCTGCTGCTGAAAGAGCATGCAAAATATTAGATAAAGAATCAAAAACCCATATAACTGTAAAACCAAATAACTTTGAAAAAATTTTAGAAAATTTTGACAAAACAAGATATTCTTCTGGTGATATTAGTACTGCAGAATTAAGAAATAAAATGCAAAAGACTATGCAAAGATATGCGCCTGTTTACAGAGATGAGGAAACTCTTAAAAAGGGAATTGAGCTAATGAAAGAGATATATAATTCTTTCAAAAATGTATCTGTATCAGATAAATCCATGATATGGAATACTGATTTAGTAGAGACACTTGAATTAAATAATTTGCTTTATCAGTCACTAGCAACGCTTTATTCTGCATATAATCGAAAAGAGAGTAGAGGGAGTCATGCAAGAGAAGACTACCCTGACAGAGATGATGATAATTGGTTAAAACATACATTTGTGTGGATTAATGAAGAAGGTGAGAATAAATTTGGTTACAAACCTGTTAAGTTAAAAACTTTAACTGATGAAGTTGAAACAGTTGAATTAAAAGCAAGGACATATTAAATATGGCAAAATTTACTTTACCAATAAATTCAATTGTCAAAAAAGGGAAAACATTTGAATCAAAGTCACTTCCAAAAAATCAATTGTGTGTTGAGGTATATCGCTATGACCCAGAATTAAAATCTAATCCTCGCGTTGATACTTATATATTAGACAAGGATAAGTTTGGACCCATGGCCCTGGATGTCTTGATTTATATTAAAAATAAAATTGACCCTACTTTGACTTTTAGAAGATCTTGCAGAGAGGGCATCTGTGGCTCTTGCTCAATGAATATCAATGGGACAAATACATTGGCATGTATTGAAAATATTGCCAATGAGTCTAAATTAAAAATTTATCCATTACCACATATGTCTGTTATCAAAGATTTAGTTCCAGATATGAAAGAATTCTACGAACAATATAAGTCTATTAAGCCATGGTTGATTAATGATAAAAAGCCAAAGAGAGAATATAATCAGACTCAAGAAGATAGAGCCCAGCTTGATGGATTAATTGAATGTGTACTCTGCGCTTGTTGTTCAACAAGTTGTCCAAGTTATTGGTGGAACTCTGATAAATATTTGGGCCCAGCAACACTTCTTCATGCATACAGGTGGATAATAGATAGCAGAGACACTGCTAAGAAAGAAAGACTGTCAAGCTTAGCTGATAAATTCAAATTATTTCGATGTCATACAATTATGAACTGCACAAATACCTGCCCTAAATCTTTAAATCCTGCTAAAGCTATTTCCCATATCAAGAAAATGTTAGCCTCTGAATAATATGCGTATTTCCGAAGTGAGGTGGAAATGTAGGAAAGGTATTAGGGAAATTGATATTTTACTCTCAAAATATATGGAAGAAATTTATCAAGACCTTGTAGATGAACAACAAGAAATTTTTATAGAGTTTATTCAGAAAGATACTTATGAGATATTAGATATTTTAGTAAATAATAAATCTTTTGATACAAAATTTATTAATCTTGTTGATGCATTAAAATCTTTAAACTAACATCACTATAATGAATAATAAAAAAATAAGATTAGGTATTAACCTAGATCATATAGCCTTCATTAAAAAGTCTAGAGGTACAGAATACCCCAGCCTTGTAGAAGCAGTAAAGATTTCTGAAGATGCTGGTGCTGATTTAATTACTATCCATTTGAGAGAAGACCGCAGGCACATTCAAGATCATGATGTAGAGGTTATTAGAGAAAATGCTCGTATTTTAAATTTAGAAATGGCTCATACAGATGAAATGATTGATATTGCTTTAAATATTAAACCAGATTTTTGCTGTATAGTGCCTGAAAAAAGAAATGAAGTGACAACTGAAGGAGGGTTAAATCTTGTTAGTTTAGATAATTTACAGCTACAAACTATGAAAAATAATATTCAAATTTTAGCTGAGTCTAATATTAAAACTTCTTTATTTATTGATCCTGATGAAAACCAAATTAAAATTGCTAAAAGTGTTGGAGCAGAACTTGTAGAATTACATACTGGGTATTATGCAAATTCACATAATCCTGACTCTTCCACTTCATCTTTAGAAAAATTAATGAATGCAGCAGAAATTGCTAATAAGCTAGGCCTGCTTGTTAATGCTGGGCATGGATTAAATTACGATAATTTAAGCCCAATATGTAAAATTAAATATCTAAATGAACTAAATATTGGTCATTCTATTATATCTCAATCTGTATTCACTGGTTTAAAAGATGCAATTGAAAAAATCCTAAGTATAATTAGGAATTGTGATTAAAGGAATTGGAATAGATTTAGTTGAAAATAAACGAATAGAGCTTTTGTGCGAAAAGTACAAACATACATTTGCTGAAAAAATTTTATCAGAAGATGAGTTAGTGGAATATCATCAGTCGAACTCTAAAGTAAGTTATTTATCAAAACATTTTGCATCAAAAGAAGCATTTTCAAAAGCTATTGGAACTGGTTTATTTAGAAAGGGATTGTATCCAGCTTTAATCAATATTGGGCATAATCAACTAGGTAAGCCTGAATTTATAGTTAATAAAGAATTATCCCGTATATTAAATAAAAATAATATAAATTCTTTACACTTGTCGATTTCAGACACAATTGAACTCACAACTGCAATAGTAATACTCGAGTAAGAATGTATTTTAAAACTCTTGAAGAAATAATTGGAAATACGCCGTTGTTGGAAATACCTTCAGGTGATATCTCAAATAAAATTTTAGTTAAACTTGAGGGTAATAATCCTGGAGGGTCAATAAAAGATAGGGCTGCAATTAGAATGATTAATGATGCAGAAAAAAACGGCTTAATCTCAAAAGGAGATACCTTGATAGAAGCAACGAGCGGTAATACAGGCATTGCATTATCAATGATGGCATCGATCAAGGGTTATAAAATGATAATTATTATGCCTGAGACTGCTTCTATAGAGAGAGTTAAAACAATGGAGGCATATGGTGCAAAGATAATATTGGTTGATAAAGAAAAGGATATGGAGGGTGCACGAGATTTAGCTAAAACTATGCAATCAAATAGCGAAGGCATTGTACTTGATCAATTTTCAAATACATCTAATTTTAGGGCGCATTATGAAACAACTGGTCCTGAAATATGGGAACAAACAAATGGTAAAATAACACATTTTGTCTCAGCAATGGGAACAACAGGTACGATAACCGGGGTATCAATGTTTCTAAAATCCAAGAATCCCGATATCCAGATAATTGGTGTTCAACCAGAAGAAGGAACAAAAATTTGTGGCATAAGGAGATGGGAAGATGAATATCAGCCAATAATTTTTAAAAATGCAATTGTTGATAATTTTATTGATATAAATCAATCAGATGCAGAGGAAACCTCTAAATCATTAGCAAGAGATTTTGGTCTTTTTTGTGGAGTTTCATCCGCAGCAAATATCTTTATTTCACGACAAATAGTAGCTAATAGAGAAGAATCATGTGTGGTTACTATAATGTGTGATAGAGGGGATCGTTATATCTCTAAACTATAAGAATATGCTTATTTAAGTGTTATTTTAAGGTTTTTACCAGCTGTAAGATATTTTGAATTCTTTATTTGGTTTGTTTTCATCAACTTCTTTTTAGATATACCAAAACCAGTAGAAACTATTGCTGTCGTATCACCATTATTGACAACATATCTGAGCTTTATTTCATTTGTAAGTGATAAAATAGGTGTTTCCATCATTATTATTACTTTATTTGATACCTTTAGTGATGTCTTTTTGGTTGCTTTATTCCATTTGAGTAGCTTACTTAAACTTACATTATACATTCTGGCAATCTTATACCAATTATCATATCTTTTTACGATATGATTATATTTGAAGGTTTTTTGAGAGATAATATATTTTTTGCCATCTATTTTAATTGAATCAACATCACTTAATGCTGTATTTTTTGGTAATTTTAGTTTTTTTCCTAATATAATTACATTAGATTTTAGGTTATTTACCTTCTTTATTGCCTTTATGCTTACATTATACTTTCTTGAAATGCGTGATAGTGAATCACCTTTTACTATTAAATGTGCTTTTTTGCTGAATATAAATTTTGTGACTTCCTTGTATCTTTTCTTAAATTCTTTGATTTTACCGGATGGTAAAAAAATCCTATCTTGAAAGGAAGGTAGAAAATACCAGGTGTTAAAACCGGGATTTAGAGCATATAGCTCCTTTTCAGAAACATTTGAAATAATAGAAAAAGTATAAAAATCAATAGGATATTCAATACTTACTAAATTTACATAAGGTTTATTTTCAATATTTGGAAGTTTAATTCCATATGATGATGGATTAGACATTATATCTCTAAGAGCTAATAATTTTGGAACATATACCTCGGTTTCACGAGGGAGATTTAAGTCCCAAAAACTTGGTTTTCCATTCAAAACTTTTGATTTTTTTATTGATCTGCCCACTTTCCCAGCACCTGTATTATATGATGCTATGGCAAGCAACCAATCTTTATCAAAGTGTCTATGCATATCTCTCAAGAAATGAGCTGCAGCTTTAGTTGATTGCATAATATCCCTTCTACCGTCATACCACCAGTTTCTAGATAACCCATATTCTTTTGCTGTGGGAGGGATAAATTGCCATATTCCTGCAGCTTTAGATGGCGAGTATGCGTATGGTTGATATCCACTTTCTACAATTGGAAGTAGTGCCAGCTCAAAAGGGAGATTGTTTCGCTCTAATTCTTTTAAAATGTGATAAAGAAAAGGTTTTGCTCTTGTGATTGATCTATACAAAAAGGCTTTGTTGTTTACAAACCACTCTATTTCCTTGTTTACTCTTTGAGAATAAATTGTATCTAAACAGAAGCCACTTACCATTTTATCCCAAACTTGAGAATAATTTTTATTGGCTAGTCGAGATGTAATGCAGTCAAAACTTCCATATTGAGTTAATAATTGAGGGCGCTTATAACTTATAGCCTGATTGCAGCCTGTAATAAAGAAGACACATAATAATATTATTATTATGCTTAATCTATTGTGTATAATGGAAGACATAAATATATTAATAGACTATCAAAGATAAACATTTATTCCTAATAAATAATTTATGAAATCGAACACGAATAGTTATAAATATAGAGAGTTGCTTAAATGGTATAGAAAACCCGCAAACCTTCCAATTAAAAAACTTTTCAATGATCAAGTATCTAGGATAAAAGAGCACGCTGTTGGCAACAATGTTTTATATGTAGGACTATCTGATTTCAAGCAAAAATTTAAGTCAGCAAAACATTTAAGTTATATTGCTATTGATGAGATAAATTCTCCAGGGGAGGGAGAACCTGAAAAAAATTTTCCTTTTGAAGATAATTCTCATGATGTCATTATTATAATACATGCATTGGATTATACAGATAATCCACATCAGATTGTCAGAGAGATAGACAGAATAGCTACGGATGATGCTAAGGTAGTTTTAGTAGGTTTCAATAAATCTAGCATTTGGGGTTTAGTTAAACCATTGATGAATAATATGGATATTCCATGGTCGCTGAATTTTCATTCTTTATATAGTGTAAAGGAGTGGTTTAAATTGCTTGGATATGAGTCTGTATATAAAGAAACAGGAAGAGTTTTTCCGCTTATCTCTAAAAATTTTTCTAAACTTTCAAGCAAAATTAAGATATTTAAAAAATTGTATTCACATGATTTTGGTGGAATATATTTTTGTGTTTTCAGTAAAAATATAATTCCATTGACAGCTATAAAATTAAAATTCAAAAACAAATATTTGGTAGCTCCATTCCCAAAATCTTCCCTTAACCGAGTTAAATGAAAAATATTAGAATCTTTACAGATGGAGCATGTAGTGGAAACCCAGGGGCTGGTGGTTGGGGCGTTGTTATAGTAAGTGGAAATGATATTCAAAAATTTAATGGGTTTGAGTCTGACACTACTAATAATCGTATGGAATTAAAAGCGGCAATTGAAGGTATCAAACAATCCTCTGGAGGGTCTAATATTACCTTATATACGGATTCCAAATATGTAAAAAATGGAATTACAGACTGGATAAAAAACTGGAAAAAAAATAATTGGATGACTAGTTCTAAAAAACCAGTTAAGAATAAGGATCTTTGGAGGGAATTAGATTTATTAAATGAGAGTTCTTTGGTTTCGTGGGAATGGGTAAAAGCACATCAAGAGAATGACTCTGAAGAATATATATATAATAATTTAGCAGATAGTTTAGCTAGGGACGCAATTATATAATGGAAAGATTTGTGGTTTTAGATACAGAGACAACAGGGCTTGATGTTAATAATGGAGATAAAATAATTGAGATTGGTTGCGTGGAAATAATTGATAGAAAGATTACAGAGAATTTCTATCATAAATACATTAACCCTGAAAGAGAAGTAAACCCAGATGCTTACAAGATCCATGGCTTATCTAATAAATTTTTAAAAGACAAACCGCCTTTCAATGAAATTATTGATAGCTTCGTTTTGTATATATCAAACTCATCCCTTATAATTCATAATGCCCCTTTTGATATGGGTTTCTTGAAAAAAGAATTTTTAGACTTAAACAAAGAAGTTGAAGTATTGGGTGGCAATAGAGTGATACATGACACTCTTAAAGTAGCACGAAAGAAATTTCCAGGTAAAAGAAACTCTCTTGATGCGTTATGTGACCGGTTTGATGTTGATAAAACTGAAAGGAATACACATGGAGCGTTATTAGACGCTAAATTACTCGCAAATGTATATTTAAGAATGACACGGGGCCAAACTGATATTCAAGGTTTATCAATAAATAATTCAAAACTAGACTCAAAAAATATAGAAATTATTGATAATCGAAACGAAAAGATAATCTTTGCTGATGATGAAGAAATAGAAGCACATAAAAATTATTTTAATAGTTAAAATTTATTTTTCTTTAATACTCTTTCTTTATTTCGCTCCCACTCACGTTTCTTTATATCAGCTCTTTTGTCATGAGTTTTTTTACCTTTGCCAATTGCAATTTCAAGCTTTATTAGAGAGTTTTTTGAATATATTTTAATTGGTATGACAGCTAGTCCATTTTGCTTTATCTCTCCAGACAAGGACATGATTTCTTTTTTGCTTAGTAATAGCTTTCTTGCTCTTCTTGAATTTACCTTTTTATGCTCAGATGTAGTATTTAGGATTTTTAGATGGGCATTCACCAAGTATGCCTCATCATTATTTATAGAAATATAGCTTTCAGAAATCTGCGCATGCCCAAGTTTGATGCTTTTGACCTCCCATCCCTCCAAAACTATGCCGGCTTCTATTTTTTTTGTCAGAGAATATTTAAAGGATGCTTTTTTATTGGTGCACAATATATTCATATGTATAATATTACATAGATTCATATAAATTTCATATATTGAGGTATGCCATTATAACTAATCGACGACAATCTATTCATGGGCAATGGTCATCTAAGCTGATATTTATTTTTGCAGCTACAGGGTCTGCTGTTGGTTTAGGGAATATTTGGAAATTTCCCTGGATGACAAGTGAAAATGGTGGTGGAGCATTTGTTTTAGTATATATTGCTAGTGTTGTTTTGATAACTCTCCCAATAATGGTTGCAGAAATTTTAATTGGTAGACATGGGAAACAGAATCCAGTCAATAGTCTGAAATATCTGTCCAATGAATCTAGTGGATTTAGTCTTACTGAGATCGATAAGGTTTTAAACAGAACTAAGCAAAAAAAACAACCATATTCAAATTCTGCCGATTTTACGAATTGGCAATTAGTTGGATGGATGGGGATTATCGCTGGCATACTAATACTTTCCTTCTACAGTGTAATAGCTGGATGGACTATGGCATATATTTTTAAAGCATTTGCTGGCTCTTTTTCCATGATTGATATGAAAGAGTCTCAAAATATTTTTAATTCATTTGTTGCTGATCCTGAAAAACAGCTTGCTTGGCACACAATATTTATGTTTCTTACATGCATGATTGTGGCAAAGGGAGTTAAAGGTGGAATAGAAAAAGCTGTAAAATTTTTAATTCCTAGCTTATTTTTCATTTTATTAATTCTGGCGGGATATGTAACAACATTAAGCGGATTTAATGATGGTTTGGATTACTTATTTGTTCCTGATATTTCTAAAATTAATTCATCCGTAATTCTAAGCGCTATGGGTATGGCGTTCTTTTCTCTTAGTATTGGAATGGGCTCTCTTATGATTTATGGCTCTTATTTATCAAACTCTTCTTCCATTACTCAGGTTGCTACAGTAGTAGCATTTGCGGATACACTAGTGGCAATACTTGCAGGCATAATAATATTTCCAATTGTTTTTACTTATAACCTTGATCCTTCAACGGCAGGACCAGGGCTAATCTTTCAGACATTACCTGTTGCTTTCGGCTCTATGCCTGGCGGACAAATATTCGCAACACTTTTCTTTATACTTTTATTTTTTGCCGCCATTACTTCATCAATATCATTAATTGAACCAGCAATTACCTTGCTTGTTGAGAATTATTCGTATACTAGAGCCGAAGCATCATTAAAAGGCGGTATTCTAACATGGCTTATTGGTCTTGGTACTATTTGGTCGTTCAACTATGGACAAGATTATACTGTTTTTGGAATGACATTTTTTGAGGCTCTTGATGCATTTACATCAAAAGTATTATTGCCGTTGGGAGGGTTAATGATGGCAATATTTGTTGGGTATATTGTGAAAAAAAATACTACCTTCAAAGAGCTTAATGTAAGCAATGGATTATTTTTAACATGGAGATTTTTAATAAGACTTTTAGCGCCTATAGCCGTCACATTTATATTTGTTAACGGTTTTATTAATTAAAATGAATTACATTAATAAAAAAGAAGAGATAAATGTAAACATCAATACTATATTTCAATTAATTAACAAAGTTGGTGATTATCGTTTATTTTTACCCTGGTGTTCTGATTCTAGAATACTGTCTGATGACAATAAAACCATGGTTGCAGAAATTGATATATCAAAAAACTTTGTAAGCTGGAATTTTAAAACAAAAAATAACTATATAATTAATAAAAAAATTAATTTAGATTTAGTTGATGGTCCGTTCAGTCATTTAAGTGGTTTTTGGAAATTTGATATTATAAATGAATACAATACTGTTGTTGAATTATATTTAGAATATGAATTTGACAGTAAAATTATTGAGGTTTCAGTTAAGCCTATCTTTTCTAATATAATGTCTTCAATATTAGACTCATTTATTTCTGAAGCTTTTAGATTGAAAAATGAACTCTAAAAAAATCTTGGTAACCTTGTATTATAATCAAGATAATTTGCTTACTAAAAAAATATTTACATTGAAAAATGCCGCTACTCTAAAAAAATTTTTAGAAGATATTGGTATTTTTGAATTATATCCTTCTTTCAATTTCAAAAATTCCAAAGTTGGTGTTTATGGAAAAATAGTTAAGCTTGATTATATTATCAAAAATAATGACCGTATTGAAATATACGAACCCATAAAAACTACTGCTAAAATTAGACGAAGCAAGTTAGCAGAAAATAAAAAATAAATTTAAATATTCTTGAATAAAAACACCTAGAGTATTATATTTGTATTTAGAGGTTAAGTATGGCTGATAACTCTGATACATTAAAAAATGCTGGCTTAAAAGTAACTCATCCTAGAAGTATGGTGTTAGGGCTATTACAGTCAAACCCAAACAACCATCTGAGTGCAGATGATATCCATCTTGCGCTTTCTAAAAAAAATGAATCAATTGGCCTTGCAACTGTCTATCGAGTATTAACACAGTTAGAAATAGCAGGTTTAATTCAAAAGAACCAGTTTAATGATACGCAGTCCAATTATGAAATAAAAAAACAACATCATGATCATTTAATTTGTAGTAAATGTGGAAAAATTATTGAATTTGTAAATGATGACTTAGAACGATTGCAGGAAAAAATATCAACAAAGTTTCATTTTAGACTTGATAGTCATGTGATGACTTTATTTGGTGCTTGCGGTGATTGTTTGCAAAATAATCACGGAAATAGAAAATAATATATTAAGCCCTTCCTCCCCATTTTAGCTTCTTATTTAATATTTTAAAATAATTATAATCAGAAGGATGCATAATCATGAGTGTTTTGTTACTTTTCTTGATATCAATTCTTTTAGGATGAGGGACATTGAGGTTATTATGCCCATCAAATGTAACTAAAGTATTTTTTATAGATTTTTTTTCAACCTCTATAGTAATTCTATCTTTTGAGTTAACTATAATTGGTCTATGACTATATGTATGTGCTGAAACAGGTACTATGTTAATTACATTCGCATCTGGGCTTACTATTGAACACCCATTTGACATAGAGTATGCTGTTGAACCTGTGGGTGTTGATATAATAACTCCATCTGATCTTTGAATATTAACCAAATAGTCATTTATAAAAATCTTCATTTGAATCATTCTGAGTAATCCATAATTATGTATAACAACATCATTTAATGAAGTTGATTTTATTGTTTCCATTTTAGTATTAGTAACCTTAGCATCTAACAACATTCTTTTATCGATTAAAAAATTGCCAGTTATAATTTCACTAACTTTTTGTAGAATATCTTTTTTATCTACATCAACTAAAAACCCGATTTTACCAAAATTAACTCCTAAGATTGGTATTTCTAAAGTATATGCAATTTTTGATGCTGAAAGAAAAAGACCGTCGCCGCCAAAAACAATAATTAACTCATAAGATCTGAGTGTTGATTTTTTAATATTCGCTGTATTTTTAATCAAGTCTCCAGAAGAAATGATTTTTATACCTAAACCTGATTGAAACACTTGCTCAACAGCAACCTTATTTCTTTTTAAAAATGATGTTATTTTTTGAATTTCCTTATTTTTAAGGTACTTTTCATGAGTGAAGAGTAAAATTTTTTTTATTTTCTTCATTTACTGACCTTTATTATAATGAGCAAAAAATTATTTATTAACAAATATTATAGTTTAATTTATCATAGTCTTAAATGAATGACATCTCAGAAATAATAAAAGATTTAATGAGTCTTTCTGTAACTAAAAATATCATGATTTCTACAGCTGAGTCGTGTACTGCAGGCTTAATATCAAAGTATTTAACTGATATCTCTGGGGCATCAAAATTTTATGCTTCTTCAGTAATTGCGTATTCAGACAAATCTAAATCTGATTTATTAGGGGTCTCAAAAGAATCTCTAAGTATTCATGGGGCAGTATCTGAAAATGTTGTAATAGCAATGACAGAGGGATTGCTCCAATTAACAAATTCTACTGTTGTTGTAGCGGTTTCTGGAATTATGGGCCCAAAATCAGATATAAGTTCTAAGAAAGTTGGCGAGGTTTGGTTTTGTTGGAAACATAAAGACAAGACTAAAACACTTAATGTATTTTTAAGTGGTTCCAGGTTATCTAATAGAGAGGAGACTGCAAAAATCGCAATATTAGGTTTATATGATTTCATTAAGGAAATTTAATTGTTACTATGTATTATATCAATGAATTAAATCGAGGCATCAAAAAAATATGGAAAATAACAAAGATAAGGCGCTTGAAACAGCAATCAGCCAAATAGAGAAAGATCATGGTAAAGGAGCGCTAATGAAACTTGGCGAAGGTGCCGCTTACCCAGACATAGAAGCAGTTTCAACTGGATCTCTAACATTAGATGCAGCGCTGGGAATAGGTGGGCTTCCAAAAGGAAGAGTGGTTGAAATATATGGACCAGAATCATCAGGTAAAACTACAATGATGCTTCATGTAATAGCGGAAACACAAAAGCAAGGAGGTACAGCTGCATTTATTGATGCCGAACATGCGCTCGACCCTAAATATGCTGAAAATCTAGGGGTAAATATTGACAATTTATTGTTATCACAGCCTGATTCAGGAGAACAAGCATTAGAGATTACAGATACACTTGTAAGGTCTGGAGCAGTTAGCACCATAGTTATTGATTCTGTTGCTGCATTGACACCTAAAGCGGAAATTGATGGTGACATGGGCGACTCTCATATGGGTCTTCA
>Ga0114993_10004869_pt1 | contig 13162 bp, 12 predicted proteins | sample ArcticOcean_MG_C_FD_87042 | JGI IMG/M metagenome (GOLD analysis project Ga0114993, IMG submission 87042) | Marine microbial communities from western Arctic Ocean - ArcticOcean_MG_CB2_150 | ecosystem: Environmental > Aquatic > Marine > Oceanic | place: Arctic Ocean: Canada Basin | collected...
CGTCGGTCTGAAGATGCCGGGGCTCGACCCGGAGCACAAAGTCTCGATCGTGCCGAGGGGTAGAGCTCTGGGCAACACCGCGAGCCTGCCCGAACAAGACCGCCATTCGTACCGCAAAGAGTGGATGGAGGGTCAACTCGCGATGCTTTTCGGTGGGCGGGTCGCGGAAGAGATGACGTTTGGTCCCGGGGCCGTGACGACCGGGGCGGGCAACGACATTGAGCGGGCCACGGGTATGGCCCGGCGTATGGTCACATCGTTCGGCATGAGCGAGGTCATCGGCTTGGTGGCGATCGGCGAGGCTGAGCATGAGGTCTTCTTGGGCCGCGATATCGGCCAGCGTCGCACGGTGTCCGAACACACCGCACGGCGCGTGGACGAGGAGGTGAAGCGTATTGTGGACGAGGCGCACGAACGCGCCCGCCAAGTTCTACAAGAGAATGAAGACCTCCTGGAGATATTTGCTCAGGCGTTGCTCGAGCGTGAGACCCTCGATCGCGAAGAGATCTATATGCTGAACCGTGGCGAGCCGCTGCCTCCGCCTGAAGTGCCAGAGCAGGAGTCGTTGGCTACGGTCGCTGCGGAGTCACCACCGGCGGCGGAGAAGCAAGCGTCGTCACTTGGGCTGCCCGGCGCCGAAGGGCCGCTTCCGGGGCTCGCTCCAGGCGTATGTGCCGGGGATGAGGACGACCCGCTGACTTGATGCGATTGGCCCAGCGCGGCCCGACATCGGGGGAGCGGAGCCCGAGCGAGGAGACACAGTGGTGAGCAGGATCTGGGAACAGCTCCAATTCTTGACGCCGGGATGGACGGACCTGGCCGAGATCCTGGTTGTGGGGTTCTTGCTCTATAAGGTCCTCCTCGTGATCCAGCGCACTCGCGCGATGCAGATCATGTTGGGTGTCGCCTTGCTCGCGTTCACCTATGGTTTGGCACGTCTGCTGGACCTGATCCTGATTCGCAGACTGCTGGAGGCGGGCTTTGCGTACGGCGCCATCGCCGCGCTCGTCGTCTTTCAGCCGGAGTTACGCTCAGCGCTCGCTCGCCTAGGCCGCAGCCGCATGATCCGGGTCTTCCAGCACCAGGAAGACGGCCGAGTGGCGGAGGAGGTCATCGAAGCCGCGGTGCGACTATCCCGCGCCCGTCATGGAGCGATCATCGCGATCGAACGGGACGTCGGACTCGAAGTGTATGCCGAAACCGGGAGCTCTGTGGATGCCCGCGTTTCGGCGGAGATGCTGACCACGATCTTCACGCCGTACTCGCCTCTGCATGACGGCGCAGTCCTCATCTCGGGGGACCAGATCCGGACGGCTGGCGTGATTCTACCACTCACCCAGTCCTCGGTGGGGGACCGTTCGCTGGGAACCCGCCATCGTGCTGCTCTCGGCTTGAGCGAGGAGACGGACGCGCTCGTCATCGTCGTCAGTGAAGAGACTGGCCAGATCTCTCTGGCCGTGGAGGGGCGCCTGGATCGCGATATCAATCCGGAGCGGCTACGCGAACTCGTGGTCGGCGGCACGCCCCGACTTGACACGAAGCATGCATCGGCGCTGAAATCCTCTGATTTCTAGCACGTAGATACGTCGGCACGCGTACATTGACACTTCTACGACTCGGTGCCTACCTTTCGCCGATCTGAATATCATTCTCCAGGAGTGGGCCTCCGTGGGAACCCAGTATCAATTAATGACCCTGTTCGCAGACGGTGGGTGGATGATGTACCCGCTCGTGCTCTGCTCTCTCATCGCAGTGGGCGTCATCATTGCCAAATTCTGGACCCTCTGGATCGCTCACCACGGTACGGCACGCGTGCTGCGCGAGGTCGAAGAGGCTACTCTCGCTGGCGACGTCGATGGCGCATTCGAGATCGCTCGGGACACACCGGGACCGGCAGCAGCCATTCTTCTGGCTGGCCTACGGCGCATCAAGAACGGGAAGATGATGGAAGGCGAGCTGGAGGCCGCGGTCGCGACCACTGGGACGATCGAGCTCAGTTTTCTCGAGCGTGGCCTCGTGATCCTTGCGACCATCGCCAATGTGGCGCCCCTCATGGGCTTTCTTGGGACGGTCGCGGGAATGATTCTCGCCTTCGCTTCGATTGAGCAGGCTGGAACGGTCGACGCGACGCTGGTGGCCGGTGGTATTAAAGTGGCGTTGCTCACGACGGCGGCGGGCTTGATTGTCGCGGTCCCGATCAACATCACGTATAACTTCTTCATCACCCGTATCGACCAGCTCATCGTGGACATGGAGCAGGGTGCGCAGAAGATCCTGAACCTCGCATGGGATCTCGAGAAAGAGGGCAAGATCGAGATCGTCCCTGCGGACGCTTTATAGGGATCTCTCGCACACAGCTCTGGTAGTCAGAGAAACCAGACCCAAGGCACGGAAAGGCACGGCTATGTCGATTTTAGGAAATAAGAAGAGGAAGGTCAGTGACGGCGTCCCGATGTCTTCGACGGCAGACATTGCGTTCCTGCTGCTGATCTTCTTCCTCGTTACGACCACCTTCCCAAAGGACAAGGGGCTATCGATCGTGCTGCCGGAGCCCGGTGAGGAAGCTCAGGTCAGCCAGAAGAACATCCTGCACCTGATCATTCAGCCGAGCGGGATCGTTGATGTGAAGCGTGGTGAGAGCCAGCAGGTGGTACAGATGCGGGCGAGTGAGATCGAGGGGCTATGGCGCCAAGAGGAGTCGCAGAACCCGAACATGATCGCGGCGGTGAAGACGCATCCCGACGCGCCCTACAAGTACATGGTCGACGTGTTGGACGCGCTGAAGTCCGCTAACGCTGTACGCGTCTCGCTTCAGATTCTGGAGGACTAGGTATATGTCGATCAAGGGCGGTGGTTTTAAAAAGAGCGCAGAGGCGTCCCAAGAGGTCCCCACTTCGTCGCTAGCCGATATTGCGTTCTTGCTGCTGATCTTTTTCATGGTCACGACGGTTTTCCAGACCGACCGCGACCGTCCGATCGAGTGGACCGAGGCTCAGGCCGCACAGAAGATCGACGAGAAGCAGAAGAACATCCTGAACATCTGGATGGAGCAGAACGGGACGGTCTTCATCAACGACCAGCCGCACACCATGGAGCAGGTGACGACCGTTGTCGCGCCACTCTACGCTGCGTCTGAACGTGCCCTGGTGATTTCCATTCGGGGCGACCGTGAGGTGCCGTACCGGTTTATTGATCAGCTGCAGACCGCGTTGGTCGCAGCTGGTGTAGTGCGTGTGGTCTTCGCCACACAATTGGAGCAAAGCATACAGAGGGAACGCCGATGACAGCTGAAGCCGTACCGGCCGAGGTGAGCGAGACCGCGAACGAGCGGCTCAAGCGGAGTTTCAACTCCCGTTTCTGGGGGTCGATGATCGTCGCTACCGTGATGCATTTCTTCACGTTCGCGTTTTGGCCGGAACTAACCGCAGAGGACTTCTCGTTCGAAGACGTGGAACTCGAAGCGATCGAGCTCCCGCCCGAGATCGAGATCCCACCGCCGCCACAGCAGATCTCGCGTCCTGCGACGCCGATCATCGCGACCGCTGATATCGATGAGGATATCACGATTGCGCCCACGACCTTCGAGGACAACCCGGTTGAGGATCTGCCGCCACCCCCGGAGGAAGCCGCGACCGACCTTTCCGCTGCGCCGACGTTCACACCATTCACGGTGGCTCCGTCCATCTTGAACAGGAATGAGGTTGTGCGGGCGATGGAGCGGGAGTACCCGCCCCTTCTGCGGGATGCCGGCATCGGTGGCACGGTCCTCATCTATTTCTTCATCGATGAGAATGGGCGTGTGCAGGATCGGCAGATCAATACGAGTTCTGGCCACCAGGCGTTGGATGACGCGGCGATGGCGGTTTCGGAGATCTATCGGTTCACTCCGGCGTTGAACCGCGACAAGAAGGTTCCGGTCTGGGTATCGTTCCCGATTACGTTCCAGGTCCGATAGCACGGAGCCCGAAAGGCCCTTGAAAGGGACCCCGCCGGTGTTCCGGCGGGGTCCCTTTCGTATGTTACCCACCTCTCCTCATACTGACGACTGACTTTACGATGACTGCGGTCTATTCCGAGCGATTAGCCGAAACACTGCCTGGTGTGCGTGATCGCATCGCACGGGCGGTAGCTGCGGCCGGACGCGACGGAAACTCCGTGCGCCTCATTGCGGTGACCAAGGCGCATCCGCTCGCGGCCGTTGAGGCAGCGCTGCAGGCCGGTCTGTCGGACTTGGGAGAAAACAGAATCGAGGAACTCGAGGGCAAAGTGGGTGCGCTCGGGCGAGAGGTCGCGACCTGGCATATGATCGGCCACGTGCAGGGCCGTAAAGCGCCACAGGCGCTAGCGTTCTCTGACCTCATCCACTCTGTGGATTCGGCGAAGCTCGCGCTGCGATTGGCGCGGATCGCTCGTGAGGAGGGGCGCGTCGCACATGTGTTGGCACAGGTGAACAGTTCCGGAGAGGCTTCGAAGAGTGGCTTCGAACTCTCTCGCGCGGTGGAGGAGGTGCTTCCGCTCGCGGAGCTCCCCGGCCTGAAGATCGAAGGTTTGATGACTATGGCGCCTTTCGGTGCCGAAGAGGCTGTTCTGTCACGAGCCTTTGGCGGGCTACGCGAGATTCACGAGCAGTTGAGGGCTCAGAGTGGCCGAATCGGGCCGGAGTTGTCCATGGGAATGACGAACGATCTGGAGATCGCGATCCGAGAAGGCAGTACCATGGTGCGGATCGGAACAGCGCTCTTTGGGCCTAGGGCCCAGAGGACCTTATCAGGAGCCGACCAATGATCGACCTGACGCCGCTCGACGTACGAAACAAGCGTGGGAACTTCAAGAAGCAGATGCGGGGTTACGACCCCCAGGAGGTGGATGTCTTCTTGGAGATCACCGCGGAGCGGCTCGAAGAGCTCGTCCGCGAGAACATCGTCTTGCGAGAGCGTTCCGAGACGCTGGGCCGGCAGGTGGGTGCGCAAACCGGCCGCGAGCAGGCGGTTCAGGAAGCGCTCGTGACTGCGCAGGAGCTGCGTGCCGACATTCAATCCCAGGCGCAACGCGAGGCGGACCACCTCGTCAGGGAGTCTGAGGCGGAAGCGCGCCGGCTTGCCGCGGAAGCCGAAGCAAATGTGCGGAACCTACTTCGAGACGCCGAGCGCAGGCTCGAGATGGGCCGGGATGCGCTCGAGGAGTTGGAAAGGCGGCGAACCCGGTTCCTGAAGGCATTTCGCCAACTGCTCGAGCGGGAGCTCGATGTCGTTGAGGTCGAAGGCGACCGGGCGCCGCTCGAAGACCGGCCGATCGACCTCGACCTCGGGGGTGGGCGTTCCTCTCTGGATGCCGATACGGAGGCGGAGCAGGCTTCGGAGGACTCAGACCCAGCGATACTGCTCGCCCTCGATTCGGACGGCAAGGGTTCAGACGATCCTGATGACTCCGACGATCCCGATGACTCCGACTCTGACAACTCGGACGAGGACGACGACTCTAGCGACTCGGACGAGGACGATCGGGCCTGACGCTCGACGGATCCCAAACGCCTGATACCGTGACCGAACCCCAAGACTTGAGCCAACGTGTGGACGCAGCGGTGGCTGCGGTGCGCGAGCGGACCAAGCATGAGCCGCGCGTAGGTATCGTGCTCGGCACGGGCCTCGGTGGGCTCGTGGACAAAGTGCGAACGGAGGCCGTGGTCCCGTACGAGCAGATTCCGGGCTTTCCTGATCCGACGGTAGAGAGCCACTCCGGGCGGCTCATCTTCGGGTCGCTCGGAGAGACCCCCGTGGTCGCCATGCAGGGACGCTTCCACAAATACGAGGGATACTCACTTCAGCAGGTGACCTTCCCGATCCGGGTGCTGAAGCGGCTAGGAGCCGAGACGCTCATCGTCACCAACGTTTCCGGTGGCATGAACCCGCTTTGGCGTGCCGGTGAGCTGGTGTTGATCGACGATCACATCAACCTAATTGGGGACAACCCGCTCGTCGGGCCGAACGATGATTCGTTCGGGCCGCGGTTCCCGGACATGTCCGAGCCCTACGACCGCGAGTTGCAGCGCATCACGATGGCGGCGGCCATGGAGCAAGGCCTCCAACTCCACCGCGGCGTCTATGTCGCATGGACCGGACCAGCGCTCGAAACACGCGCCGAATATCGAATGCTGCGCGCGATGGGTGCCGACATCGTCGGCATGTCTACCGTGCCCGAAGTGATTGTTGCGCGCCACATGGGGATGCCCGTGCTAGGGGTCAGCATCATCACGGACGAGTGCTTTCCGGATGCGCTGGAGGTCGCCGTGGTCTCCGAGATTATCGCCAACGCCATGAAGGCCGAGCCTGACCTGACTCGACTGATCACCCGCGTGGTCGAACAACTATGACCTGTCCCAAGCGACGAGTATGAGCTACCCAGAACGACCCGAAAGTCTCCTCGTCATCGAAGAGGCAATGCTGGAGCGCTGGCGTGAGGAAGATCTTTTCCGTCAGACGCTCGCCGCGAACGAGGACGGCGAGCCGTACGTCTTCTACGAGGGCCCCCCTACGGCGAATGGTCGCCCAGGCCTTCACCACGTCATTGGTCGAACGATCAAGGACCTCGTGTGCCGCTATCATGCGATGCAGGGGCGTAGCATCACGCGCATCGCGGGTTGGGACACGCATGGCCTTCCCGTCGAGATCGAGGCGGAGAAGAAGCTCGGCATCAGCGGCAAGCCCGAGATCGAGGCGCTCGGCATCGCTGAGTTCAACCGGGTCTGCAAAGACTCCGTCTTCACCTATAAGAAGGAATGGGAGGAGCTGAGCGAGCGGGTCGGCTACTGGCTGGAGTACTGGCGGCCGTACATCACGTTCGAGCCGGAGTACGTCGAGTCCGTCTGGTGGATCTTGAAGTCTTTCGCGGACAAGGACTTGCTCTATCGTGGACACAAGAGCGTTCCGTACTGCCCTCGCTGCGGTACGACACTCTCGTCACACGAGGTGGCACTGGGATACAAGGATGTCGAGGATCCGTCTCTGACGTTCGTTGCGGAGCTGCTGGACGCCGGTGGCGCGCCGGACGGTCGTGCGATGCTCGCCTGGACCACCACCCCGTGGACTGTGCCGTCCAACTCTGGGCTCGCAGTACATCCGAAGCTTACGTACGCCGAGGTCGTGCGCGACGACTGTCGTTATGTCGTCGCCGAAGCGCGGGTGGAGGCGTTGTTCGGGGAAGAGGCCGAGATCGTCGGTACTTGCAAGGGCGCGGATCTGGTTGGCTTGCACTACCGTCGCCCGTTGGAAGTCTTGCCGATGCCCGACGATCCGCAAAACGGCTGGACCGTCGTCGGTGAGGACTTCGTCAGCGCTCAGGACGGCACCGGTATCGTGCACATGGCGCCGGCGTTCGGCGCGGACGACTACGTGGCGGGTCAGACACACGGCCTGCCGATGCTCAACCCGATAGACGACGCGGGCTGTTTCCACGAGTACGTCGACCTCGTTGCCGGCCAGTTCGTGAAGGATGCAGACCCGACCTTGGTCGAAGCGCTACGCGAGCGTGGCCTGCTCTTCGACAGCGGTCGAATCACGCACAGCTATCCGCACTGCTGGCGCTGCGAGTCTCCACTGCTCTACGTGGCCCGCGATTCGTGGTTCGTGCGCACGTCCAGCCTGAAAGACCAGTTGCTCGCCAACAACGAGCAGGTGACCTGGTATCCCCCCGAAGTCGGTGAAAATCGCTTCGGTGAGTGGCTGCGCGGTAACATCGACTGGGCACTGTCGCGGGATCGCTATTGGGGCACGCCACTACCCGTGTGGGTGTGTGACCAAGGCGAGAGCCATACGCACTGGATTGGCTCGCTGGCGGATCTGGCGGAGGCAGCCGGGGCATTGCCGGAGGACTTCGATCCGCATCGCCCCTTCATCGATGAGCTGACCTGGCCGTGCTCCGAGTGCGAAGGCGCGATGCACCGTACGCCCGAGGTCATCGATGCGTGGTTCGATTCCGGGGCCATGCCGTTCGCGCAGTGGCACTACCCGTTCGAGAACAAGGACGAGTTCGACAGGCACTTCCCGGCCGACTTCATCAGCGAGGGGCTCGACCAGACCAGAGGGTGGTTTTACTCGCTCATGGCGATTTCCACACTGCTTGGCCGGGGTCCCTGTTATCGCAACGTAATCGTGAACGATCTGATCCTGGACGCCGACGGGCAGAAGATGTCCAAGTCCAAGGGCAACGTCGTGAACCCGTGGGACGCGATTGGAGAGCACGGTGCGGATGCCATTCGCTGGTACTTCATTACGTCCTCGAACCCGTGGGTTCCTAAGCGATACGACCCAGAGGGAGTGAAGGAGGCGTCTAGGAAATTCTTCGACACGCTCTTCAATACGTATCACTTCTTCCGGCTGTACGCGGACGTGGAAGCCTGGTCACCATCGGATGCCGACCCGGCTCCTGAGAATCGTCCGTTGTTGGATCGATGGCTGCTGTCGCGGCTCGACTCAGTGGTCCGGGAGGTCAGGCAAGAGCTGGATGGCTATCAGATCACGAGGGCGTATCGCTTGCTGGGAGACTTCGTGGTCGAAGATCTCTCGAACTGGTATGTGCGCCGGAGCCGATCGCGCTTCTGGGGGAACAGCGACCCGGACGACATGCGCGCGGCGTTCCGCACGCTCTGGGATGCGTTGCGTCAGGTGGCGCTGCTTGCGGCACCCGTCGTGCCATTCGTGGCCGATTGGCTGCATCGGGCGCTGACCAGCAACACCGTGCACCTCGAGCGGTATCCCGAGCCCTTCAATGCGCTCGACGAGGAACTCGAGGCGGACATGGCAGCTGCGCGCACGTTGGTATCGCTGGGCCGGGCTGCGCGTGAGGAGGTGAAGATTCGTGTTCGACAGCCTCTGCGGCGGGCCGAGGCGGTACTGCCTCAGTCTCGGAGGCTCTCCGGGGAGGTGCTCGACGTTGTGTGCGAGGAGTTGAACGTGAAGGGCGTGGAGTTCCTGGCCGATGCCGAGGGGCTCGTCACGCTCGTGCCACGTCCGAACTTCCGAGCGCTGGGGCCACGGTTCGGCAAGAAGACCAACGATGCGGCGAATGTCATCCGGGCGCTCTCTCAGGAGTCGCTGGCGGCGCACCGCAAGGATCTCGGGATGCTAGCAGAACCCGGGCAGTACGACATCGCCGCAGGAAGCGTCGAATTCGAGGTCGAAGGCGTGAAGCACAAGCTCGAGCCGGGTGACGTCGAGATCGTGCAGGAAGCGGTCGGTGACCTGGTTGTGAAGGGTGAGGGCGCGACCACCATCGCGCTCGATGTTACGCTTGATGACGAACTGGTTTCAGAGGGCCTCGCGCGCGAGCTCGTAAACCGAATCCAGCGGCTCCGTAGGGATGTCGAGTTGGAGATCACGGATCGCATCGACCTGATGATCGTCGGTCCCGAGCCTGTTCGTGAGGCGGCGACCACACACCGCGACTTCATCTGCGGAGAAACGCTCACGACGACGATTGCAGTGGAGGAGGACCTCACCGAAGGGACGTTCGAGCACGTGCGGGAGGTCGCTCTGGATGACGACACATCGGCGACGATCGCGCTTCGCGCGGTTTCCCAAGTAGGGGGCTAGGTCTATGGACGGAACCACGCACAAGCTCATCGTGCCCGAAGGAGATGAAAGCCGCATCGACTCCTTCGTCGCCAAGCACCTCGAGCTCTCCCGTACCCGCGCGCAAAAACTGCTCGCGTCCGGCATGGTGCTGCTGGATGGCCGGGCGGCCAAGAAGTCTGAGCCGGTTTGGGCCGGCGCGGTCGTCGAGGTGCAGGTGCCTCCGGCAGAGTCGGTCGAGATCGAGGCCGAGGACCTCCCGCTCGACATCGTTCACGAGGACGACGCGCTGCTGGTAGTGAACAAGGCAGCGGGCATGGTAGTGCATCCGGCACCTGGCCACCGCTCGGGCACGCTGGTGAACGCTCTCATGCACCACATTCAGGATCTCTCCGGCGTGGGCGGCCGTCTGCGCCCCGGCATCGTGCACAGGCTCGATCGCCACACGTCCGGCCTGCTCGTGGTTGCGAAGAACGACAAGGCGCATCACGCGCTCTCAGATGCCCTCCGCCGTCATGATGTGAAGCGCCTGTATCACGCCGTGGTCTGGGGACATCTGCCCGAGGACGAGATGACTATCGATGCTCCCATCGACCGGGATCGCAAGGACCGGAAACGGATGGCGGTCATGGAGGGCGGCCGCGCTGCGCTCTCGCGTGCGGTCGTCAAAGAGCGCTGGACTCGGTGCGACTTCCTCCACGTGGCCCTCAAGACGGGTCGCACCCACCAAATTCGGGTGCACCTGAATCACATCGGGCACCCCGTGGTGGGTGACGCGGTCTACGGAGTCGGTTGGGAGCGGGGGATGGGCGGACCTCAACACTTGTGGGCGAAGGAGTTCACTCGGCGCGTCCCGAGGCAGTTCCTACATGCCGCGGAATTGGCCTTCGAACACCCCATCTCGGGTGAGAGGATGCGTTTCCAGGCCCCTCTGCCGGAGGACCTCGCCAACGCTGCGGCTTGGGCGCGTGACGAGCCCCAGTAAGCGCGGGTTCGGCCCTTCTTTTCGCAGCCTATCTCCCCGATACTTATCGTCTGTTTTTGCGCCCCCAAACCACGGTTCTTAAGGAGTCTCCGCGACATCGGTTTATGACAGATCTCGATGCCAAATTCACATTCGACTCCTTCGTCGTCGGGCCAGCTAACCGTCTAGCTTCCGCGGCCGCGAAGCGCGCGGCTGATTCTCCCGGCACGAGCTACAACCCGCTGTTCATGTATTCGGCGTCGGGCCTCAATCCGCACAATGAGGCCGTAAGCGCCAATCTGGAGATGCTGTCAGGCGGGTGAGTCTTCGCTCACTGTCCACTGCATCTGCGGCCCTCCTGGCCGCTTTGTTTGTTCTGATTTTCATCGGTGCCTCTCCCGCGCGGATGAGTGCCCAGGCCATCCCCGATTCGCTGGATGGCGAGCGGTACTCCCGGATCGAAGGCGTACGTGCGCAGGTATATCGCGTGGATCGCGACTCATTGATCGCGCGTGAGGTGTTGATCTTGCTCGACGCGCAGAGGGCGCTTCCTGGCCTGAGCGACTCGGTGCCGGATCAGGTTCGTGCGGTCTTGGCGCACACGTCCGAGGCGTTCGACGAGCTGACCGGAGGAGTCGTGCCCGAGTGGCGGGCGGGGGTCGCGATCCCGAGCATGCGCATGCTGGTCGTGCCTACCCGAGGGGGACCGAGCGTGCTCAGCCCAGAAGGACAGCGCACGCTCCGGCACGAATGGGCGCACCTGGGGCTCTCCGAGGAGTTGGGTGGGTTGCGGGCGCCACGCTGGTTCAATGAAGGGTACGCCCAGTGGGCGTCGGGTGGCTTCGACGCAACGGAGATCTGGCGGCTCCGCGTGCTTTTGGCGATGGGGCGAACCCCGCCGATGGACTCCTTGGAACTCAGGTGGCCGTCCGTCCGAACGCAGGCTGAGATCGCGTATCTGCTCTCCGCGAGTGCGATCACCTATCTGCTTGACGGAAGCGGTGACCGGGGACTTGCAATCTTCATCGAGCGCTGGAAAAGCTCTCGTTCGTTCGAGGCTGCGTTCCGTTCCACCTTCGGCCTGACCACGACTCAATTCGAGGAGGACTGGAAGAAGCACATCAGGAAACGGTACGGATGGCTGTTCGTGCTCAGCCATTCCACGATTTTCTGGATGCTCTTGGCACTGGTCTTGCTCGTCATGGTACGTGTGCGTCAGGGCCGCAACCGCGAGCACATGGCGCGCTTACGAGCCGAGGAATTGCCAGATGACCCGGCGTTCTGGACCGAAGATCCGGACGAGGGTGGATCCGGAGACAGCCCTCCTGGGGTAGAAGCGGAACCATGAGTCAAAGAATACTGATCGTCGACGACGACGCCGATGCGCTGGAGGTGCTCAAGACCCGCCTGACGCACGCCGGATTCGAGGTCGAGACCGCCGAGAGCGCCGAAAACGCCCTCTCTCGCGTGAAAGCCTTCGACCCTGCGCTGATCGTGACGGATGTGCGCATGTCGGGCATGAGCGGCCTGGATCTGCTCGACAAGGTGCGCAGCGCCATGGAGGGCGTCGACGTCGTCATCATGACCGGCCACGACGACATGGAAACTGCGGTGACGGCCATGAAGTCAGGCGCGTTCGATTTCCTGGTCAAGCCAGTCGATCCCAAGGCCCTGCAGGGACTAGCCGAAAGATGCTTTCGTGAGCAGGAACTCGCCGAGCAAGTTTCACAGGACGGCGGCGCTTCTGAGAACGAACCCTTGCCACGTGGCCAGCTCATCGGGCGCGACCCGCGCATGGTCGATATCTACAAGACGATAGGTGTGCTGGCCCGGAACAGGGCCACCGTGCTCATCCTCGGTGAGACCGGCACAGGAAAGGAAGTCATAGCTCGTGCGATCCACGAGCACTCGCTACATACCGAGCAGCCGTTCATCGCAGTGAACTGCACCGCGTTGACCGATACGTTGCTCGAGTCCGAGCTGTTCGGCCACGTAAAAGGTGCGTTTACCGGAGCTGTCGGAACTAGAAAGGGGTACTTCGAGCTCGCGAAGGAGGGCACGATCTTCCTCGACGAGATCGGGGATACCAGCCCCGAGTTCCAGACGAAGCTGCTGCGTGTGCTGCAGGAGCGGCGCTTTTACCCCGTCGGTGGGGAGCAGCCGCGCACGACCGAGGCCAGGGTGATCGCCGCGACGCATCGGCCGGTCGAAGAGCTGATCGAGCAAGGGCGCTTTCGCGAGGACCTCTATTTCCGCCTCAAGGTCATCCAAATCACGGTGCCTCCGCTGCGTGAGCGCCCTGGCGATATTGAGCTCGTGGCGAACGCACTGCTCGGCCGTATCCGCGAAGAAACGCATCGGGACGTCCGCCGTATTTCGGACGAGGCCGTCGAGCGCCTTCAGGCGTACGATTGGCCTGGCAACGTTCGAGAGCTCGAGAATGCTCTCATGAGAGCGGCCATTGTTGCGCGGGGCACGGTCATCGGGTCAGACCATCTCGCGCTGGGCCAGGAGATGCAACGTGCAGACGGAGACCTGTCTCTAGACCGTGCGATGAAGCGACACGTGAAGCGCGTCGTCGATATGCTCGATGGTGACGAGACGTCTGCCGCGAAGCGACTCGGCATCAGCA
>Ga0114993_10004872_pt1 | contig 13157 bp, 8 predicted proteins | sample ArcticOcean_MG_C_FD_87042 | JGI IMG/M metagenome (GOLD analysis project Ga0114993, IMG submission 87042) | Marine microbial communities from western Arctic Ocean - ArcticOcean_MG_CB2_150 | ecosystem: Environmental > Aquatic > Marine > Oceanic | place: Arctic Ocean: Canada Basin | collected...
CGATACTGGAGGGATCGTCTGAGCCCGTGTACACATAGTTCCGAGGGATTCCCGCGATGTTGTGCGTTACAGTGTGGCTGTCGCTATTCCCAACTGCGGCAATATGTCTTCCTGCGTTCAGCATGTTGTACCAATCTCGTAGTACGCTGTGCCGGCTTGAACGTGTTGGCATATCTGTAATTTCTGCATCATAAAAACCCCAGCCTGGGTTTTCATTTAGAACTTCGATGGAATCAAAATCCCATGACCACCGTTCGTCATCAGATTCGCCAGTGATTGGGTCAAGCCCCCTTGTTCCAAAGTAGTCGATGTTTCCCCAACGTGGATGGTTAATTTGAATGATTGGAATAATCCCCGCGTCATTTTGCTCAGCTCTTATCATTGCGAATAATTCTGGCGCTTCCAACTTTTGGTTAACAACTTTTGCATTTGCGTCAAGAGGGAATGTATTTAAGTGACCATATGGAGATGAGACTTCGTTCCCTACGACTGCTGTGATATGCTCGTTTGCATCGAGACCATCAATTGTTGGCTGGTAATCCGTGTTGTGATTGTGGTCAGTCGCAACTGCAAACTCAACGTTTTCACCGATTAGTGAGATGATACGTTCATTCATATTTGAATCGCCATGCCCACTGTGCGTCAAGGTATGTAAATGAAAGTCACCACTGATCCAATCGGTTGTATCAATTTCATGAACAAGTTCCGCATCCCAAGAATATTCACCACCCTCTTCAAAAGTTAATGTGATGTGGTCGAGAGACCATTCAATACCGTGGGACGCATACACATTCCATGTTCCCACAGGAACGGTCACCGCTCCTTCGCCCTCAAGCGTATATATGGCGTGGTATCGCACTGCTAATTTTTCTGGATCAGCACCCGCGTTTGGGAACATGTCAGATTTGTTCCCATCACTATCCGTAAAACTGAGTTTCGCTGGAATACGATTACCTTCTTCATCCGAAACGGTAAAGGTAAGTATTCCATGCGGTTCTTCAATATTTGCGGTTGGAGCGGGCTGTATCGTCGCAATAAGTATTGTGGTAATGAGCATCGGTGTATGCTACCTAACATGGCGCTAGAGGTTCAGAACATCTCCTATAAATACCCGCAAGGAGATAGTGTCCTCGAATCGGTTTCATTGCATGTTGGAGATTCGGAAATGCTTGCTCTTGTTGGTCCCTCAGGATGCGGTAAATCAACACTTCTACACTGCATTGCTGGTTTGATAGAGATGGACTCGGGCGAGGTCTCACTTGATGGCAAGGTGCTGAATGCAGTTCAAGTTCATAAGCGTGGAATTGGCATCATGATGCAAGATCAACCACTCTATGAACACTTCACTGTGGAGCAGAACATCGCCTTTCCGTTGAAAACTCGTGGCAAAAAGACATCACTTTGTAATGAACTCATGGAACAACTTGATCTTTCAGCAATTGCGAAAAGAAAGGTCTCCAAGTGTAGCGGGGGGGAACGTCGTCGAATCGCACTAGCTCGAACTGTTGTTATTCGACCAAAGGTCTTACTGCTTGATGAACCGTTTATTTCAATTGATCCTTCACTCCGAGAAACGATGATGGAATATATCCAATTATTACACTCGGAATTAAACGCCTCTACAATTATCGTTTCTCATCACCACGAAGAAGTGGAGCAGATGTGCAACCAACTTCTCACAATGGAGCAATTATGATTAATATCATTATCAAAAGAGAGGACTTGTATGGGAGCCCCTTGAGTTTTGGATGCTATTTCTGTTTGTAGGACTTGTTGGAATCTATACGTTCGCGCTCCATTGTTTTTGGGGTGACTTAGCTGCTGAAGGAATTGGTTGGTCAAACAGTCCATTTCAATGGGAGGTTGGAATAGCGAATGCAGTCGTTGGTGTTCTTGGTTTACTTTCATTAAAAGCATCGAGGCAATTTCGTTTGGCGACGGTCATTGCAGTTTCAGTTTGGTTATGGAGAGATGCAGTTGGACACGTGTATCAAATGATTGTTGCAGATAATTTTGCACCGGGTAACGCAGGCCCATGGTTCTGGACTGATGTTGGCGCACCGTTCGCATTAATATTTATTCACATCAGCAATCGCAAATAAATGAACCACGGGGTAATTAAATGTATGAAAAAATCACCCTTGAATCCGAGGATCCAAGGGTGATGGAAGAGAAGAGAAGAGAAGGAACGCAACGAGCGCCTTTTCAGGCGGTAATTGCTCGAGGACGTTCCACCACTTCGCCTATTAGGTTATCGGCAGTTCCACGACAATCATGACACTTTTCATGATAAATATTACACTTTTCTTTACCTAAGTTCACAACTCTAGTACTGCCAAACCATTGCGTAAGGTATTTTTTTTAAGGTTTTTATCGGTACTTAGGGTTGAATTCATAACCCATTGCAGCACCTCATCTTGACCCGAATGCGTGGAACAATTCCCATATTTCTTCTCTAATCGGTGACACCATGTGGTCAGAGAATTGAGATGTGTTGTGGTATCGTTCACGCCTTATGACAAGGATTCAACGTCACTTTCTGGGGTGGGAAAATCCATTCCTACCAACTTCTGCCAAGTGGTTGCAGGAGAACTATTTACATGGCGAACTTGGCTCGATGAAGGGTGTATTTATTCTCGTTTCTGGGCAAGCAGTTGCGCGAAGATTGCAATCCCACTTCGTCACTTTGGCCAATAAGCAAGGCAGAGCAGTCGAATTGCCAAGTATTGAGACAACCTCACAATTTGTTAAAAATTTGCTCCCCACCCATGTTCGACTTGCAAATCCACAATCTGTTTTACTCTCTACAACAACGGTTCTGAAGAGGATGCCGCAACGAAAAATTCAATCAATCATTGGACCTCGTTCCATTGATGAAGATGATGTCATGGCATGGCATCACGTTGCGCGACGAGTTTGGGAAACAATCAAACTTGCATCGGGTGGTGGAATATCGATTCAACGTTCTACTTGGCCAGAAGCTGCACAGATGGTTTTAACTGAAGATGCAGAGAATAGATTTGATGTACTTGTACACATACAAAATGAAATACAAGAACTCCTTGCGATTGACAATCTGAACATTTTTGAACTTGAGCAGCTCGCTGTGGTGCAACCAACCTCAAACATTAATGTTGGGACACTAGAACATGTTGTTGCGGTTGGTGGGTCAGATTTATCAGGTGTTGCGAAGATGTTATTGGATCGGTTGACAGATAAAGGTGTAACTGTAGATGCATTAATCCGCGCGCCAGAATCTCAACAAGATGGATTCGATGCCTATGGATGTATCGAGACAGGGTTCTGGCTGAACACAAATATCAACATTGCAGAAGAAGATATCGTGGTTGCTGGCTCACCAAGTTCTCAATCTGCGGAAGTGATTCGTGCGTTATCTTCACTTGGCAAGGATGTTACAGCAGACAATATAACAATCGCAACAACAGACGAAGACCTTGTCCCAATCTTACAGCGTCATATTCAAGGGCATGGACTGAGGAGCAGGTTTGCAGGAGGATTGCCAGTCATTCAGACTTCAGAAGCGCTGCTCGTTTCAGGAATCGCTGATTTTATTTCCTCGCGATCCTATTCGGATTATGCATCCATCGTTCGTCACCCTGACATCGTTCAGTTGCTTGAAATTGATGAAGATGTCCTCCAACGATTAAGTCAATATTCGATGAATGTTGTTCCAAGCCGATTGAATCCCAAAAAATGGTTTGTTCCAAAAAATTCTCGCGACAGTTTGAAAGGACTCTCTGAATTGCATCGTAAAATATTTGATTTATTTGAACCCGCTATTGATTGCGAAGGAAATCCAACCTCAATAGTACGATGTTCAGAGGTCATACGGGAGCTTTTATTACAAATTTACGGTTCAGTCAAATTCGATAGAACAGATCCCACATTGAAGTCGTTACAACAAATATTCGGTGTACTCGATCGATTTGATGCGATACCTGAACATCTTGGGAAAGAGGTTGGAACAATCCGAGCTTCAGAAGTCATACAGCTCATGCTACAAGAGTTGGAGTTGAGTACTATTCCTCCACTCCCCGATCCTGCTGCAATTGACACTGTCGGTTGGCTCGAAGGAATGGCAGTCGATTCACCGCATCTTATTGTTGTCGGGATGAATTCAGATTTAGGTGGCGGCAATAATCCAAGTGGCGCATATTTTCCAGATGCATTACTACATGCTTTGGAATTAGAAACAATTGATCGGCGGATGGCAAGAGACGCGCAAGCCATCATCGCAATGCAACAAGCGCGAGTCACTAACGGAAGTTTGAAATGGATTGTCGGAAGAAAAAATACAGATGGTGACCCCTTATCACCAAGCCCGCTCCTTATGCGTTGTGACAATCTTGAAGAGATCCCTGCTGAGATCGCAATTGAAGAGGCAAGGCAACTTGCAATTCGTTCTGGCGAATTGGTCGTCTCGTTCGACAGAGAGCAACCGATTGTGCCCCCGCAGTTTGATATCACTCCTGTCGGAGGTGGGATACAGATTCCAAAACCATCCGATTTCCAAACTGATCCACTTAAAAAATTATCAGTCACAGCATTTAAGGATTACCTTTCCTGCCCGTATCGCTTCTGGTTAAAATATGTTTTGAAACTAGGAGTTGCAGAAGAGGGAGGGAGCGAATTAGATGCAAAGTTGTTTGGTTCGTTTGTGCATTCAGTGTTACAGCAATTCGGTGAAGACCCTTCTGTGAACACTTCTTCGGATACAGCCGTTATTGAGAACGCTATTTTTATAGCACTCGATAAAGTTGTGAAAGAACAGTTGGGTCCGAATGCAAGTAGCAAAATCAAAGTACAACTAGAACTTGCGAAATACAGGTTAAGAGAATTTGCGAAGCATCAAGCAAATAGCGCAGCTGAGGGATGGAAAATATTATGCTCCGAAGTATCCGTAGACAAAGAAATAGAAGTGGAAGGGAAAAAGTTCACGATAAGTGGAATTATTGATCGAGTGGAAACAGATGCCATCGGTAGAATCAGGATTCTTGATTACAAGACAGGCTCTACAACTGCGAACAAGGCTCACTTTAAACGAGATTGTTGGATTGATTTACAACTCCCATTGTATCGGTTGCTACTCTCTAAAATTCCAGAATTAAAAGGAGTCGACACGAGCAAGGAGAATGTTCTTCTTGGTTATTTTATAATAGGAGATCAAGAATCTACGAGTGGAATCGATTACCTATCGCCACCCGATAAGATTGATGCAATCCTTGAAGATACTATTAACTTGACAATTCTGTCAATTTTGGAGAACGTGTACGGGGACGCTCCATCCAGCCCAGCACCAAAATTCAGCGACACTTTTTCATGGATTTGTCAGGACAACAGTGTCGTTGAAGAATCGAGTGATTCTTATGGGTGAGTTCAAACCTGTAGAGATTATTCAAGCATTGGCTGGCTCTGGTAAAACCCAATTGCTTGCATATCGGTTTTTACGATTAATGAAACTTGGTGCTGACCCAACAACTATTCTTGCAACGACGTTTAGTCGAAAAGCTGCAGGCGAGATTCGTGATCGAATTGTCAAAATGTTATCCGATGCCATTTTGTCTGAAGAGGGATTTCACCAACTTGTTAAAGGAGTGCCTGAATTAAATCCAGATTTAGAGGCAGGACAAAAAGAGTGTGCAATTCTTTTACAACAACTTGTGTCTACGATTCATCGGTTGAATATTGGGACGATTGATAGTTTCTTCGTAAGAACAGCACTTGCATTCTCAGACACACTTGAGTTATCACAGGGATGGACCATCCTTGACGAGGTGCACAAAGACCAAGTCTTTTCTGAAGCGATACGTCGCTTAACGAGAGATTCTGGCAAAACAAAACAACTTGCAACAATGCTACGATTAAGTAAATCTGGAGCGAAAGTCCCAATTAATAAAACAGTCAATGGAATAAAAAATGATTCTTATTCCTCTGTGCGGGGTGCGGAGGAGCATGTTTGGATTTGGGGTGAACAGTTGCCAACTCTTAAAGTAAAAGCTGTGGAGGTCGCGATCTCTGAAATGGAAGCGTTGCAAGTACAAAATGGCAATCAAATCAAAGCGCTGAATAAAGCAATTGAGAATATACAAAGAGGGGATTGGAAAAGTTTTCTCACAGCTGGAATTGCACCCAAAATTATTGATGGGTCTCTTCTGTATTTCAACAAAGACGTAGAAGATGGTGTCGAAGAAGCTTACCAACCACTGATTGCGCACGGTTTTGGAGTGATGGCGAATCGTATGCTCGCTAAAAACAAGAATACGTATGAACTTATGCAGGAGTTGAACATCTGTTGGTTAGATGCGAAACACCACCGAGGGCTGTACTCATTTGATGATGTGACATTCCAACTAAGCAACAGTGAGATCATGCATAAATTAGAGGAATTGCAATTCAGATTGGATGGCTCCATTGACCATATGCTTGTTGATGAATTCCAAGACACATCGTTAACACAGTGGAAAGTTCTTGAGCCTCTCGTACACGAAATAAATCAAGCGACGAACGATCGATCACTCTTTTTTGTTGGTGATGTGAAACAGAGTTTGTACGGTTTTCGAGGTGGAGAGCCCGCGTTGCTCCGGGGTTTAGAAAAAGAGCTCATTCATGCTCAGACAACTCGCCTCGATGCAAGTTGGCGATGTACACCGCCAATATTGGACGCTGTGAACACGATATTTGAGAATGTGGAGAACGCAAATCTTCTTACAGAACATGCTCCCGAAGCTGCACAGATTTGGAGTAACGATTTTGTGCCCCATAGTTCAGCGAAACCGATTCAAGCATTGGCAGGTTTTGCAGACATTCAGGTTGCAGGAGTGGACCCCGATAAAACGAACCTCCAACTCTGTGTAGATAAGGTTGTCGAAGTAGTTTCAAAAATTCATACCGATGCCCCCGCAGCAACGATTGGAATATTAGTTCGCAGTAATACGAAACAGCAAATTCAACGGATTGTGCATGCACTTCGCTCAAGTGAATTTGATGTGCCTGCCTCGGAGTTTGGTGGTAACCCTCTGACGGATTCTCCAGCCGTTACCCTTATTCTTTCAGCTTTACTTATGGCAGACGATAGTTGCAACTCCGTTCACACTTTTCAAGTTGCAAGTTCACCTCTTGGTACATATTTAGGTCTTTCATACCCAGTAGACAAAACAAAAGTCGATGTATTGAGTTCTTCCATTCGAAGAAAACTGTTGGATACAGGGTATGCAACCCTCATCAACGAATATGCAGAACAACTCATTGAACACGTTGATGATCGAGAGCGGCTGCGTTTATGGCAACTTGTCGAATTTGCTGAAGCGTATGCTCCCGATAAAACACTTCGACCAACTGAGTTTGTTCGGATAGTACGTGAGGTCCCAGTCTCAGACCCTGCGTCATCGCAAGTACAAGTGATGACCATTCATAAATCAAAGGGGTTATCTTTTGACGCTGTTGTTGTTTGCGATTTTGACCAAGCAATTTGGAAAACGCCTGATATGATGGAAATCCACACAAATCCATGCAAAAATCCAGTTCGGGTGGGGTTGTATGCAAGCGATTATCTTGACGTAGTTATTCCTGAATATAAGGAGATGCGAGAAGAATCAAAGAGGGCACAAGTGAATGATGCAATTTGTTTGTTATACGTTGCGATGACACGTGCGAAACGTGCAATGCATATCATTCTTCCCTGTAGAGAAACCGCAAAGGCGCACTATAAAAAACTTGACGGTTTGCTGTTGCAATTGTTAGGAGAACCTCAAGCGCAAGATGCGAATTCGGTTGTGTGGACAGCAGATGGTAGCAATCCAAATTGGGTAGACGATTTTCAATCGCAGATAGAACAGATAAAAACAGATATCGAACCTTTCGCTATTCTTGCCCCGGACAATGCTTCTGAGATTGGCAAGGGGATTGCAACTGCATCACCTTCTAGTTTAGAGGGTGGTGGGAAGGTTGATATTGGGGAACGATTTGCTGGTGGAACAAATATGGCGTTTGATTTAGGAACGATTACGCATACATGGTTCGAAGATATTGAATGGCTAACAGAGATCCCGGCAATTGAGTTGTTACTCGAGAGTGCACCAATTGAGGAAGCAAGTCGAGTATGTAGTTCCGAACTTGAATCCGCTGCGAACAGGTGTATCCACGCCTTGCAATCTGACGAAATTACGCAACTTCTTACTCGACCAATGGAACCGGTTGAGGTTTACCTAGAACAAGATTTTGTATTGAGGGTTGAGAAAGGTGAACAATTTACAAATGTAACGATGCATGAGGCTACAGATATCAGAGGCTCCATCGATCGACTAGTTGTATACAAAGATGATGCAGGTTCGATTATTCGTGCAGAAGTGATTGATTGGAAAACTGACAGTATTGATTCTGGAGAGTTAGAACACAAGATTATGCACTATGCACCTCAACTATCCTCATATAGGCTTGCTGCGTCAAAGCTTCTTGGAATCGACCGCGATCATATTACGACCAAATTAGTCTTTATCTCCATTCAAAAAGTGGTAGATATGACTGACAAAACATGATTGTTACTTCAATACACTAGGAAATTGTAAAAACCCTAAAAGCCACTCTATTCACCTTGTCAAGGGTATTGCGGTCGTGTATTCTTCAATATTCCATTGAGAACGAGTCTCATTAACGTACGAATCAACACCATGGCGACCTTAACACAACCAACCTTTGAACGTGAACTTATTCCTCTTTCCGAATTGGGAGAGCGAGAAGAAGCAGTCGTTTATATCACGGATTTGGATGTCGATGAGAGAATTGCACTTTCTGCGATGGGTTTGCATGATGAGGCTACGTTCCGCCTATGCCAACAAGGCCAACCATGTATCGTACAAGTGGAAGCGACTAGACTTGGTCTCTCGAGAGAACTCACAAGCAGAATCCTGGTTCAGCGATGTGGTGTTTGTAACGAAGCATAAGCGAAATTCAATCGAATGCAAAATCCCAAATCGCAATCTGATGCTGCAAGTTCAGTATTGTTATTGGGTAATCCGAATGTTGGTAAAACAACTCTTTTTAACAGATTGTGTGGTTTACGAAGTGCAACTTCAAATTTTCCGGGAAGCACAGTAGAGTCACGAACTGGATCAAGTTCATCTGGAACCCTGAAACGAACTTTTACTGACCTGCCGGGATTATATAGCCTTCATGCGAGCGATGACTTATCTCAAGTCTGTACGAACGCTCTCAATGGAGTGGACTGTGAACCGCCCGATGCAGTTGTTGTTGTTATAGACGCAACAAATTTGCGAAGAAACCTAACAATTGTAAATGAGGTACTCCATTACGATGTTCCATGTGTCATCGCATTGTCAATGGTGGACATTGCGCAAAAAGCTGGTTTAACAATTGATACCGTCAAATTTGGGAAGCATCTTGGATGCCAAGTAGTCGCTGTACACCCCCGAACGGGAGTAGGGGCTTCTGAACTGCATACTGCATTAGACAACTTGACATCAACTCAAGTTGAATTACCTAAAACGGAAGAACGCAAGGCTGTCAATGCTTGGGCGAACGAGGTGATTGCATCTAGTGTTGGAGGGACGTTAGCAACTGGCACATTTACAGATCGTCTCGATAGAACATTTACACATCCTGTCCTTGGTCTTGCTGTCTTCGCCGCAGTTATGGCTGGTCTTTTTTGGACAATTTTTACACTCGCAGCATTCCCGATGGATATGGTAGATTTTATATTTGGTCACCTTAGTACCGCAGTTGGAGGAGTTCTTCCAGCAGGCGATCTTCATGATCTCGTTGTGGACGGCGTCATTGCAGGTATTGCAGGCACAGTGGTATTTCTGCCACAAATCTGTCTCTTATTCTTCTTAATTAGTTTGCTTGAAGACACCGGATACTTGGCAAGAGCAGCATTTGTTATGGATAGGTTACTGAGAAAATTTGGATTGCCCGGTCAATCTTTCGTTCCATTTTTATCCGCTCATGCATGTGCAATTCCAGCAATCATGGCAGCCAGAATCGTTCCAGATAGAAGAGACAGAATTGCAACAATTCTTGTTGCGCCATTTTTCAGTTGTTCTGCAAGACTTCCAGTGTACGTTCTTCTGATTAGTGTGTTATTTATTGACCAACCATTTATCGCTGGACTTGCTTTTTTTGGGTGTTATGTTCTTGGTGCTTTAGCGGCATTATTTACAGCACTTCTAGTTCGTCGCACTGTAATTCCAGGAGTCTCAAGACCAATGATGTTGGAACTTCCAACGTACAAATGGCCATCTTTGAGAACTGCAGTTCTTACTACAATCGATCGAGCGTGGGTATTCCTTAAGAATGCGGGAACAGTTATTCTCGCGATTGTCATCATCCTATGGTGGCTTTCAGCATATCCAACAATCCAAACTCCTGATTCAGTAATCGTGTTAAGAGAACAAGCAAGTATTGTTGCTGCGAGTGACATTGAAGCTTCAGAGCGTTTATTGAATGAAGCAAACTCACTAGAATATACAACCCAACTTTCGGGAAGTTATGCAGGGCAACTTGGCAAATTTTTCCAACCAGTATTCGCTCCACTTGGATATGACTGGAAACTTACAGTTGGCGTACTTACGAGTTTTGCAGCAAGGGAAGTATTCGTTTCAACACTTGCTGTATTGACTGCTGGGGATAGTGACGTTGACAATGTTGGGGTAATCGAAAAAATAGAGCACGCAAAACGTGATGATGGAAAAAGAATATTTAACATTCCAACCGCGGCAAGTTTGCTCGTGTTTTTTGTACTCGCGATGCAATGTTTGCCAACAATCGCAGTGACAAAACGTGAAACTGGCTCATGGAATTGGGCTCTGTTACAACTAGGATATATGACCGTTCTTGCGTGGATTGCATCGTTTATCACATTCACAGTAGTTTCGATGGTGATGAGCTAATGCCATTTGATAATTGGCAATTTTGGATTGTGACAATGATTGTTCTCATCGCTGTCTATGTCCTTATACGACCGTTTGTATCGCGAGGGAAGAAGAACGGATCTTGTTGTGGAAGTGCAACTAAGCCGAAAAAAACAAACCTAACAATACGAGGAAAACGCAAATCTTAATTCGAAGTGCAATTCAGTCCGTGGGGTAGTTATTTACGCGGGTCAGTTTTGCATCAAGGGCGATTCATATACCGCGAGGTAATGAATAAAATGACGAAGCCTGCTAGCCCACCCCACATGCTCCAGCCCAACATTGTTGCAATCGAATCCCATTCCTCGCCTCCGGCAAGTGTTCCGAAGGTCGCGAGAGTTATCGCAAAGCCTAGTCTTCCGAACAAACTCTGAAGGGAAAGGAACGTTGCTCTTCGTGCCGAAGGCACATTCGGTGCGATAGCGACATTGAGCGGGGCGGTCATCAATGCTCGTGGACAACTTCGAAGCAGGGTGATGATTGCCGCTGGTACATTGACAAAGAAATGCATAACTGCCATCATCACAATCTGCAAACCTGCAGCGGAAAGTAATGTAGCGTTTGTCCCGATACGATCTCGAATTCGAATGGAACGAGATGCAATCCAAGCAGCGATTAGCATCGTCACGGTGAGATGTATACTTGTAAGAAACGGCGTTGCTTTGATGACTTCATATTCCCTCGCGAGTTCTTCAATGTAGGGTTGATAAAACTCATACGGGATGTGATTAATGACAATTATAAATACTGCAAAAAATGATAGCCAAAGCAACTGTCTACTTTGAAGTAATTTGAAACAAGAGAAAATTTGAGTCACAAAATTTTGCCGTTCATTCCGTTGGTTTTGAGTTGGTTCTTTGAAACGGAGTGTAATTATTAGTAGTGCAATACCTCCAGCAAGCGAAAGAACATAGGCGCCTCGATAATCTGGAATAGCAGCGAGTCCGCCAAGTATGCCTGCGAATGCAGTACCTAAAAAATTAAATTTCGTTGCTCGTGCTTCAGATTTTGCATAGAGTTCTTCTTCTTGAAGTGATTGTGTTGTTTCGAGTAAAAAACTAGTGTCTGTGCCACTATTGAATGCGATGCCACCAGCGAGTAACACTTGAGCGATTGCGAATGTTTCAAACGAATTTGCAACAAGGAACAATATATATGCAACACATAAAAACAGACTGGCTGTAACGAGTGTTTTCTTTCGCCCAAATGTATCACTAAACCACCCAGATGGCACCTCTAAGACGACGACACTTGCGAAGTAAATTGATTCTAAAAATAATACATCTGGCAGTTCAAGTTTGCTATTAAAGAAGAGGAAGTAGACAGGTAACCAAAAATATGCGTGAAAGAGTCCAACATACCATGGGTACAGCCTTAGATTTCTCCGCATGACATCAGTCATTACTACGAAGCAGGAGGTATTGGAATTGCACGTTTGTGTTCAACTATTTTTGGTTCAAATTGTTCCTTCAGTTGTACAGTGCGCGTAAGAGTACCACCTTTTTCAGCTCTGTATTCGAACGTAATATCTCCGAATCCATCGACGATAAATTGAAATAGTGTGCTGTCTTTCCCACCGATACCTCGATTGACGACGATTCTCTCAGGTCGTGTTGAATCAATCACTGAGAGTTTTGTCGTTGGCAATAGTGAGCGTACCGTCCCAGATGTTGCGACATGATTTGTACCACTTGTAGTGCACGTGAAGATGTCAGGCATTCCAATGTGGTGTCTTGCAGCCATTGCAGTACGGGATGGAATAATCTTGTCATTTGCGACTTCGATGGTAACTTTCCATACTTGATTTCCCATTTTTTTAACATCTATCGCTCCCCACTGTAGAAGAGGCATCTCGTCTGCATGGAACATGGTGAACGCGAAATTTCTGTGACACCCTTCTTCAAGCATCCACGGCGGGGTTACTCGACTGGAATATTTAGTAGTACCACCAACAAGTACAGTGCCATATTTTGGATGTTCTACTTCGTGGTAAGGAACAAAGACGTCTTCAAATTGCAATAAATCACGAAATTGCGTACGTTTGTCTCTAGATGGATTCTCTCCGTCCGCATACATTCGTTTTTCCGTCCACAATTCATTCGTAAAACTCACTATGCCAAGTCCCTCGTACGTAAAGCCATCTTCGCCTCCGTGTACAGTATATAAATCCTTGTATGCAATCATTGGATCGTAGAAGGGGAGCATCTCACC
>Ga0114993_10004877_pt1 | contig 13148 bp, 9 predicted proteins | sample ArcticOcean_MG_C_FD_87042 | JGI IMG/M metagenome (GOLD analysis project Ga0114993, IMG submission 87042) | Marine microbial communities from western Arctic Ocean - ArcticOcean_MG_CB2_150 | ecosystem: Environmental > Aquatic > Marine > Oceanic | place: Arctic Ocean: Canada Basin | collected...
ATATTCAATATTACATTGTCCTTGTGACGGCCCTTCCCAACCTTCTTGTCCACAGTTGGTGAATTCAAAGGTGTTATTGATAGTTACTTGTGAAAATGCAAGGATGTAGGAAATTAAAGCTATACCGAGAAGTATTATCTTTTTCATAATTATTGACTTAAGCGTGTTAAGATACGGTCATACAGCATTTTAACCTGAGCATATTGCTGACAATAAAAGACAGTAATGGACATAATTATGTAAAAGTGAGGCTACATTAGAGTTACAGAGCATAAAAAAAATTAAACGAATAAATAATTATCCCTGTAGAGATTAATCACGCCTTTGAAGAGAAAAATAGGTGATTTGTCGAAAAGGGTAGCGAGAGATGACAACAGAGGACAATTATGGGGTGGGTCATATTTATAGACAAGGAATGAGTTAAATTTGGTTTATGTCAAGAAAGCCATACGTGTTATCAGAACCGATTAAAAACACATTGAAAAGAGATGTGATTCAAATCTCTGGAGAGCTGGTCAACACATTGGCATCATGTACTCAGCTATCAAAAGCGATTTACAGAAACACACAAACTCCGGTAAGCGCTCGAACTCTCCTAAGGATTTTTAAAATTGACGGAGATAAGCACAGCCCTTCAAAGAACAGTTTAGATTTACTTGCTCAATATTGTGGGTATGAAGATATCATTGACTATTCAAATCAGTGCAATCAACCTAAAAACAAAGATGGCATTTTTGAATTCCAAATCCTCAAAGACATCTACTCAATGCACTTTGCAAAAGACAAGATGTCATATCGAGATCCTGGATTGTTTTCAATCACAAAAAACATCGTAACAAAGCTTAGGAGAGACCTCAATTACTACGATTCAATTGCACCCTATTTCAGCAGAGATCCCATAGCATCTACTTTTTTCATAGAACAGTTTGTTGACTATGATTTACTCGTACATCATTATCACAAGTCAGTAAGAGTATACTTAAGTGTAAACACAAAAGAGGGCAAGCAAATTTTCGGTTACTGTATGCTGTATCTACGAGCATTTTTAACAAAAAAAGTTGCTGAATCTAAGCATCTTATTGCGAAAATTAATACGTTTCAAAGAAATCTAACGCATCATCCTTTCATTCTGGGAAGGCATCTTGCCTGTAATCTTCTTCACAATAAATTTATTCTGAAAAAAGACAACAAAGAACTACTTAACGAAATCTTAAATTTAGAAAAATACATCCCAAGGTATGGAGATTCTTATGTGAATTTTCCTGGCTTCCACTTTGTTCTTAGCGATGCTTTAATCCAATGTGATCTTCACCACGAAGCGAATATAATCTGTGATATTGCGCTGAAAGAATTTCCTAACGCAAAGGAAAATTCAGATACTGGTTATATGACGACCCTTCATTTGTTTATGGCCATATCTTCATTTAAAATAGGAGATAATCGAGGTTTTAAAAAGCATATGAAGCAAGTAGACAATGGAGATTTTCATTTTCAATCACACAAGTACTACACCATTCAAAAAAACAAGTTTCTAATTGACAACTCTCTTCTGAGCGCCACTGAAAAGAAGGAATTGTCAAAGATCAATCAGAATTTAATTTCCCAAACAGGGTTTACACGGTTTGGCTAGTTTTAAGAAATTATATTAGTTGTTTTAACCTTTGATACCCCCTCCCCTTTTACAAAGAGTGCATATTATTTAGATATGTAAAACGGGATATAATATGTAGAATCCGAACCACTAACAAATTCTTGTTCGAATTTACCATCCATTAAACTTGCACCTATCATGTCATCTTTCAATAATTTATCTATCCTAAGTATATGACGACCATTATTATATTGTTCAAGAGGTATAAGCATAAAGAAAGTTTTGATGTCTAACAATAGATGAGAATAATCATAAAAAACGAAATCACTTTCTATCTCTTCCTTATCGATAAAAAGAGAATAAGCATTATTAATACAATTAAGTATTCTTTCCTGCTTCTCAATCCTCTGCACTTCCGATGTATCTGCAACAATAAATATTCCTGAAACTTCAGGACACAAATCTTCTATTGGTCTATTCATAATAGAGAGATAAGGAATATGCAATTTCAAATGTTTCTCCGATATCACATCAGATTGTATAAAAGGATAACTTGGGTATAGGCTATCATCATAATATCCTCTTTGCTTAAACTTATCTTCATAGTTTCTATATTTCATAATAACCGTTGATGATTTTACATTTGGGAAATATGTTTGCTTCTCCAACTCAATGGATTCATAAGCTGATAATATAAAAATGCAACACGCCATGAACAAGAAAATAATTCTCCGCTTTACATTGCTTATAAATGCATAATAAAGTGTGTCATAGAAGAAAATCAAGGTGATATATTTATAGAATTTGTCAATTATATTAAACAGATAACCAAATGGTTTCCATTTAATTTTTTTAAGAATTCCAAAAAGAAAATAATCAATAAAATAAAGTACTCCGCAAAAAAAGAATGGAAGGAAAATAATAATATTAAAAATATTTGTATCTCCTATAAAAGGCAAGGTTAATTTTTCTAAACAAACTGTTAATACAATTACTTCTATAAAAAAAATACACAGGCTAACTATTGAAAATGATATTAAAAAACTGAAAGAAAATATAGAACTACAGATATTATCAATCTTAGTAATAAAATCCTTAAAATTATATTGTGAAATTTGCTTATTAAATATTTTATTGAAATTTAATTTCTTAATATTAATTCCATCGGGATATACAGAAGATAATCCAAGAACACCAACCCAAAAACCTCTTAAACCTAGATATAAAGAGAAACTGATAATTAAAATCTGAACGATAAAGCTAAGAATGGCTGTAGTAACAAATCTAATAATCCATATTAAGAAATCCCCTTCTTCTTGTACTGAAAACCCCTCTTGTATCTTAGTAAGTTCTAGACTTAATGTATCAGGAATATTAAATAACATAACAAGGACAAACCCGACAATTAATATCTCGACTTCCCAGCTGTTAAGACTCAGTTTTTCAAACCATTGTATTTCATCCTTTTTTTTCATTATAGATATAGAATATTCGTGTTTATATTAAATTTTATTATTCGTAACAGGATTAAAATATTATAAAACAAACAAGATAAAGATAAATATCACTACTACAATAACTTGAGAAATTTAGATGTGTCTTTCTATCATTCATCAAAGCCTGTTAATACCTTTCTTTTTATTTACTTTGTTAATGTATTTTTGTTGTAGGTAAAAACTATGGAATAAAATCTCACAAAAACAGCAAGGCTACTGTTGGAAAACGAACTAAGATTAAAAAACTACTATCCTTCACCTATACTATTTGCCTAATTACAAGTGTCTGGGGCCAAACCTCCTTGATTCCAAACACTATTCATTTTGATTTAGGCAAATGGATACCTCACCACAAATGGACTATCTCTACTATAGACGGACCTAGCTGGGGGATTAGATCCTCTTGGATGAAAGAGCATAATGACGGGTGGGGAGTAGATCATGGAGGCATTCAGCACGGGCTTGAATTGGGATACTGGCACACAGGCTCAACTGAACACAAGGGTCAGGGCTTGATTGCTTGGAACCTGAGAACAGGCCTCAACAAGAGACTACATTGGGAATTCCGAATAGGCTTAGCATACAGTCCTGCCTCATACGAACCTGATATACGACCTGAATTGATGGCATTAGGAAGTCGTCTTAACGGGTTGTTAGAAATAGGTACAAGTATAAATATCAGCCCAAACTTGTACCTAAGGGCTTGCATACAACATACCAGTAACGGAGCGATAAAAAGGCCCAATCCAGGCATCAACTCTTTCCATACTGGCATTTCTTGGCAGGGAGATATCGGTGCTGACAATAGAACCACTATACCTCTTAGCCCTAAAAGCCCTAGTGTACAACTGGGACTAATTCAAGGAGCCCGTGATGCCGGATCTTTTGGTGGAACTATATATGGTGTTACTGAATTACATGTTCAGTATAACCATCCTCTGGGTCCTCGTTTCGCTCTCACAGGAAATTCGTCTTTACTTCACCATGGCGCATTGCGCTCGGATAAGGAGTCGGGTGAGCCTGTGCTAGGACAAGCTGAAGAACTACATGAACGCCTTCAAGCAGCTGTTGCCTTTGGCGGTGCCGTACAATGGGGATCTGTAAATCTCGACCTGATGGCTGGGTATGTCTATTTACGACCCACACCTGGATTCTATCGAACCCATCTCCGATCTCAATTGAATATTAGAGTATCATCGAATCTAAAGATCATAATATTACTGCGATCTACTCGCTTTCGAGCCGACTTTACCGCTTTGGGAATAAGCATAGATTTGATGCGATAACTTAGAGCTATTATCTTCTAATATAAAAATTTTCACTATATTAGCTTATTAAACTGATTACGAACTATTTAATATCGAACTAATGAAAAGAATCCTCACTCTACTTCTCCTTGTTTTATTTTACATTAATTCGAACAATTTCTATTCTCAAACAACACTTGACATTTATTATCAGAGTTCAGTTCCAATAGCAGGGTTCCAGTTCAGTTTATACGATGTAATAATATTAAGTGCATATGGAGGTGCAGCAGATGAGGCGGGTTTTTTACTTGATAACTCTTCTGATGTTGTACTAGGCTTCTCATTGCTTGGGTCAGTAATTCCTCCTGGATCAGGCCTCCTGGTTACATTAGAAATTGAAGGGGAAATTTCAGACGCCTGCATTTCCAATCAAATTATTTCGAATAGTGATGGTGATGGTTTGGAGTCTATTGTTGATTCATGCTCTTTAATTGTTGTTATGTCTGGTGCAGTAAATGGCTGCACAGATATTAATGCCTGTAACTACGACCCTCTTGCTATAATTGATGTTGGTTCTTGTGAGTACGATTCTTGCCTATGTCCAGAGGATATAAATGGTGATGGAATAATATCAGTTGCTGACATTTTAGTATTACTTGGTCAATTCGGATGTAATAGTGATTGTAATGTTGACATTAATAATGACGGATCAACAAATGTGCAAGATATTTTACTCCTACTTGCAGCATTCGGGACAACCTGTAATGGTTGATTAGATACATTAGCGACAGCGTTAGAGGCTACATACCTTTGAACAATGAATAATTGGGTAATAATAGGATTAGTATTTGTATGCGTTGCTTGTCAGAGCTCCGATCCAAAAGATAATACAACGCAAAATGAATGGGCTCTTGCTATTCATGGAGGGGCAGGACATTTCGATGAAGAATCTCTTTCCGTGGAGATGCAATTACTTTATACTAAATCTATTAACGCAGCTCTGCAAATTGGAGAGCAGCAATTAATATCAGGGGCTTCTGCTGTAGATGTAGTTGAACATGTGATTCGATTTTTAGAGGATGACTCTTTATTCAACGCAGGACGTGGAGCTGTTTATACAGCAACTGGTTCACACGAGCTCGATGCTTCTATCGCTGATGGATCCACACGAAATTGTGGAGCTGTCACAGGCCTTACAGGTTTTCGTCATCCTATCTCTGTAGCCCGTGGCGTAATGGATTCTAGTGAACATGTTTTCTTCAGCGGACACGGAGCAGGAGTTTTTGCCCAAACACAAGGATTTGAATCTGCGGACTCAACGTGGTTTGATACCGATAAAGCTTATGAACGTTATTTAAGTGCATCTGAACGAGCAGGTGACACACCACAACCATTGGAAGAAAAAAGGGGTACTGTGGGGTGTGTTGCATTAGATAAAAAAGGACATCTAGCGGCTGCTACCTCAACAGGCGGCATGACTTACAAACGCCATGGGCGCATAGGTGACAGTCCAGTTATTGGTGCTGGAACTTGGGCAGATGATCGCACATGTGCTGTTTCAGCAACGGGATGGGGTGAGTTCTTTATCCGTACCGGAGTTGCACAAGACATACATTCTCAAATGTTACATGGTGGAGTTTCCCTTCAATCAGCATGTGAGGAAACAATATTTAATGAAATGGGTGCTTTAGGTGGAGATGGCGGAGTGGTAGCAGTGGATAGCCATGGTCAAATAGCATTGGTATTTAATAGTGCCGGCATGTTCCGAGCATGGGCCAATCCTGAAGGCCGCGAAGTGGCTATGTTTGGGCCGTACACTAAGAAATAGTGAATCGGACTGCTTTGTTAATCCAAGCTTTCTCCATGCACTAATATATCTAACCGTAAATTGCGGAAATTCAGTTGGCCTGTTGAATCTGCTCTTCCTTTGCTAGGATAAAAAACAACTACATGCCCCTCCCCTTCCACGCTCAACCCTTGAGGCTCTACAACCAATGCAGTAGATTCGCCTATCCCGAACACCGGTATGTCTGGATGATCATATAATGCAGTAAAAGCACGATTGTATCTACTTCGTTCTACAAAATGCTGGTCAATAATGGCACCCTGAATCAACCCAAGACCTTCCGAGTATATTGCGTTATTTTCATATAGCCGTTTGTAAGTTGATTCATATTCAGGTTCTAGCAACTGATCTCCTGTAATCATTACATTACTCATCATCGCAGCTCCAGCGCTACTTCCTGCAATCACAGCACCTTGACGAAAAGCTTGTTGAATGGCCTCTTGTATCTCACCTTGGGCAATATCCATGAAGCGGGACTGATCGCCTCCACACAAATAAATTCCTTTAGCTGACCGTATGCTATCGAGTTGAGCTGTACCAAATTTCCCCGGCGGTAAATTCATACCATGAACATTAGTGCAACCAAGTGAAACCAATGGCTTTTTACCATAAAACATAGAGGTGTCAGGTTCAGAACTTGCCATCGGAAGCACAATAACCAAATCATCTAATGTAGACAGCCTATCAACCATTCCAGACATCAACGATAATGAGCGGCTACCTCCGCCAATAATAAACAAACTACCCTTAGCTCCAGGTAATGTAATTGATTCATAAGATCCAATCAGTCCATTTGACACAGATAATTGTTCAACTTGTTTAGATCCACATGCATTCAACAGAACAAGTAAAATAATTGTAATTGACATCTTGCTTAAACACGCTAATACTTCTTTTTTCATGGTTGTGTTTATTCAGCGTATTTCCAGAAGGCTTGAAGTCTGGAACTGTTCCAGAATCTCTAGATATACCTCCCAATAAATGCCATCATTCTAAAAGTCTTTCATTTTAATCTATTATGCAGCGAGCGGAAAAACCTAAATGACTAGTGGATGCCTGTAGAATGACATTATCGTAGGCTTGGTGCAAATCCAAGCGCCAGCTGTTGTTTTCGGGCAAGGTGGGGATGTACTCTGTAGACGCCCACCAAGTACCGCTATATCCAGCGATATTAAAACCGTTCCAGTTACGCCAGCCACCTGGCAAGCCAGTGAAACCGCTGGAATTAGAGCCGTTACCTGAATTATTCCATCCTGAAGTAGACTTCATTGCAATACCTCCTAAGGGCTCTCCTACGAAGTTAATTAATTGAGTGAATTCTCCATCTGAAGGAATATGCCAACCACTTGGACAAATACCCTCAGTCATCACAGCAGGCCAGTTGTAAAGAACTCCATAAGTACTGTAGTAAGAAGTGGCTGTTGCTGCTGAAACATCCGTTCCTTCGTAATCATATACGTAGTAGTAAGGGTCTGTTTCGCTTCCTTCACTTGAAGGTGAAACTTCAGGGAGGTATCGACAGTTCTCAGAGAACCAACACTGGTCACCGATTTGGACGGTACTGTAGTCATATCCTTCGTGAGAGACCAGGTCACCGCAGGCAGCAGAACAAAACTCCGACCAGTCATACGGCCAATTCGCATTTGAAGAGAAAGAAGTGTGGATTAAACATTGGTTTTCTTCTGAGAGGGCTGAAGCACCAGCAAACATAACATCCATATCCGTTACACTTGAAACATCCCATGCGGAAAGATCGCCATTGAAACTGGAAGCAGCGTAAAACATACCGTACATATTCGTTACACTTGAAACATCCCAAGCAGAGATATCTCCATTGAAGCTAGTAGCTGATTGAAGCATATATCGCATATTCGTAACACTTGAAACATCCCAAGAAGAAAGATCCCCATTGAAAGTGGAAGCAGCGTTAAACATTTCACTCATAGTCTCAACACTTGAAACATCCCAAGAGGAGATATCGCCATTAAAAGTTGACACAGCAAACAAATGGCTCATATCTGTTACACTTGAAACATCCCAAGAGGATATATCACCATTGAAGATAATAGCAGATTGAAACATCCAGCTCATATCCAAAACACTTGACACATCCCAAGAGGAGAGATCGCCATTGAAACTGGAAGCAGATTGAAACATCTGGCCTAAAGTCGTCACATTTGACACATTCCAAGAGGAGATATCTCCATTGAAACTGGAAGCAAATTGAAACATCCTACTCATATCCGTTACACTTGACACATCCCAAGAGGAGATATCTACATTGAAACTGGAAGCAGAGTAAAACATTTCGCCCATATTTATCACACTTGAAACATCCCAAGAGGAGATATTGCCATTGAAAATGGAAGCCTCGTTAAACATCGCGATCATAGCCGTTACACTTGAAACATCCCATGCGGAAAGATCCCCATTGAAACTGGAAGCATAGCCAAACATCCAGTTCATATCTGTAACACTTGACACATCCCAAGAGGAGAGATCGCCATTGAAACTGGAAGCATTTACAAACATACCTGACATAATCGTTACACTTGAAACATCCCAAGAGGAGAGATCTCCATTGAAACTGGAAGCACCTTCAAACATACTATCCATATTCGTTACACTTGAAACATCCCATGCGGAAAGATCGCCATTGAAACTTGAAGCATTATTAAACATACTAACCATATTCGTTACACTTGAAACATCCCATGCGGAAAGATCGCCATTGAAACTGGAAGCATTATTAAACATAGTTGTCATATTCGTTACACTTGAAACATTCCAAGAGTAGAGATCGCCATTGAAACTGGAAGCATTGAGAAACAGATTATTCATATCCGTAATACTTGAAACATCCCAATCACTGATATGACCATAAGTAGCTTCTGCTTGAGATTCATCTAAAAGCCATAAGTCTACTGCTGCGTGAATGTTGTCATTTGTAATAGGCGTTAGCACACAAGAAGAATCGTCTCCGTTTGGAACGCCACAGTCATCTAAGCAAGTTGAGTTGTCTCCGTTTGGAACGCCACACTCATCTGCACAAGAAATAAAGTCACAAGTACCATCATTAATGGTTACTTCGGGATCATAGTTACAAGCTTCAGGAATATCACATCCAAAAACATAGCAACTTACGTAATCACAACTACCATCATCATTATTTGCATCTGGATTGTAGTTACAAGCAAAATCAACAGTACAACCATAAACGTCGTACTCACAAGAACCATCATCACTATTTGCTGTATCGTCATAATTATTTGCACTCGGATCCGTACAACCAGATACAGTACTGATAGCTAAAATGAATTCCTGAACATCCACATCACCTAGCTCAGAAGTAAGAGTACTTGTAAATGTTAGATTACCAGATGAAGGGTTAGTGAAGAGATCATTAAATGTCAAAGACATAAAATAAGCCTCAGTTATATAATCATCATCAGTTGGGACCTCTGTATAAATGCTAATTCCTGATACTGAATTGGAAATAACAAAACCTCCAGCTATATCTCCAACATTATATGTTGGTGAAGTCGACGAAGTCACCTCATTAAAAATGGTGTAGTTACTATTATAAATATTTGAAACAATTAAGTTAGAAGAAATATCATAGTTACCTGCATACAGTTCTAAGTGTAAAGTACCTGAACCGATATTATCTCCTACAACTAAACCATCTAGATTAAACACCCCACCATCAGAAACGACTGATGAAGAGAATATCTCTGATTCGTTATTGTCTTGTGACATCATGTAAGTAATGCTTGTTGTACTCGCCTCTATATTGTTACCAAGATGTATATCAATATCTGGTGAGAAGTCTAATGGAATTTCACAAACATCTCCAAATGCTGATAAGAAGATTAAAAGGTCAGACATTCCAACATCACCATTTCCGTCTAAATCAGAAGGACAGTTAGATATTTCAGGGCAAATAACTGACGCAATACCATCTGCATAACCTGAATCATAAACTGCGTCTAAATCATATTCCTCGTAAATACAACTACCATCATCAATTGTTGATTCAGCATTATAGTTGGAAGCATCTGAGTAAGTGCATCCATAAACGTCTGCACAGGTTGTGAAATCACATGTCCCATCATCATAGTCAACTAATGGGTCGTAGTTGCAAGCAAATTCATTCAGACAGCCAAAAACATAGCAACTTACGTAATCACAACTATCATCATCAATATTTGCTGTAGCGTCATAGTTACATGCGGTTAAATCCGTACACCCGAAAATGTCTGTTTGGCCAAAAGACAGAGAACTTATGGCAGTTAAGACGAGAAATAATATAATTCGTGTCATGATTATAAGATTATATAAACAGTGAGAGGTGTAAGCCTTTTTGTAACTTCATAATGAGCATTAGTCGCTTAAAAACAGCCACTTAAAGGACAATTTAAGCTATTAATCGTATATATTCAAGCTTCTAACGTAACTTTTTTTACATAAATTTATGTAAAACATTAACTATAAACAAGTTAAATTAAAATGAAGTTCTTGTACCCTCTTTGTACCAAGCAAGTATAAATACCTGACAATCATTACTAATTACATTTGCATTGGGAAAGTAAATAACAATAAATAAGAATTTTACATTTATATGTTAGATAAAATCATTTTAATTCATCCAACTAAATGTGCTGGAACTACTATCTCTAAAAATTTATATAAACTAAAAGGGTTCTCTGATAAAAATAGTGCTTTTCTTAGTGGATATACTTTTAATCGATTTTTTCAAAATAATATCCAAGTATTCTATTTTATTTTTCATTCTAAAAATGTATTATTATATCTAGCTTATCCATTATTTTACTGTGTCTGTTTATTCTCTAGTTTAAGAAACTCATTAAGTAAACATAAAGTTGGACTAACATTATCAAATGGAAGCATCCAGCATTTTACTTATAGAGAATGGAAAAACATAAATAAAATTAAAGAAGATTCAGTGTGTATTGGGATTGTAACTCATCCGCAACACCGAATCGTTTCTTCTTTCTATTTTCTTGGGTATAACAAGCATTATAACTTCCTTGAATTTCTAAATGCAATACAAGATGGATCTTTGTTATCATCAATTCAATTCCTAGGTTTTAGAGCAATTATTAAACAACATATAAGATCAATGTATGACACCCTTATAGGTTTTAATGATAAAGATTGTATTAATTTCTTATTTAAAAGAGAATCATTAGATGATGATTGGAAAGAGTTCTGTTCTTTATACAATTTGGAACATAACACTTTAAAACAAATTAATAAAACAAAAACATCTACTGATTGGAAGAATATGTACAATAGATACCCAGAGGCCTCACAATTAGTATATAAATTGTATAAAAAGGATTTTGAGTATTTTGGGTATAAGATTTATCGTAAGTAACCAAACGAAATAACAGCCAGAGAATAGAAAGGATTACTCAACTACAAACTTCTTCTCCACTGATCCATCATCGTATAAATTAAATAGTATCTGATTAGTCGTGTGATTGACTTCTCTTCCTAATGCGTCAATAACCTTTTCAAGTTTTCTGTTGGAGGATGGTGTTGTTATTGTGAATGAAGATGAAAGAGTGCCTTCAGAATCTGTTTTTATGAGATAGACATCATAACCCGTTTCAATAGACCATGAAGTACCTCCAATAATATATCCGCCATCAGTGGTTTGTTGAACGCTGAACCCCAAGTCGGTATCTGTTCCCCCATATGTCTGACTCCACTGTTCTAATCCGTTACCATCTGTTTTTATTAGGTAAACATCTTCGCTGTTGTCTGCAAAAAAAGAACCTGTATGTCCACACATGATATATCCGCCATCAGTTGTTTGTTTAACTGACCAACCATATTCGTGAGATATACCATAGTATTGATACCACTGTTCAGCTCCGTTACTATCTGTTTTAATTAGAATGATTTGTCCAGCCGGTAGAGTTCCAATATAAGGCGACGATAAAGTACCTACGATGATATATCCACCATCAGTGGTTTGGTCTACAGAATAACCAGATTCATAATAATAAGAACCATATGTTTGAATCCACTGTTCTATTCCGTTACCATCTGTTTTAATTAGGTAAACATCATCATCGCTGTAATAATCAACATAATTATCTGTATCTCCACACATGATATATCCGCCATCGGTGGTTTGTTGAACGGAGGAAAAATTGTCAAAACTACCTGATCCATCAAAGGTCTGACTCCATTGTTCAATTCCATTTCCATCTGTTTTAATTAGATAGGCATCATGAAATACTCCAAAAGACCGCGTATATCCACAAATAATATATCCTCCGTCAGTGGTTTGTTGAACTGATTTACCACCGTCGGGATCTGTTCCGCCATAGGTTTGACTCCACTGTTCTAAACCATTTCCATCTGTTTTTATTAGATAGACATCAGAAGACCCATTTCCAAAAGAGTATGTCCATCCTGCAATGATATATCCTCCGTCAGAGGTTTGTTGAACTGAAGCACCAACATCGTCCCCTGCTCCACCATAGGTTTGACTCCACTGTTCTACTCCACTTCCATCTGTTTTAATTAGATAGACATCAGAAGACCCATTTCCAAAAGAATCTGTCCTTCCTGTAGTGATATACCCTCCGTCAGAGGTTTGTTGAACTGAAAAACCCCTTTCGTCATCTGATCCACCATAGGTTTGTTCCCATCCCTGTCCAAATACACTAAAAGAAAGTAAACAAGCTAAAGCAGTAATTAAATGTCTCATAATATTTGATTTAAGACTTCTAATGTACTTCAAAGCCTCGGCATATCTTCTGTTTTCAAACTAGGTATCTCTAAAACATCAGTAAATAAAGGCCTTAAACACAATAAAGCCCTGGATTTCTCCAAGGCTCTTTGCGGTCTGGACGAGACTCGAACTCGCGACCCCCTGCGTGACAGGCAGGTATTCTAACCAACTGAACTACCAGACCAGTATTTGTTGG
>Ga0114993_10004881_pt1 | contig 13145 bp, 9 predicted proteins | sample ArcticOcean_MG_C_FD_87042 | JGI IMG/M metagenome (GOLD analysis project Ga0114993, IMG submission 87042) | Marine microbial communities from western Arctic Ocean - ArcticOcean_MG_CB2_150 | ecosystem: Environmental > Aquatic > Marine > Oceanic | place: Arctic Ocean: Canada Basin | collected...
CGACTTCCTTTTCGACGATAACGGTTTGTATAACCGTTTCACCGCCGCAAGCCCCAATGACCGCTACAATCGCCGCAATTAGCGACGCCATAAAGACCGTCTTCAAGTGAGGCGGTTTAGTAAAAAATCTCAGCATTTCAGAGTCTCCAACCCTTCATTCCGCTTTTCGACATGAAAGCGGTGCGGCACAGGCCGCATTTAAAGCCACTAACAATGAGTCAGAGGCTTAGTAGGCATTACTGAATAAATATTATGAGAGCCAGTAACGAAAGAGACGATAACCTACAGACTAGGGAATGTCTACACATAATTACCTCTTACAATGTCAACGTTAGGTCAGCAATCTCGTCTATCTCCAAATACGACGTGATACGTACTAAGAGTTCGGTATGCGTATGCGAACTGAAGTTAAGTGGTTATGCACTTTGCTGCAGTTAGTTGCTAAAAACGAATGTAACGTTTAGGTTTGGCTTTCTCGTTGATCAGCTTCTGCTAGCGACATCGTCGGGTTAAACACTTCTGGTGTTTGGTCTACATGCGATTCCGTCAAAGAATCATCCAATAGGGTGACTAATTCGAAGAATGCCGGATTCAAACACTACGAGTTGAGCAACCAATCAATTGAATTCAATCTAACTTCCGTTTATGAGGTGATTACAGCTCGTAATAAGGGAGTACAAGTTCGTGAGTGGAGGCAGCGTTGTTTGACACATTGATAATCGGTGGACAATTGATCGATGGGACCGGAAGCCCAGGCATCAGGGCGGATCTAGGTATTAGCGGGGATCGTGTGGCCGAGATTGGTGATCTGAGATCAGCCTCCGCACGCCGAATCATCGATGCCACAGGCCTGACACTTTCCCCCGGGTTTATCGACACGCATGTTCATTCCGATGGCGTCCTGCTTTTGGACGGTCAGCACGCAATGGGGATACGACAGGGCATTACGACAGAAATAATCGCCCCAGACGGGATCGGCTACGCCCTATTACCACCGGAAGAATACAAAGCGGTCCGCTGGTACAACGCGGGCGTCCTTGGACTTCCTCCAGAGGATCTCGATTTCTCATCAGTGGAAGCTGCTCGGAATAATTACGATCGCAAGACAGCCTGCAACGTAGCGATGTTTCTCGGCCACGGCGCCTTACGTATGAACGTAATCGGAATGCGTGATGCGCCGATGATCGGCCAAGACCTCGAGACCGCCAAGAGCTTGTTACTCGAATCTCTTGAACAGGGCGCGTGCGGGTTCTCGACCGGCCTTTCATACTTTCCAAATTCTTGGGGAGATAGCGAAGAACTGGTTGAATTATGCAAAGTGGCCACCGATTTCGGGATGCCATTTAGTATCCACACGCGCACTGCCTACCTTGAGCGTGGTTTCCACAATGACGGAATCGAAGACGCACTTGAGATCGGAAGGCGTTCAGGTGTAAAACTGCATATCGAGCACTACCGCACAGCGCCTGATAACGCAGGTCAGGTTGAGAAGATCATGGAACCGATCGAACGCGCGAGGGCAGACGGGGTCGACATAACACTCGAAACATACCCGTACCCAACAGGTGCAGGGGCTCCGCTCGGTGCGATGCCTGGTTGGTTCCACGAGGGGCGTCCTGAAGATATGATCGCCCGCCTTGCCGACCCAGAAACGAAAAAGAAACTCGTCAAATACATGCAAGAAGCTGCAGGACTGGGGAGTCTTGACGGCTTTATGTGGACCAGCATTGAGTCAGAAGCCAACAAGCATTTAGAAGGAATGGCGTTCCCGGATATTGCTGCCGAACGCGGCGTTTCCGTTGAAGAGATGGTGTGCGACTTGATGCTCGAGGAGAAGCTAATGGTTGGCTTCAGAGGCATTCCGACGCCCAGTGTGAAGCTGTGGCGACAGGTTGAAGAGGATGTAATGGAACTGTTGGCACGCGACGATTTCATGGTCGGATCGGACGCCTGCCCCGTAGGCGGAATGGTTCACCCGAGGGCATACGGCACCTTCCCAAGAATTGTCGGACGCCTCCGCCGTCGATACGGCCACCCTCTGGAGCAAGTTATTCAGCGAGTGACACAGAACCCGGCTACCCGGTTTGGCCTAAAGGACCGAGGAACCCTCGAGGTCGGCAAATTCGCAGATATCGTCGTTTTCAATGATGAGACCATTAGCGACCAAGCGACGTTTGAAGACCCTGCCGTCTATCCGGTCGGGATCAATTATGTACTGGTCAATGGCGATGTGGCCGTCGATCACGAGCGCTGCACCGGTGTGCTAGCCGGGCGCGCAATACCCTGATCTCTATGCTGTACGGCTGACCGAATCAGAAGGTAGCGGGAGTTTGGCCTGTGACCCAGACGAACTCATGGCCTTCGCTGCGGGACAGCAACTTGTGATCGGCTACTTGCCCATTTTTGATCCGGTAACAGCAACGATCGCGGCAGTCACATTTACCCCGATTGCGGCGCCAATCAACACCATCTGAGCAAGCCGCTTATTTAAGATGTGTAGATCAACAGGTCCGATATACCTATCGCCGAGATAGTACGCAGCGAAGGCGCCGAGCAATCCTCCAGCCGTTGATATAGCCCATATGAAGGCAGTGCCGCGTTTTGAGTCGAACCTACTGAACCATACGATCATCCCGCCCGCCGCAGCGAACAAAGTTGTGACGATTATTGGAACTAAAAAGTTCGGTATATCGGCAGCTGTTCGCGTAGGTACAGCGATGATGTTGAAGATGCTGCCGATGAATCCAGCGAAGAGAGCAATCGGCACGCCGAAGGCAATGCGGAGCACTAGAATCGCACTGGATGATTCGATTGTGCCCGTTTTAAGGGTAATCCGCGGTTGATCGATGTTAGTCACAGTTAATCACAAATATTTCGCCAGAAGATCCATTTCGAGTCAATTGAAATAACGAGCAATTCAGCGCTCAGGGTTCTGTGAGAACTCAGCGCCGGGGCAAAATAGCATCTCCCCTTGTGAAAACAACAAGATCTGTTTTATGCCCTATCCGCACAGTCAGTCCGCAGCTGTATTTAAGAGAAATTATCGAACATTGCTTGGCCATCGGACATTTATTTACCGTGTTTGCGAATGGCGTACCGACCAAACTATGTCATAACTCGGACACGAAGAAGAACAGCATTCTTGTTGTTTATGCAAGCAGATTAAGACTTGCTTGCACCATTGATCCTGGCGAACGTCCCAAAAAACAGTGAACTTGTCAAAGCCACCAGTTTTAAGCGACAGCATTCACTCGTAGACCGGTTCGAGTGAAAATCCCCCTATTTTTCTGATAAAGCCATATGACCTGGAACCTGCTGATTCAGACTGAGGATTGGCTTTGACACCGGGCCCATCAAGAGTGGTTCTGTCAGAACCTGAAGTGCGACTTTCAGTGGAATAATCAGTGCCGAAATCTATCAACCTAACGGTCGGTCGTGGTGTGTGATCAAGTTGTATATAGGCTTTTCTCAGCTTTATGGGTCTATCATGCGGCGATGGCAAATACGCGGCCGACAGACACTGGAGATAGCCGGCTGAATCAGCAGGCCACTCCGGTCGCGCCTTCCAGTCTCAAAGACCGCGCCTTCAGTGCCGCTTCGCACACCGTCGAATCGCTCAGGCACCCCGGCTACAGGTACATGTGGGGCGCTTCGATGCTGGGAATGGGCGGGTTCACGATGCAGACCATCGCCCGTACCGTTTTTGTCGACGACCTCACAGGCAGCGCTTTCATTACGGGACTTGTCGCCATGGGGTTCGCTCCATCGATGCTCATCATGTCGCTCTTTGGCGGAGTTGCGGGAGATCGTCTAGAGCGGCGACTGGTGATCCAGATCTCGCAGGGCGCAGCTGCGATTCTCGCACTGATAATCGCGGTGCTCATCGCGACCGACTCGATTCACTGGATACACCTGTTCTTTGCGTCGTTGCTTCAGGGCGTGACATTCGCGTTCCAGATGCCAGCCAGACAGGCGATTCTTCCCAAACTAGTCGGTAAAGAAAACATCACCAATGCGGTAGCACTGGACTCAGCCGGGATGGGCGTGATGGCCATCGTAGCCCCGGGCATCGCCGGGGTTCTCTACGGGTTCGCAGGGCCGGAATCGGTCTACTTCGCTGTCACAGGTTTGTCCTTGCTTGCGGTCTTCTTCACCAGTCGACTTCCAAAGTTCTTGCCCGAGTTAAATGGCGTAAAAAAGAATGTATTTGCAGACATCAGCGAAGGACTGAAATACACGTGGAACAACCGGTTAGTTTTCATGCTTCTCATATCTGGCCTAACGTCAGCACTGCTGGCCATGCCGTTCCGTATGCAAATACCTGTTTTCACACGCAGGCTGTACGACATCGACGCCGCTGAGATCGGCTGGCTCATGGCGGCGATGGGAGTCGGCGGCCTTATTGCTGCAGCCATAACGGCCAATCTTCGGGAAGGACACCGCAGGGGACCGATACTTTTGATAGTCGGTATTGGCGGGTCGGGAGTTGGGATGCTTCTTCTGGCGGTATCCCAGATGTACCTCGCAGGAATGGCGGTGATGCTCGTAATTGGCTTCACAGGAACGATACGTATGACGCTCGGTCAATCGTTGACGATAGAAGCCACTGACGACGCGTTCAGAGCGCGTGTCATGAGCCTGAACATGATGACCTTCGGGTTGATGCCCCTGGGTGCACTGCCGATGGGATACGCAATCGACCATATAGGCGCGCAAAACACTCTGTTCATCATCGGAGTAGGTCTTATCGCAGCTACCGGTCTTCTTGTGCTCGGCTCATCGACAATCAGGCGTATTTCGTGACAGTGATCACTCTGGCGACCCGTAAAGCGCGTGCACGTTGAGTCGTGAAACGGATGTTGCTGAACCCGTTACGAGCGGCTCGTCGATCAGGAGTCGACTGAGCTCGCCATTCGTTTCGCTGGTAGTCCCGAACTACAGGTATCTGTGGATGGGTCAGGTCGGATCAGCAACCGCCATGCACGCAGATATGCTCGCACGCAGTTGGCTAGTGTGGCAGTTAACTGGATCATTCACGGCTGTTGCTGCCGTCAATGTTGCACGAGGTATCCCGCAGCTCATTTTCGGAATCGCCGGAGGTGTCGTCGCTGACCGATGGGATCGTCGCAAAACCCTGATGGTGATTCAGGTCTGGACGTTTTCAATGTACGTGGTGATGGCGGCGCTCATCCTGCTCGGTATCGTCGAGTTGTGGCACGTCTACGGAATCGCGTTCCTGCTGGGCATCAGCATGTCGATGAATCAACCGATACGCACCTCGATCGTGCCCCAGCTAGTTGACAAGGATCGGATGCTCAACGCGGTCAGTTTGAACTCGATCGCCATTAACGGTACGCGATTCGTTGGGCCGGCTGCGGTTGCGTTCATCATCGGTTTCTGGGGAGTGGGCAGCGCGTACGTAGTTTCTGCTGCCGTCTATATCCTCGTGTTGTGGACAACGACAAAAATACAAATCCCTGACTTGCCAGCTTCGAGTGTCAAGCGACGTAGCGCGGGCGGTCAATTAGTAGAGGGATTTCGGTTTATAGCTAATGACAAGACGATCCTTACGCTGGTTCTGCTCGGGCTTGCGCCGTTTGCAATCGGAATCGCACATCGAACGTTGTTGCCCGGCCTGATCACCGAAGTGCTGCACGCGGAAGTCGAGCTTCTGGGCATTCTGCAATCGGTCGCGGCGATTGGCAGTCTCAGTGCTGGTTTGTATATCGCGTCGAAGAAGAACATCCCACGTAAAGGTGCCCTGATGTTGCTGGTGACAGTCGTTTACGGAGCGTCGCTACTGGCTGTCGGCTGGGCGTCGATGTTCTGGCTCATTATGCCGTTCCTCATTGTTGGAGCCATGGCCCAAACCATATTTCGAGCGGCAAACACCACCATGCTCCTCGAACGAACGCCCGACAGGTTACGCGGCAGGGTTGTATCGGTCACGTTGGTCGATCACGCGTTGTCACCGGTGGTCGGGATCGCTGCTGGACTGATCGCTGACTCTCGAGGCGTTGGTGCCGGATTCGCGTTTCTCGGGGCGGCTATCCTGACGGTGGTGGCTCTGACCATGATCGTCAATCCAGGTTTCCGCAAGGTCTGATCGCAATTAGCCGCTAACACGATATCCACTTTTGCTGAGTGACTGACTAAGGAGGTACCTATGGGGTCCGGTAGACCTTCCCGAGTGGGATTTATAGGAGTTGGCAAGATCGGACGGCCGATGGCCCAACAATTGCTCCGAGCCGAGCATGATTTATTAGTGTTCGACGTAAACACTGCCACGTTGTCGGCGTTTGATGGAACTGCGGCGACAGTTGCGACTTCACTCGCACAAGTGGTATCCGAATGCGATGTCATCTGCCTGTGTCTACCGGGACCCGCCGAAGTGGAGCAAATCGTGTTAAGCGGAGAAGGTATCGAGTCATCTATCCGACCCGGCACATTGTTGATTGATCACACGACAAACTCCCCTGTGATTGTTCGAGAGATTGGAAAACGGCTTTTGTTGCGGGGTGCGTCCATGATAGATGCTCCGATCAGCGGAGGTGTAGAAGGTGCCGCTGAAGCAAGCCTGACCACACTCGTCGGCGGCGATCCTCAGGATGTTGAGCGTGCCCTTCCGCTGCTCGAAGCGTTCTCAACGTCCGTTGTTCACGTTGGTTCACTCGGCGCTGGCACCATTGCTAAGTTGATGAATAATCTTGCTGCGTTTTCACTCGACCAGATAATCGGCGAGTGCCTGACGATCGGTGTGAAAGCGGGCATTGAACCCGACCGGTTGCTAAACGCATTGCAACAAGCTGCGATTGGTAAAGCTGGAAACCTTCATGTCCGACTACCGGACACATACATGAAAGGAGACTTCGAACCCAGATTCACTCTCAACGGCGCGGTCAAAGACATACGACTGGCTGTTGGTCTGGCGGACGAAGTTGGGGTGCCAGTCAGGCTCGCCAAGGCAGTGCTGGATGAAATGGAGTCTGCTGTATCGCAGGGTCTGGGCGACCGTGATGCCTCGATAGTTTTGACCCTTCAGGAACAGCGAGCAAATGTAGCTATATCATCACGCTCTAGTACGACGTAAAAGGTCTTGCACTCAACTCTCCCACTACATATGCTTACGCTCATATTAAAGCGTAATAGTGGCTGGCCACTTGAATTGTTACTGAGGCTGGCGTGACTACTATTTGGTCACCGGAGTTGATTCCATGACAACCGTTGCGAGAAAACATGAAGATGTAGCAGTTACTGCTCACTTACTTCGCAGAGCGGGATTCGGAGCAACACGAGATCAAATTGATCAGTTCGTTGCCAAAGGATACGAAGCGACCGTAGAAGAACTCCTTAATCCCACAGCCGGTGAACCTGAAGATCAGGACTTGATGGACCGGTATTTCATTGCGTCAGTCGAGGCACGGTCGGTCGGGCATGCAGATCCCCAATGGTCCTGGCGATTGGCGACAAGCAAGAAGCCGCTGGAAGAAAAAATCTCCCTGTTCTGGCACAGTCTGCTCGCGGTTGGCGGAATAAAGCTGGATCACGGCCTTGAGATGCTGACCGAGATAGAACTGTTCCGTCGTCTTGGCCTCGGCAGTTTCCGTAATATCCTGTCCGAAATCTCCCGCAACCCCGGAATGATGTACTGGCTGGACAATCAGAACAGCCATAAAGATGCACCAAACGAGAACTACGGACGAGAGTTGCTCGAATTATTCTCCATGGGAATCGACGATATGGGAGAGGGTGCCTACACAGAGGAAGACGTGAAGTCTGCTGCCCGTGCTTTTACCGGCTGGGCGTCTAAGCCGACACCACCACCGTTTTTCCTTGGACCGTTCCCAATGGAGTTCAGGTTCGACGCTTCGGACCACGACAATGGCGATAAGGAGTTTCTGGGCGAAACCGGAAACTTCGACGGTGAAGACATCATCGACTTGATCGCAAAGAAACGTGCAACCGCTCATTTCATCGCAATGCGACTGTACCTGTTCTTCGTTTCAGACGAACCCAATAACGAGGAAATCGAGCGTCTCACCGACATTTTCGAGGAGACCGATGGCGACATCAAGGCGATTCTTCGAGCCATTTTCAATTCAGAGCACTTTAAGTCAGAAGGTGTGAGGTTCCGCAAAGTAAAAAGTCCGGCGGAACTGGTGTTCGGTACTGCGCGATTGACTGACCGGTTTGATATTCCTGATATGGATTCGTCCACCCTGGCGAACCAGTCGATGTTCATGGGACAACACTTGCTCAACCCGCCCGGTGTCGAAGGCTGGCATGAGGGCGAGGAGTGGGTTGATTCTGGATCACTGATCGAGCGTATCAACTTCGCAGCCTCTGAACTCGGGCGTGTCGATTCACCCGGCATCAGAAGGATGGTCGAACTTGTCGAGTTGACTGGCGATAATCTGCAGCCCGACGAGTTTGTTGAAGCGTGTCTCGACGCCATGGGTTCAATCGATATCGGTGCCAAATCAAAGTCTGTCCTTGTCGATCATGCGATACAAAACGGCTCTGGCAGTTCCGATCGCGTCGTAGAGATGTTCCAACTTATCGTTTCTACCCCTGACTACCAGTACTGCTAACGACGCAGCTGACGGCGACCTGAGGAGGCGTCGACATGGTAATGAAAACAAACGGCCACAAGCAGAAAAATCTGGTAGTCATCCAACTATCGGGCGGAAACGACTATCTGAATACCCTGGTTCCGTATCAGGATGGGTTGTACTACGACTTCCGTCCCAACATGGGGCTCAAAGGCGAAGACCTTATTCCGGTCGACGACAAGGTGGCGTTCAACTCTCATATGGGTACGTTCAAGAACCTGTTCGACCAGGACAAAATGGCAGTGATGATGGGCATAGGCTACCCCGAACCCAATCGTTCGCACTTCAGGTCGATGGACATCTGGCACACTGCCGAACCGACCACGACTTCGGCCGTAGGCTGGCTCGGGAAAGCTAACTCGCTCATCGATCCCGAAGGCAAGAACCCAATCACAACTGTGAACTTCGGACGCGGGCTTCCGCGATCGCTTGCAATGCAGGGCGTATCCGTTGCCTCGGTCGGAGCACTCGAGACGTATGGGTTGTACACCGGACTTTCGGGGGCAAAAAACAAAGACGCGATGCTCGACACCGTTAGCCGTATCTACCAGCCAATGTCAGCCGAGGGCTTCCCGTCACAGCGTATGCTTGAGACCGGGCGAGGTGCCTTGGACGGAGCTGACCTGCTTCGAGAAGCTCCACTGTCATACAGCTCAGATGTCGAGTACCCGGAAGACAATCCGATTGCCCAGAGCCTGAAGGGAATCGCTCAGGTGATGTCGGCAGAGTTGGGCACTCGTATTCACTACGCCTCCCACGGAAGCTTCGACACGCATACCGCCGAGCTGGTCAATCATGCGATTTTGTGGGATCAGCTTTCGACCGCTGTTTCATGCTTCGTTGACGATCTGAAGCAGTTGGGCAAGAGCGAAGAAACCGTTATCTGGATGTTCTCTGAGTTTGGTCGCCGAATCGCCGACAACGGTGCCGGCACCGATCATGGCTCAGGCGGTGCCGCTTTCGTGATCGGCGATTCCGTCAAGGGCGGGCTTTACGGCGAGTATCCAAAACTTGGACTGGCCGATCAGCTGGAGGGTGATGTGAAATTCAACACCGACTTCAGGCAGATCTACGCGACGCTTCTCGAGGACGTGCTCGGTGTCGAATCGGAACCGGTACTCAAACAGAAGTTCAATAAGCTAGATCTGGTCAGGACTTAGCAGGGCGATCGGGAGCGAATATTAACAATGAGACTCGAAAACTTTGCTTACAGCCACACGATAGGTATCGCGTCGTTTCTCGGCCGCGGGTTCATGAACCCCATCGATGTGAGACTGGATAGCAAGGGAATTCTCTTTGTTCTCAGCCGCTCGAACGCCGGGAACAAAGATGTTCGGATCAGCGTGCAAACGTTGGATTCCGAGTACATGTATGAGTTCGCTCGATGGGGCACTGACCCGGGCCAGACTACCCAGCCCACTGCGATCGCTATCGACAAAGATGATCGAATATTTGTTACCGATGAGTTCATGCACAATGTCTCGATATTCGATCGAGAAGGAGAGTTCATCGAGCGATGGGGTGAGTTCGGTGACGGTGACGGCCAGTTCAACCGACCGTCGGGAATGGCGATCGACTCCGAAGGCAATATTCATATCGTCGACCACCTGAATGCCCGTGTTCAGAAACTGGCGCCAGACGGCAGTTTCATATCATCGTTCGGCACGTTCGGCACAGGATCTGGCGAGTTCAATTTCCCGTGGGGGATTTCGATCGACAGCGAAGACGGGATCTGGGTAGTCGACTGGCGGAATGATCGTGTTCAGAGGTTCACTCCAGATGGGAAGTTTGTGAGCGTAATAGGCTCCAGCGGTCAGAACGACGGTCAGTTCGATCGACCATCAGGTGTTCATGTCGGGTCAGACGGAACGGTTTATGTAGCGGACTGGCGGAACAACCGAGTTCAAGTATTTGCCAATGACGGTTCGCATAGCGAGACGCTGGTTGGCGATGCAACGCTTTCTAAGTGGTGCCAGGAGTTCCTCGACGTCAACCCAGAGCAGGCGAGCTGGCGAGAGAACGCCGGACAATTCGAGTTGGAGCAAAAATTCTGGCGTCCATCGGCTATCGAAACAAGCGATGATGGACTCGTCCTGACCGCCGATAGCTGCCGGCATAGAATCCAGATCTACAGCCGTGTGCCCGCCCTGGCGACTGTTGGCTCCTAGGCAACTTAGTAATTCGGGTTCGCCGAACATTCATGATTCTCACCGTCTAGTGAGCCAACCAAATCTCGGTCTTAGCCCGCTCGTCCCGACGAAATGCCTCCGGATAAAGCGGGTTTTTCTGGCAACTGATCCAGCAGGGAACACCCTGTACGCCAACGCGTCCTGAGTCTCGATGAGTCGAAAAAATCAGTTGATCTTGGGGTCGGCGTAGTTCTCCGGTGGGTCGATCTGATCGTCTGCTAATTCCCTGAACGTCTTGCGGTAAACCTGCATCCTGAACCGACCTGAGTCGATGATGTATACGTTGAATTTGTCGTCCACCTTCACAGCGGTCGGCTTCCAGAACAACTTTTCGCGCCCCAGATCGACGATGTGATCTCGCCATCTGAGCATGTCCGGGTTTGCCATCAACTTGTCGGCACCGCGCTCAGTCATTACAGCGTCGCCATGAAGTGCCTCGATAAATAGCCCGGCTCGATTGAACTGCACGACGCGGTCATTTCCGCGATCGCAAACATACAAATCGCCGTGAGTATCGATCGCAACATCACTGGGTCGATTAAACGTCCCTGCGTCGCGGCCAAGTTCGTCGATCACCTGAAGCAGTTCACCTCCGGGAGTGAAGCGTTGGATCCGGTCATTTCGCCAATCAGCAACAACCACTGAACCATCGACGGGATCAATCGCCACACCCCACGGGTACGACATCTGACCGGGCTCGGAGCCAACCTCACCAAAGCCCTCAATGAACTCACCTTTGGACGTAAAGTGCTGCACCCGAGAAGACCTTGAACTAACAATCCACATCGTTCCGTCCGGTAAATACGTAATGCCACCCGGTGCGTTGAGCTGGCCCGGTTCGTCGCCCTGAACACCCCACGTGTCCATCACATCGCCGGTGTTGGTCGACATAGCGATTACCTTGTTGGCACGCTCGTCTGTGATGTACATCGTGCCATTTTGGTCTCCATCGCAGAAAACTACGGAGAAGAATTCTTCAGCACCTTTAACCTGCGGTTTGCCGTCGATAAGCGGCTCAAGGTTTTTTGGGAACTCATCGTCGATGTTGCAAACAGCGATGCGGATATTCGTCCAGTCGAGGTTCGAAGGCGGGTCGTAGCGGTTCAATACGTAGAACCAGCCGTCGCCCCCAAACGCAAAGTCCATGGCGCCGTAAAAACCGTCGACAAACAAGCGTTGGCCAATCGACGTTTCAAAGCGGTGTCCCATGCGTAACAGGGTCGGATATTTTGTAAGAACCTCAGGTGTTGGTGCCTCTGTTGTGGTCATTACGGCTGAACTCCCGCCGACTCGAACATTCCACTGAACTGTTCGAACTTTCCATTGACGATCGGTTCAGGAGCAATTCCAAAGTAGCCATCGAGAATCGTCGAATACAGGCTCCTGAAGTCGTTGTTAAATTGCAGATCGCCGCTGAGGTGATTTGCCGGATCGAGCGACGGGTACTCGGCGTAGAAGCCGCCCTTCACACGATCGCCAATCAGAAATGCGCCGCCACCTGAGCCATGGTCAGTGCCATTCCCATTGTCCCTTACTCGTCGACCGAACTCGGTAAAGACCAGCATGATTACGTTCTCGGAGGCGTCGTGTTCCCGAAGATCATCGAAGAAATCGGAAACAGACGTCGCAAGATTCGAAAGCAACCCTGCCTGGGTGGCGATCTGCGCGCCGTGGGTGTCGAAGCCGGGAAGTTGTGCGTAAAAGACCCTCGTTCCGATTTCTGCCAGGTGAACCTGAGCGATGCCTTTCAAGCTCTGTGAAAGCGCGTCGTTGCCGTATTCCACCGTCGAGCTGTACCGCTCCGGCGCAACTTTCAGCATGTCAGCACCGGTCAGCGCATCAATCCCGGTTTGCCCGATGTGGTTCATTACCATCGAAGCCTCGTCGATTTCCTCAGGGACGTACATCCGCTGAAACGTATTCAACGCCCTGCGTTGGCGTTCACCCGCGATCGACGTAAGTAACCCATATCCTTCAAGCTGGCTCAATGAAATTGCCGGGGTGCCCATTAGGTACATCGCCCGCGGTAGACCCTGCCCAAAACTCACGCCCGTGCAGACGTTCTGCTGGGTTGGATCGAGTTCCCTGATTACCTTGCCAAGCCAACCCGCGGCTATTACCGTGCTCGGCTCGGCTGTGTGCCAGATATCCATCGATCGGAAGTGAGATCTGTCTGGGACGGGATAGCCGATGCCGGAAACTACCGCTACATCCCCAGCGTCGTACATCTCCTTGAGTGGGCCAAGAGATGGATGCAGGCCGAAATGGTCGTCGATCCGAAGTACGTTTTCTTCTTTGACCCCAACAGTTTTACGGAAATCGTAGTAGAACGGATCACCGTACG
>Ga0114993_10004885_pt1 | contig 13138 bp, 12 predicted proteins | sample ArcticOcean_MG_C_FD_87042 | JGI IMG/M metagenome (GOLD analysis project Ga0114993, IMG submission 87042) | Marine microbial communities from western Arctic Ocean - ArcticOcean_MG_CB2_150 | ecosystem: Environmental > Aquatic > Marine > Oceanic | place: Arctic Ocean: Canada Basin | collected...
GCTTTGTCACATTGCTCGATGAGCAACCCGAGAAAGATATCTATTATAATCGTTTTCGTCGCGATGGCTCCGTATTTGCACGGTCGGCGAAAGGTTGGGAAAAATCATATGATCTTAAATTGGAAGAACAACGTCCCGCAAATTTTGCAACCGTGGTCATGGCTCTCGTCTGGACCGGTCGCGCAGCGAGAGAAAAGTCCTATTTTACCGCTGCCCAACGCTATGTTGATTGGGTCTATAGACATGAAATGGACCCGGCTCATTTCGGACGGGCGACTAAATTCGGCTGGGCCATGCTCAACTTGTATGAAGAGACTGGCAACCCTACCCTGTTGGAACATGCAAAACACTTAGGCGATGTTCTCTTAAGCCATCAAAGTGATGACGGATTTTGGTATTCAAGACCGGGGCACAATGCAGATGAACCTGCATGGATGCGTCTGGCCTATTCTGCCGACTGCGCAATGACTGTATGCTCGCTGGCAAACATGCTCACATAAATCCGTCAAGTTATCGGTTTTATTTCAAAAGGCTTTCAGCTCTATCCTGACCATCCCTTACGATATGGGTGACGGACCTGTCCGTGGCAATCGCTTCTCTCATCATACCATCAATGATCGTCGCCAGCTTAGTCCATTCAGGGTGACGCGGCATATCACAAGCTTCATTCTGCAGCGCTTCCAACCCACAATAAAAGGGTATAAGTTTGTTTAGTTGCTCATCCTGCCAAGTTGAAAGTCTGCTGCCATTTCCACCTTCCAGGGTTAGCACCCTATCCATACTTTTACTAACGCAGTGGCGAATAAACCGGTAGGCCAGATCCTTATTCTCACTACCCTCAGCAATTCCCAAGACCCAGTATACATTAAGGGTAAAGCCTTGCGGCCTGTTTTCTTTTGGCAAATGACTTACCCCAACCTTACCCTTTACTTTTGATTCGGGCAGGGCTTCACACTGTGCCGCGCAGCTGAACCAATTTAACATCATTGCCACTTCACCTTTTGCGAAAATCAAACCTGATTCTACGGCATCATACATCCGTGTATTCACATTTATAACCGTGGAATCATTCAGGATTTTGCGGTAGAAATCTAAAGTCTCTTCCACCAGAGGTTGATTCAGTCTAATATTTTCATTCTCGTCAAAAAGCTTTCCCCCTCGAGACAACAAATGGAGGTAAAAGTCGCAGATGGTATTGTATCCATCCTGGCTCGCGAGAAAGACGACCCCTGACAAAGCATCTTTAGGACGATTAAAAAACCGGGCTACCTGTGTAAACGCATCCCAAGTTTGAGGGACGCTTAGGGAGCTCCCATATCTTTTTTTATATTCAACCCGTTCATTCGGGTCATTAATAAGATCTTTACGATAAATCAGGCATTTCTGTCCATTATGGTAGGGCAAGCCATACATTTCATTACCATAAGTTTGAACGCGCAATAAGGAGTTATCCCACCCGTGGGGATAATTTTCCGGTGGCAAATTATTGATGTAAGGCTGCAGATTTACGAGGTGCTGTCCGGCAACAGCTTCAGCAATCCAATCAGTCACGATAAAAGCAATGTCAATATCGCCTCGCTTAAGTCCCTCCTTATCAAAAAGCGCTGAGTGTAAGTCCGGAATATTATACGGTATAATTTCCAGATTCAGCTCGTTCTTTTCCAATCTTCGAAATTCGGCTGATTGTTTTTCCAGTGTCTTTTCAAAGGCATCCAACTTCCTCACCGCTATCCGCAATCTATTTTTATCTGACATTTATAAGCTATATAATTATCTCAATCGGGGCGTCCCTCTCTAAAATAAATCATTTTTTTAACCAATACAGAAATTAAGTCATCTAAATAGCAGGATCAAAGTTTCGTTAATAATCGCTTTACTAACTGTGCATCTACTACACAAGTGATCATAGGGTTCTTTGTCAATAAAAAATACCCTATGATCACTTGTGTGAACTCACTGGTAAAACTTTCGCAGCGATTAAAAGTATTGCGCAAAACCCATGGCCTAACTCAGGAGGAGTTCGCCTCGATGGCCGGGTTTAGCTATAAATTCTATCAGCAAATAGAATCCGGTCGTAAAAAACAGATATGGATGAAAACGGTAGAGCGGTTGGCATCGGCGTACAACTTGCAGATTTGGGAACTACTCGCCCCCACTCTTCCACCAAAAACACAATTGACCAGTGTAGTATTAGAATCAAAAATTCATTACGGCCAAAAGAAAAAACGGTCATCTAAAATAGTAAAAAAAAGACCATCTCCTGTGAGTGATAAGAACAAGAAATCAAAGCGCAATAGACCTTCGAAACGTAAATAATTCACACATAATAAAAGGACCGGACGAATGCCGATTGAATTGGCAGAAATAGACTAACGCCAGCAGGAGAGAACAGCACCCATAAATGTGGCTGACAACACGCGAAAACCGGCGTTGATGAATAACAGCTTCATTGACCGATTTTCCCAAAGGTATTCAGAACAAGCGTTAAATGCATATAATGCCATGCCCAGTCCGAATCCGAGAAGCAATCCGTTTGGCCAGTACATAATATCAAACCCTTCTACTGCGAGGGCAATGATGATCGCGGTACCAAAAGCCAGGATAAAAGTATGAATCATGGGTTTAGTTGAGGCACCCATAGTATCTTCATTGAGCCCTGTGGCATTCATCCAAGCTTTTCCAAATATAGGGCCATACCAGAGCCATCCAAAAAAGAAGTTAACGACTGTCACTACAATTATTGCGAGCCAATTAACTTCGCTTATCAGATAAGTGAGAGGATTAAACATAATAATCTCCTGAGTTTAGATGATTTAGAATACTCGAATAGAAGGTTAAGACTGTGCTATGCACGGACATTATGATGACCGTAATCTTTTCATGGGGTCAATATAAATAGCGGTGAAATGTTTCTTTGCGCATGACAATCCATGAATAGGCTGATAGTCTAATTTGTTTAATCAAACAAAGTTCAAAATTAGAAATAAATTCATCATGAAACACCTCACATTTTTTCTATCCTCGATCGCCCTATTACTTTTCTTCGGTTGCAGCGCCAGCCCTGAAAAAGCAGCAGAGACACTGGGGACGGCGGAGAAAATCGCCATTCAAGCAAACCTGAAAAATGTCTCTGTTGCGGGAAGAACTGTACTTTTGGAAAATGGTAAATCGCAGGTGACTTTCAAGGAATTGAAGAGCGCCGGAATGGTTAATTCCGTTCGTTCGATAAAAGGTGAAAATTACGATAACCTCGAAGTGAAAAACACCGGAGGCACGCTTACCGTTACCACGCGAACAGGAGATAAAATAACCGAGAGTTATTAAGACCTTAATTAATCTATAGAGATTGAGGTAAGTAGGTTTTAGATGGAACGGGCTGCTTGCCATCCACAGCCTTGGTGAAGGTTGGTCCCTGGCAGGCTTATTAACCTAATCTAGCTATTAAACGCGCTGTGGACAGCGCGTTCCAACAATTCATTCAAAGTATAGCGAAATATTTAAAGTTTGCTCTGCTATTACTTAAATAATTCTATGCCTGTATTAATTGTTAATTTTCATATCTTTTTGGGAATAATATGTCTTATACAGTAAGCGGCTTAGTCTGGCTCGATTGGGTGATGATTGCAGGCTATGTTGTCGGTGTGCTGGGGCTCGGGTGGTACTACTCGAAGAAGCAGAAAAACACAGAAGAATATTTCGTTGGCACCGGTAAAATGAATCCGATCCTAATCGGGATTTCACTTTTCGCGACCCTTATCAGTACCGCATCCTACCTCTCCAAACCGGGCGAAGTCATTAAACACGGCCCTATTCTTTTTACCGGCTTGATCTTTTCTATCCCCCTCTCCTATTTCATCGTCGGTTATTGGCTGGTCCCCCATCTGATGAAACAGCGCATCACGAGCGCCTATGAACTCCTTGAAGCTCGCCTCGGTATTGGCATCCGGTTGTTAGGCGCATTGATGTTTATCTTGCTTCGCATTCTTTGGATGTCACTTCTCGTTTATTTTTGCGCGGTCGCATTGACCGTGATCGTTGGTCTCGACGACAGTTGGGTCCCGCTGATGGTCGTAATAATTGGCGTTATAGCGATTACTTACACTTCGTTAGGCGGCTTGTTTGCCGTTGTCTATACCGACCTCGCGCAGTTTTGTCTGCTCACCGGCGGTGCGGTCATAACGGTGATAATTATCAGTATTGAAAGCGGTGGTTTTTCCTGGTGGCCCACTTCCTGGGTGTCAACCTGGGACACACAACCCCTATTCAGCTTTGATCCCCATGTGCGGGTCTCGCTTATAGGCGCCATTATCTCGGGAGTTGTCTGGAAAGTATGCATGGCAGGCGGCGACCAATTGCCAATCCAACGCTTCATGGCTACGCGCGACGTTCGCGACGCGCGACGCTCCTATGGCGTGAATGCTCTCGTCACCTTTATCGTTGTCTTTGTCTTAGTTGTGCTCGGTTTTGCCCTCTTGGGTTACTTTAGCGCGAACCCGCAGTTGCTGCCTCAAGGCATGGATCTAATAAGAGACGCTGACAAAATTTTCCCCTACTATATTGCCAACCACTTACCTATGGGGATTGCCGGCCTAGTCGTCGCTGCTATGCTCGCTGCCGGAATGTCCAGCCTCGACTCAGGAATAAACTCCATCACCGCGGTGGTGATGACAGATTTCCTCGATCGTTTTGGACTTAAACCGAAGTCTGAAAAAAAACATGTGCTCTGCGCGAAAGGGATTACATTCGGGGCAGGTTTTGTAGTGATCATCGTCAGCATGTATATGAAGTACATGCCGGGCAATTTTGTTGAGATGACGATGCGTCTGGCAAATCTACTGTTGCCGCAAAACTTTGGCCTCTTTTTTCTGGTATTCTTCGTCCCCTTTGCGACGCCTTTAGGCGCGCTCATGGGTGTGATTTTTGGGTTTACTGCCAGTCTCATGTTTTCCTTCTGGCATATTTTCACCGGTCTTACTCCCCTAAGCCCCCAATATGTGGGCGCCACCGGGTTGGTTATGAATATAATCGTTGCCTGCCTCGTGAGTTATTTCGGACCGCGAAGAGAAAATAAAAAAACGAGTACGCGCGTTGCATTCTTATTGATTGGAATACTTATACTCCTCGTGGGTGTATCGATATCAAGCGCGTCATAATATTTAGATTGAAGAAGTTCTGCCAAGCCTAGTCATTAGATTCACATTGCAAAGCGATGACGGGTAAACATATATAAGTAGTAGAAATGGCCAAGCCAATTCAAGAGTCTCAGACTGATCGCAGCCAAAAATTATACGACTTTGCAAAGCTATACTTACCCGGTGGAGTGTCGGCATCCGCCCGCGCGAATGGGGCGCTGGGGCACCCGCTCTATATATCTCGCGGTGATGGTGCAAAAGTATACGATATAAACGGCCGCGAATATATCGACATGTGTATGTCCCATGGGGCATCACTCATTGGTCACAATCATCCAAAAATAAAAGCTGCGGTTACCCGCGCGTTAGAACTTGGAATTATTTGTGCCTATGAAACCGAGCATCATTCCGCGTTAGCGAAGCACATCACGGAAATAGTACCCTGTGCCGAGATGGTGCGGTTCGCGGGATCCGGCACAGAAACCACTATGCACGCCCTGCGTTTGGCGCGTACTGCTACGGGGCGAGAAAAGATCGTCAAATTCGAAGGCCATTTCCATGGTTATTCTGATGATCTTAACTACAGTGTCGCACCGCCGTTGAATGAAGCCGGTCCCCATACAAATCCCCATCCCTATCCACAGTCGGCGGGGATGCCGAAAGCCCTGGCCGATAAATTGATCATCGTTCCCTTTAATGACTTTGACGCGCTGGAAAAAGTATTTACGGAACAGGGACAAGAGATCGCGACCCTCATTATGGAGCCCATCAACTACGATGCAGGTTGTATACTACCCAAGCCAGGGTTTGTTCAACATTGCCGCGAGCTCTGCGATCAACATAAGGTTTTACTGTTCTTCGACGAAGTTTTAACAGCTTTTCGCCTACCGGGTGGCGGAGCGCAAAGTTATCTCGACGTACTGCCCGACTTATGTGTTCTGGGCAAAGCATTCGGTGGTGGGATGCCGATTAGTGCCATTGCCGGTAAGCGAGAAGTTATGATGCATTTTCGCCCAGAGGGGGAAAGTGAACACAGCGGCACTTATCTGTCGCATTTGACAACGGTGCTTGCCGCACAAGCAGCCTTGGAGATATATAGTGAACCCGACTTTTACGATAACTTAAATAGAATCGGAGATAAATTTTACACCGGCTTCCAGGAGATAATTAATAGTAGTGGTCTATCGGCACGACTACAATATGCAGGTCCCCGTTTCGGTATTTATTTTGGAGTCTCTCATGAAGTGACAAACTACCGTGAAGCCGCCAGACAAAACCAGGATATGCTTCTAACTTTTATTGCGGGCTGTATCAATCGAGGAGTATACTTTCATGTCTCTCCCCATCACGGATTTTCGTCAGCGCATACCGAAGAGGATATCGATCGCTCACTGGAAGGAATTGAGGGTGCCATAGCGGATGTAAAAGAAGCATTCTCAAACGAAAAATAAATATATAAAAGTAAATATTATGGAAAAGGTAAAAGTTCTCTTTGCGGTAGAAGGACAGGAATCATACGTTGAGAAAATACAAACGCTCTATCCTGGATTATCTATGCAAACAGTTCGTAACATGGATGAAATGAATAATAACCTGGCCGAGGTTGAAGTCCTTATCACTGATTTTCCCGGTTTCGATATAGAAAAGGCGCCCCAATTAAAGTGGGTGCATTGGTGGAGCACAGGAATTGAGTGTTTCAAAGACACGCCATTAATGCATAGCAATATTGTTCTAACGAATTCCGGTGGCGTATCATCAAAACCCATTGCCGAGTACGTACTCAGTCAGATGGTGAGTTTGTCGCGCGATTTTTCCCGGATGATGCGCGACCAAAAGAAGCATTTATGGAACAAGGATTATTTTCTGGAACACAGACGTTCAGAATTGAGAGACAAGACGTTGGGAATTATTGGTTATGGCGGTATAGGTCGTGAAATTGCGCGCCTCGCCAAATGCTTTGGTATGTCGGTGATGGCAACGCGACAATCCGCGACCAGCCGGGAGATTATAGAAGAGGTCGAAGTATTACCAAAAAATGATTACAAACAATTACTGGCAACAAGTGATTTCGTCGCCTTGAGCACTGCACTCACACAAGAAACGGAAGGCCTTATTGGCGAGGAGGAATTGAGGATGATGAAGCCAACTGCCTTTTTAATAAATGTCACTCGGGGAAAAGTAATTAATGATACGGCCTTGATAAAAGCGATGCGGGGAAATTGGATTGCGGGTGCGGCACTTGACTGCTTCGCCGAAGAGCCACTGCCCTCGAGCAGTGAACTCTGGGATTTACCGAATACCTTGATTACGCCTCATATCTCCGGAGATACCGATCAACATAACGATCGTAACGCGGATATATTATGTGAAAACCTGCAGCTCTACCTTAACGGTGAAAAGTGCATAAATATTGTGGACATAGCCAGGGGCTACTAGAGGTTATGGAAATTTTTTTTAATTCTTCTAAGAACACAGAATTCACCTGCGTCTCAATGATTAAACATAACGTAAGATGATTCTATTCGACGAAGAAAAAGCGTCACAATTAATACAGTCTCAGGGTTTAGATATAATACTCGCCCACACCTTAATCAATGGCGGCTATCTCGCTGATCACTGGAAACACGAAATTGTTTCAAGTTTTGGTTCTTATATGACCGACGATGATGGGGTCCCCTACCAGTTAATCGTCGGTCTGCCAAGTGACCGCAAGATGGAGCCATTTATTACCTGCAGAACCGGAGGTGAAGAGGGCGACATGTTCTATACCGAGGTATGGATTGAAGATAAACGCTTTTGGGGACCCGGCACAGCGAATCGGGAATCGAATTCACCCTTTGGACCCTATAATAAAATTTATAGTGATCCGCTTGAAGCTGCCGTAGATGCCTTGCGTGACCGCAACCTCGATCGCGGGACGATCGGGATTGAAATGCGCTTCCTCGGTGTAGATCTCTACCATCGATTAAAAAACCTTTTACCGGAAGCGACTTTTGTCGATGCAACCCCCATACTCAATAACCTGCGTATGGTTAAGACCGAAGAAGAAGTTCGACGTATGCGCATCGCCGCCAAGGCAACGGAAAAAGCAATTGAAGCTGCATTTAAAACAATTGGTGAAGGGACAACTGGTTTGGACATGGAACGTATCGTCGGTGCTACGCACTATGAAGAAGGGGTGCGACATGAATGGCTTCATACCAATGTCGGTCCCAGTGGCGCGCAGGTTATCTGTCCTAATAGCACCCCGATAAATCGCGGTGAAATCTTAAGGTTGGATGTGGGTGCCAGCTACAGGCATTACCAGAGTGATATTTCGCGTGTCAGTGTCTTAGGTGATCCTTCAACCGAGCTCCTGAAGACGCATCGTGGAATGCGAAAAGCATTGGAAGCCGTAGTTGATGCCGCGCGGCCGGGCGTTACTGCTGGTCATCTTTTTACGGTTGGAAATACTGTCGTTGAAGATGAAGGGCTTGAAAACTTTTTAACGATTGTCGGGCATGGCGTGGGACGGGACATTCATGAAATACCTTTCCTAAAAGAGGGTAATCCGACAATAATGGAATCGGGCATGACATTAGCCATCGAATTGGCAACGATGATAAAAAACCTGGGATGTGTTGCTCTCGAAGACGATATCGTTATTACAAAGGATGGCTGTGAAGCGTTAAGCACAACAGGACGCGAACTCTATATAGTCGAATAAATTATTTAAACCAAATTTAAAAGTTAGCGCGACAGTAACCAGCTTTACGGTAATCAAGTTGGATAATAAAAAGCTTACCTTTTTATCATCCATAATACTCAGCCTATTTATAACTGGCTGTTTAGCACCTGATCCCAATCTGGAGCCCTTGATTGAAGTCGAAGGGGAAGAGCAGCCTTCTTTCCATGAAGTAAAAACAACTGCGCCCACAAGCATCGATCCAATGATCCTTGCTAATCGCAATTTCCATGAGGCACCGATGCTGGCGGCGAAAGTTAAAGCCGGCGAATTGCCACCGGTCAGTGAACGACTACCTGAAGATCCGCTTGTCGTTGTCCCGCTCGAAGAGATTGGCACTTACGGCGGTACCATACGCCGGGCTCTCACGGGTGATGTTATACAGACTCAAGGACCGGTCAAAGCCTTCAATGATAATCTTATGGGCTATGAACGTCCCTACCCTCCTAAAAGTATTCAACTTAATCTGGCAGAAAGTTTTTAACTCTCCGATGACGGAAAAACCGCCATCGCCAGAATACGAAAAGGGGTCAAGTGGTCGGACGGTGCCCCCTTCACCGTCGATGACATTCTCTTCTGGTATTATGACATGGAATTTAACGATGACGCACGACGTTCTACACGTCCCATACCGCCCGCTCATTGGCGAGTCGACGGCAAGCCTATAAAGGTTGAAAAGATCGATGACCACACGCTTAAGATATCTTCTCCAAAACCGTTAGGGAGGGTTCGACAAGCTCTCAGTCATGAAGAGATTGCTTACCCTAAACACATCCTCGCCAAACATCACCCCAAATATAACCCGGAGGCCAACTATAAAGACTTTCGCGATCTCACGACCGACTCACAACTTATCATGGAACCCGACTTACCCCGACTCTCGGCCTGGGTTCCCGTGGAGTGGATTCGAGGGCAGCGCATCGTTTATGAACGCAACCCATATTACTGGAAAGTTGATAGCGAGGGAAACCAGCTGCCCTATGCAGACCGATACACTTTTGATGTCATACAGGATCCCAAAGTCATCCTTCTGAGATTCATCAACAGTGAATTTGACCTCTTTGGAAGATATTTTCAAATGGACATGTATCCCACACTTAAATCGGAAGAGATAAAAGGCAAATTTAAACTCCGCGTGTCAGCTCCCATCGGTGCCCAAGCCTACTATCTCAACTGGGATGCGCGCAATCCCATGCTTCGAGAGGCTTTCCGGAATAAGAACGTACGGATGGGACTTTCTCATGCTATCAACCGGGAAGAAATAAAAGAAATTATTTATTTTGGTCTCCTTTTACCATCCGGTTATTCATTCGGGCCCCTCGATCCTTATTTTTCTGAGGAAGTCTACAAAAAATACTCCGAATATAATCCGGATTTAGCACGCGAGCTACTAGATAGAGAGGGCTATCGTGATACTGACGGTGATGGATTTCGCGAGCTGAAAGATGGAACCCGATTTGAGCTTAATATCGACGTGACCTCTTCGCAAAAGATTGCCGTCGATGTCTGCGAGCTGGTTTCGGAACATTGGAAAGCAATCGGAATTAAAGCCAATTAAAATCCTGCTCTAAGGGACATCATTATTCCGCGCCGTTTGAACGGCGAATTTGACATTCACACCTGGGTCCAAGAAGGACACACGGACATTCTCGGTCGCATGTTTGACTATGGAATAACGGGGCCAATTTTTCCCTTCTGGCACGGGGATCGTGCATCATTATCGCCGTACTTGCTTTCAACTTTCTCGGCGATGGGCTCCGCGATGCTACCGCTCCTTTCAGTGATAGCTAAGATTTTGTGTAATTAACTACCCGATAATTTATCCATGCCACCAACAGATAGTAGTTCTTCACCGCTACTCAGGATTCAAAACCTGAAGACTTACTTCTATACCGATGACGGAATTGTTAAGGCTGTCGATGGTGTCTCGCTCACGATTGGAAGTCGGCAGACACTTGGTCTAGTCGGGGAAAGTGGTTGTGGGAAAAGTATAACCGCGTTCTCCATCATACAGCTCATATCAAGCCCACCGGGTAAAATTGAGAATGGGGAAATTCTTCTTTATCAGAACGGCAATCAATCGACACCGATTGACCTTATCCAACTCGATCCAAAAGGAGACGCAATACGGGACATTCGCGGAAATGACATCGCTATGATCTTTCAGGAGCCGATGACCTCACTGAGTCCTGTTCACACCGTCGGCAATCAAATAGGTGAAGCCATTATTCTCCACCAGAAAGTAGATAAAAAAGAAGCGCGCGCCAGAACGATCGAAGTTCTTCGCAAAGTGCGCCTACCCGATCCGGAAAACATAGTGGATTCCTATCCACACGAATTAAGCGGGGGAATGCGGCAACGCGCAATGATTGCAATGGCCCTTTCGTGTAATCCCAGACTTCTGATTGCGGACGAACCTACGACTGCACTCGACGTTACTGTCCAGGCTCAAATATTAGATTTAATGCAGCAACTGAAAGAGGAAAGCGAGATGTCGATCATGCTCATAACTCATGATCTTGGCGTCGTCGCGAGAATGGCAGACTTTGTCGCGGTGATGTACCTTGGAAAAATTGTCGAATATGGCGATGTCCGGACTATATTGAAAACCCCAAAACATCCCTACACTCAAGGATTGTTAAAATCGATACCACAATTGGGACGAAAAGAACGGCTGATCCCAATCGAAGGGACGGTCCCCGATCCTTATGAATCTATTATTGGCTGTACTTTCGCACCCCGTTGCCCACACGCGATGGAGAAATGTCACCAGCCACCATCTTTAGAGGAAATTAAACCGGGTCATTTAGTAAGCTGTTGGTTAGAGAACAATAATGAATAAAAAGACTGAGAGTGAAACCGCAAAAAGTGATAAGCTTTTACTTGAGGTAACGGGTCTTAAAACTTATTTCCCCATCAAAAAGGGTATTTGGCGAAGCATAGTCGGTCAGGTAAAAGCCGTCGATGGTGTTAGCTTGACTCTAGGAAAAGGAGAAACCCTCGGACTTGTGGGAGAAAGTGGATGTGGTAAAACAACACTGGGACGCTCTCTCATCCGACTGATAGAACCGACAGAGGGAAAAATCATTTTTCATCACAATGGAGAAGCTGTCGATCTGCGAAAACTTGATAAAGAGTCGATGCGAAAATTTCGGCGGCATCTTCAATATATATTTCAGGACCCCTTTTCATCGCTTGACCCGCGCATGACGGTATTCGACATCGTAGCTGAACCCCTGATTATAAACAAAGTAGCTTCGGGGTCGGAACTTGAAGACCGAGTAGAACAACTTTTATTGCATGTTGGACTGAACGCTGAACATCAACGGCGTTATCCCCACGCATTCAGCGGCGGTCAACGCCAACGCATAGGCATTGCTCGAGCCCTGGGACTCACTCCAAGCCTCATCATCGCTGACGAACCAGTCTCTGCACTGGATGTCTCGATCCAGGCTCAGGTGATAAACTTATTGGACGACCTGCAGGAAGAGTTCAATCTTACCTACCTTTTCGTCGCCCATGACCTAAGCGTTGTCGAATATATCAGTGACCGAATCGCCGTTATGTATCTGGGTGAAATAGTTGAAATTGCCCCTGCCGATCGTCTATATAAAAGGCCGCTGCACCCCTATACCGCGACTCTCTTATCGGCTGTTCCATCCGTTGATCCCGATCGTCAACCGGCCCGTCGAAGGCGATGTCCCCAATCCCGCTAACGCCCCCAGCGGTTGTAAATTTCATCCTCGCTGCCCGTATGCCCAAGCTATCTGTCGTCTTGAGAATCCCCCCCTACGTGAGATCGAACCTGATCATAAGGCAGGTTGCCACTTTGCCGGTGAGCTCAACTTGGAAAATCAAGGCTAAGCTGCGACGGAATAATTTTTCACCTTATTTCCGATTGAGAGAAAAGATAGTAAGTCGATCCAGCGATTTACTTTTTACGGGGATTAATAAGCTGGCAATATATCCCAGGCAAAGACAGAGCATGAATCCAATAGCCGAATAGAGAAAAATATTTACCGCGGTGTATGTCTTGATTAAGAGAAGAATAATTGCACTACCAATCGCACCCACGAGCGCACCGGGCCCATTAGAACGCCGCGTAAATATGCCCAGAGCAAAAAGTCCTCCGAGACCACTTCCGATAAGACCAAGCGTGGAAACGAATAAAAGAGTCACTGATTTGATGTCCATAGTGGCGAACATTATCGCGACAATGGTGGCAAAAACCCCGACCGCTAAGGTAACAAAACGAGCCAGATTTAAGGATCTGGTTTCCGTA
>Ga0114993_10004887_pt1 | contig 13136 bp, 12 predicted proteins | sample ArcticOcean_MG_C_FD_87042 | JGI IMG/M metagenome (GOLD analysis project Ga0114993, IMG submission 87042) | Marine microbial communities from western Arctic Ocean - ArcticOcean_MG_CB2_150 | ecosystem: Environmental > Aquatic > Marine > Oceanic | place: Arctic Ocean: Canada Basin | collected...
GAAGGTGATCGGAGGCGGGCTCCCGGTGGGTGCCTACGGCGGGCGCCGGGAGCTGATGGAGCAGGTGGCGCCAGCGGGGCCGGTCTATCAGGCGGGCACGCTTTCGGGCAATCCACTGGCCACGGTCGCGGGCAATGCCCAGCTCGCCTGGCTCGAGGAGCACGATCCGTTCGCGCGGTTGGAGGAGCTGGCCGAGAAGGTCGCCCACGGGATCGCTGCTGCGGTGCGTGCCGCCGGTATCCCGGCGGTGGGGGTGGCGGTGGGCTCGATGTTCGGCGTGTTCTTCCGCGAAGAATTGCCCCGTTCGTTCGAGGAGGCGAAGACCTCGGATGCGAGGGTGTTCGCACGCTTCCACCGGGGGATGCTCGAGCGGGGGGTATTCTTGGCTCCGTCCGCCTTTGAAGCGGGGTTTGTGTCGACCGTGCACGGGGAGGGGGAGGTGGCGAGCACGCTGGCGGCGGCAGCGGAGGCGGCGCAAGAGGCGGCGCAGGGGTGACGTGGGTAGACGTGTGGCGGGCTCAACTCGACAGGAGGCTTGGGTGGGAATGCGAGCGGTGATCCTGGTGTTGGCTCTCTCCCTTTTCGGCGCCTCTCCAGGCGGCGCGCAGGAGCTCGCCGACTTCGACTACGAGAACCTGGCGTTCCGCGGGGTCGGACTGGAATGGGGGTATCTCTGGCCCGACAAGGTCGAGCCGACGCCCTCCTATGGCGTCCGCGTTGACTTGGGGTATCTCGGACCGGGGCTCCGCATCACCCCCTCGATCACCTACTGGTCGTCGCGCATGACGCGATCCGAGGTTGCGCAGCTGGAAGATCGGGTGGACAGCTTGATCGTCCGGCAGCAGGGGTCCGGGGCGCCCTCGGTAGCGCTGGGCCCGATCGATTGGTCGGACGTGGCGCTCGCTCTGGACGCGCACGTGGTGTGGCGGGTGCCGTACGGGTTCCTCACTTTTGCGGGCGTCAGCGCTTCCGTGCATTTCCTGAACGGCGAAGGGGAGGCGATTGCTGACACCTTCATCGAGGATCTTCTGGATTCCGTGTCGGCGGGCCTGGGGCTTCACGTGGGGGTCGAGTATCCGGTGAACCGTAAAATCAGGTTCTACACGACGGGGCGGCTGGAGCTTCTCGAGGACGTCCGCTACTCAGCTATCCGGGCGGGGCTCCAGTTCCACCGGGGTGGTCCCGCTCCAGGCGAGGAGCGCTCTCGATGAGCCGCCCGCGGCGACCCGTTCGGATCGGCGTCTTGGGCACAGGGGCGGTCAGCCAGATCGTGCACCTGCCCATCCTCTCGGGCCGGGCCGACGTCGAGGTGGTGGCGGTGTCCGACACCGACGTGCCCAAGGCCAATGCGATCGCCGCGCGCTTTAACGTCAAGCGCGTGGTCACCGACCAGGAACTGCTCGAAGGCGACTTGGTCGACAGCGTGGTCATCTCGACTCCCAACCATCTGCATGAGGTGCAGGCTTTGTCGGCCCTCAAGGCCGGGAAGCACGCTTTGGTCGAGCGGCCGCTGGCGCTCACCTCGCGCGGCGTGAACAGGCTTATCAAGGCCGCACGCAAGGCAGGGCGGGTCGTCATGGCGGGCATGAGCCACCGGTACCGGCCCGACGTAGCGGCGCTGGCGTCGTTCGTGGCCGGAGGGGAACTGGGCAAGGTATATCAGGTGCGTGGCAGCTGGCTCAACCGGAAGCTCCACCTGAACCGGCCCACCTGGCGCCAGAATCGGGAGCTCTCAGGTGGGGGCGCCCTCATGGACCTCGGGGTTCCGGCCCTCGACATGTGCCTCTACATGGTCGGCTATCCGCAGATCCGTCGGGTTTGCGCGGTCACGTCAATGGGAGAGTACGAGGTAGAGGATGCCGGGTTGGTGATCGCGAGTACGGATGAGGGCCTGGTGATCACGGCCGAAGTGAGTTGGAGCTTTTTCGGCAGCGAGGACCGCCAGTTCTTCCGGGTGATGGGGGGCGAGGGTTCGGGGTCACTCCCACCCCTCCAGGTCTACAAGCAGCTCGGCGGCCGACCGCTCGACGTGACGCCCCACCAGCCGGTGCCGCGCGGGGTCGAGAATCCCTATCACGCAGCGTACCGCCAGGAGCTGGATCTGTACGTCAGCGCCATCGCTGGCGAGCGGGACGTCCCTCCGCTGGAGGAACAGCACGCGCTGATGACGGTGATCGAGGCCGCCTACCGCTCCGCCGCCAAGGGTCGGGAGGTTACCCTCTGAGTTCGCAGCGCTCCCGCACGCGAGTCCCTTCGGCTTTGTCGAGAAGGTTCGCACTAGCTGGCCTGGTCGTGTTCTTGTGCGCGGCGGCCCCCTCGGTCCGGCAGGCGGTTTCCCCTGCGGTGCAGCCGCGCGACACTCTAGCGACCCCGGCGTCCCTTCAGGTTTTTCTCGTCACTTTCGGGCCCGGAGAGCGGGTGTGGGAGCGCTTCGGTCACAACGCGATCTGGATTCACGACCCCGGCGCGGGAACGGATCTCACGTACAACTGGGGGATGTTCAGTTTTGATCAGGAAGGCTTCCTGTTCCGGGTTCTGCGTGGGACCATGCTCTATTGGATGGCCCCGTTCCCCATCGAGCAGATGATCGAGTCTTATATAGCTGCCAACCGTTCCATCCAGGCGCAAGAACTGGCTCTGACAGCAGACCAGAAGGTTGACCTGCAGCAGATGCTCGCACTCAACGCACTCCCCGAGAACGCCTACTACCGGTACGACTACTATCGAGACAACTGCTCCACACGCGTGCGCGACGCGCTGGACCAGGTGCTGGGCGGCCGCGTGCGGGACGCGCTGGAGGGGGTGCCTACAGGGACGACTTACCGCTTCCATTCCCGCCGGCTCCTGAAGGGCATGCCGCTCATGTACACCGGGGCCCAGGTCGTCCTATCCCGGAAGGCCGACCTTGAAATCGACCGATGGGAAGAGGGTTTCCTCCCCGTCAAGCTCATGGATGCGCTGCGCGATGTGCGGGTTCCGGATGGTAGCGGCGGAGAGACCCCGCTGGTGATCGCCGAGCGCGAGCTGTACCGCTCGACCGGTCCGCCCGAACCTACGACTGCTCCTGGTCACGTGCTCGGATACCTTGGGCTCGGCGTCAGCATTGCTCTCTTGCTCCTCCTATTGGCCCGTCCCGAGAGCTGGGCACGGGTCCCGCTCGCGTTGGTGGCCGGAGGCTGGAGCCTGATCGTAGGGACCGTGGGGGTCGTGCTACTGGGCGCCTGGTTTTTCACTGACCACGTGTTCTGGTACCCGAATGCGAACGTGCTCCAGTTCAATCCCCTCCTGCTGGTACTGGCGGTGATGGTCCTCCCCCTGGTGGTGCGGGCAGAGCCGCTTCGCTGGGCGGTGACAATGGGAGTCGTCGTCGCGGGGCTGTCGCTTCTGGGCGTTGCCGTGAAGGTCTTTTCCGGGGTGGATCAGCAGAACGGAGAAATCCTGGCGTTGACCCTGCCCTCCAACCTTGCTCTGCTGGGTGCGCTCCTCCGGTTGCGTGCGTCTGCCCGGGCGACGTCGCCGCCGTGATCGGTGTTCCTACGGTTCCCGGCCGGTAGGTGGGGACACAGCGTCCGCGGCTCGCGCTGGTGCCCCTCGCCTCCGGGGTCTTGCTTGCGGCGGCCACCCCGCCCGCTCCGTCACCGCTTCTACCGTTCGTCGCGCTGGTTCCGCTCACCGTGTATCTCATGGGCACGCGAACGGACGTACGGGCTGCCCTCGCAGCGATCCGCGCTGGCATGCTGGCCGGGGCGGTGCAGCACACCTGGGGGCTGCGCTGGCTGCCTTTCACGCTGACCGCCGTGGCGGGGCCGGCGGTGGGATGGCTCGTCTTCGCCGCGGTCATCGGCGTTCTCGCAGGGGCCACCGGCGCAGCGGCGTGGGGAACGCACCGGTTGCTCACCGGACGGCGCCCGCTTCCTGTTGTGCTAGTGCTCCCCATCACCTGGACAGCGCTCGAGTGGGGGCTCGCACACCTTCCGTTCGGGCTCGCGTTTCCGTGGTCTCCCCTCGGGCTCGGTCTAGCTCGCTGGCCCGAAATATTGGGGCCCGCGGAGCTGATCGGAGTGGGTGGCGTGACCGCGTGGCTCGCGTGTGTCAACGGCCTCTTGGCTGTAGCCGTCAATCGCGTCTCGGCCTCCCCTCGTGCGCGGGGCGCGGGCCTGGCGCTCGTCCCCGGGGCGGCCGCGCTGCTCGTCGGCGTGCTGCCCGTGACGTGGGGGTTCACGCGTGCCTCGGTCCTGGGTGGTGAGCTCGCGACGCCGCCGATAGGCAGGGTCACCGCCGTGGCGCTCGCTGTGCCGCCTGGCGCCGCCGATCTGGACTGGACGGCGACCGCCGTCGACGCTGCCGAGCGCGCACTCGAGGGTCTGGCGGAGGGCACGACAGACCTGGTGGTCCTCCCAGAGATGACCGTCGCGGTGGACCCGGCCTCCCCAGCGGGTGAGTCCCAGGTGGGGCGCCTCCGCGACCGGGCGGCGCAGCTGGGTGCTCCTTTACTCGTCGGCATATTGGGTGTGGAGGACGGTCGTCAGTTCAACTCGGCGGTGCTGCTTTCCGGGGGCGGAATCGGTGAGTTCAGGGCCGACAAGCGTCACCTGGTCCCGGGAGTGGAGCGGGCGACGGTGGTCCATGCGCCCTGGCTAGCCCCCGTCGGATCCGGGGGATACGCCCGGGGGGACGGCTGGCCGGTCGCCGCGGTCGGACCTCTCCGCGTGGGCGTTCTACTATGCTACGAGGTGGCGTTCGGTGCGGACGCGCGCGCGCTGGTCCGGAATGGAGCGAACGCGCTCGCGGCGCTCACCAGCGACGCCTGGTTTGGGGGTGGATCGGGTGCTCGCGGGGCGGGAATCGCGCAGCAGATGGCGCACCTGGCAGTGCGCGTCGTGGAGACCCGCGTCGGTGCGGTCCGGGCCTCCAACGGCGGCCCGGCCGCCCTGCTTGGCCCGGCTGGGCGCGAGGAAGGTCGTGCGGAGCCGGGGCTGGTGGTGGGGGTCGTCCACGCTGCGCCGCGCCAGACCCTGTTCGTGCGCACAGGGGACCTGGCTGGTCCGCTCGCTGCGCTTACGCTGCTATTGCTTCTGGCCTTGAGGTGCCGTGCCCGGCACCGGTGAAGATCTGCGCAGACCGATCCTCACCAACTGGAAGACCTGGCGAATCACCCTTACATTTCCGTGGTTATGGCTCCCCGCTCTCCGGGGGGCCTAGTGGGCCTGCCACAGCGCGGAACCTTCAGGAAGAGGGCCCCGGGGCCCTCTTAGCATCCGAGGAGAAGGGTTATGAAGCAGGGCATCCATCCCGAGATGAGGAAGACGACCATCGTCTGCGCGTGTGGAAACCGGATCGAGACACTGTCGACCGAGGACGAGATTCACGTCGAGATCTGTTCCGTGTGCCATCCCTTTTATACCGGTAAGCAGCGCCTCGTCGACACCGCAGGGCGCGTCGAACGCTTCAAGCGCAAGTACGAGACCTCGGGTAGCTGAACCCCGCGAGGCCAGGGGGTGATATGACCGGCCGGGATCCGTCCCGGCCGTTTTCGCTTCCACTCTGCGATCGTCGCGTAGTTTCTTGCCCACTGACTCGGACAGACTCATAACGTGAGCATGGGGTTGCTAGACGAGCGGTTTGAACAGCGCATGGCCGAGGCCGAGGGCCGGTTAGCTCAACTCGACGAGCAGTTGAGCGATCCCGCCGTGCACAGCGACCAGGACAAGCTCAGGAGCCTGGGCCAGGAGCGATCTGCGCTAGAGCCGGTGGTGCGCGCCGCCGCCGAGCTACGCGGGGTTGTGCACGACCTGAAGCAGGCGCGAGAGGTGCTCGAGGACGGCGACCTGGAGCTGCGTGAGTTGGCACAGGACGAGGCGACCGAACTCGAGCAGCGGTTCGAAGGTCTCGTCCTGCGGGTGCGCGAGTTCTTCCTTCCGAAGGACCCCATGGAGGACCGGCCCGCAGTGGTGGAGGTGCGTGCTGGCAGTGGTGGCGACGAGGCGGGGCTGTTCGCCTCCGATCTCATGCGCATGTACACGCGCTACGCCGAACGGCAGGGCTGGTCGGTGGAGTTGATGAGCGTCTCGGAGGGGATCCCAGGGTCGATCAAGGAGGCGATCTTCATTGTCCGCGGGCGCGGCGTCTACGGGAAGCTCCGGTGGGAGTCGGGTGTGCACCGTGTCCAGCGGGTGCCCGTGACCGAGAGCCAAGGCCGCATCCACACTTCGGCGGCCTCAGTAGCCGTGCTACCCGAGGCGGAGGAGGTCGACGTTCATATCGCCGAGAGCGACCTGCGCATCGACGTATTCCGCTCGTCGGGACCGGGCGGGCAGTCAGTGAACACCACCGACTCAGCGGTGCGCATCACCCATCTGCCCAGTGGCTTGGTGGTGAGCTGCCAGGATGAGAAATCGCAGCACAAGAACAAGGCGAAGGGGCTCAAGGTACTGCGCAGCCGCCTGCTCGACCTCAAGATCGCCGAGCTTGAGGCTGTGCGGGCGCGTGAGCGGAAGACCCAGATCGGGACCGGTGATCGCTCAGCCAAAGTCCGCACCTACAACTTTCCCCAGAGCCGCGTCACGGACCATCGCATCGGGCTCACTCTGCATCAGTTGCCGGCTATCATGGGTGGAGAGATGGACGAGCTGGTCACGGCTCTTCACCAGGCCGAACAGGAGGAGAGGCTCGATGGCGCGGCTTCGTGAGCGAGTCCTGGACGGTGTTGGGGCTGATCCTGTGGAGCGCGAGCTACCTGGCAGAGAGAGGGGTGGAGCACGGTCGTCTTGACGCCGAGCACCTGCTCGCTCATGCCATCGGCGCGACACGGCTCCAGCTCTATCTCCAGTTCGACAGGCCCCTGGATGCGGGGGAGCTGGCGGCGTTCAAGCCACTCCTGCTCCGGAGGGCGAGAAGGGAGCCCCTCCAGTACGTGACGGGGCGGGCTGCATTCAGGGAGCTGGACTTGGCCGTGGACCGACGCGTGCTCATTCCCAGGCCTGAGACCGAGGTGTTGGTTGAGGCCGTGCTCGAATGGGCGCGCCCCGGGGTACGCGGGCGTAACCCGAGGGGAGCCGACCTTGACGGGATAGACCTAGGGACCGGAAGCGGCTGCATCGCGCTGTCGCTGTTGGCGGAGGGGCCCTTCCGGCGGGTGGTGGCAACCGATGCCTCCGAGGAAGCCCTGGACGTCGCGGCCGCCAACGCCTGTCGTGTGGGGTTGGCCGAGCGGCTGGAGACACGGCTGGGTCCTCTCTGGGACCCGCTCGTCCCCGGGGAGCGCTTCGACGTGGTAGTGTCGAACCCGCCCTACGTCGCAGACGCCGAAGCCGCTCAGCTGGAGCCCGAGGTGCGCGACTGGGAGCCGGCCACTGCGCTATTCTCCGGGACCCATGGTCTCGACGTATTGGACGCGATCGTAGCTGGTGCCGGACAACGTCTCCGCCCGGGGGGCTTGCTCGCGCTCGAGGTCGGCCTGGGGCAGGCGGCTTTGGTCGCCGAGCTTTTGCGTGCCGTGGGTGGCTTCGGGGAGCCCCGTACCCTGCGTGACCTGGCCGGGCGGCCACGCATCGTCCTCGCGGAACAGGGGTAGGTCGTCGAATACTCTGGCCGCTGCGCCCGTCGGGCGTCGTCGCCTCCATGGAAAGGAAGAGTGACAGTGGGACACCTAGCGAAGGCGAAGGAGTTGGGAAACGCGCTCGGGCGGACCGACGAGTACCAGGTGGTCAAGCGGTCCATCGGGGCAGTCGACGGCGACCGTGAGCTGGCCGCTCTACGCAAGGAGATCGAAGGGCTTGAGCGCCGCATCGAGGAGAGCCTGAAGGCTGGGCAAGAGCCCGACGCGGACACGAGGGGGGCGTACGAGGGAGCCGTCGGCCGGTTGCAGGCCAGCGCGACCTACCAGCGTCTGGTCTCGGCGCAGAGCAACTTCGACAAACTGATGGACAAGGTGAACAAGGCCATCGCACAGGGGATGGAGGATGGTGTGCAGAATCGGATCATCCTAGCGTGACGCTGCGCGACGCCGGGAGCGCGGCCTCCGCGACCTACCTTGGAGCCCGGGTAAGGCCGCGTCCTCTCGCGGGCTCGGGCGTGCTACGACTCTACCTTGGACCGGCCAGCGAGGTGGTAGTCTCCCTCGCTCCTGTTCGGCTTGATGTGGGATAACTAAGGTCATCAGCATTATTATCACCGTCGTGGCGCTGCTCACGAATGTCACTGTCGTACAGCGGACTCTGTTGGTTCAGCGCCGTGCCTCCGGGATCCCCCTGGAGCCGGTGTCCTGGTTCTCGGTCGCGCCTGCGGCCGCTGCCACGCCGTCACCTGAGGAAGCGAGGTAACCATGAAGGCTTGCTTTGAGGTCCGTCCCGCCATCGGAAAGCTCGGTGTGTTAACCCCCGGCTTGGGTGCCGTGGCGAGCACCTTCGTCGCGGGCGTCGAGGCGGTACGGAGAGGGTTGGCTAGTCCGATCGGCTCGGTCACCCAGATGCAGACCATCCGGCTGGGGGAGCGCGCTGAGGGCCGTTCTCCTCTGGTGAAGGATTTCGTCCCTCTGGCCGGTCTTGAGGACCTGGTATTCGGCGCCTGGGACCCCGTTCCGGACGATGGCTACCAGAGTGCCCTCAAGGCGGGCGTGCTCGACAAGCACGAGCACGTGAATCCGCTCAAGGGCTTCCTCGAACGGATCAAGCCGATGCCCGCTGTCTTCGACACGCATTACGTAAAAAAGCTCGAAGGGACCAACGTGAAGAAGGGCAAGAACAAACGCGACCTCGCCGAGCAGATCCGCGAAGACATTAGGCGCTTCAAGAGTGAGAGCGGTGCGGACCGGCTGGTTATGGTGTGGTGCGGGTCGACCGAGATCTTCATACGTCCGGGGCGCGCGCACGAAACGTTGGCCTCGTTCGAGAAGGCGATGCAAGAGAACGACGAGAGCATCGCGCCTAGCATGCTGTACGCGTACGCAGCCATCATGGAGGGTATCCCTTACGCGAACGGCGCGCCCAACCTATCGGCAGATTTTCCGGCGCTCGAGCAGCTCGCGATCGACCGGGGCGTTCCGATCGTAGGCAAGGATTTCAAGACTGGCCAGACGCTGATCAAGACGGTACTAGCGCCCGCCTTCAAGGCGCGTATGCTCGGACTCACCGGTTGGTACAGCACGAACATCCTAGGCAACCGCGACGGCGAGGTCCTGGACGACCCGGAATCGTTCAAAACCAAGGAGGAGTCCAAGCTCGGCGTGCTCGAGCACGTTCTCCAGCCCGCCATGTATCCTGACCTCTACGGTAAGATTCACCACAAGGTGAGCATCAACTACTACCCTCCCCGCGGGGACAACAAGGAGGGGTGGGACAACATCGACCTCTTCGGATGGCTGGGCTATCCGATGCAGATCAAGGTGAATTTCCTGTGCCGGGACTCGATCCTTGCAGCGCCCCTCGTGCTAGATCTGGCGCTGTTCTTAGACCTCGCGCATCGTTCCGGGATGCAAGGGATTCAGGAATGGCTCTCGTTCTTCTTCAAGAGTCCGCAGACCGTCCCGGGCCTCTATCCGGAGCATGACCTTTTCATACAGCACACGAAGCTCAAGAACACGCTACGCTGGGTGGCCGGTGAGGAGCAGATTACCCACCTGGGCACCGATTACAACAACGACTTGGTCGGATAGGGTGGAAGACGGCCTCTTCCTTGTCCTCGAGGGCGTCGAAGGAGCCGGCAAGACCACGCAGGCCCGATTGCTCGAGGAGTGGCTCGAGGGGCTGGGGCTCGTTGTCACGACCACGCGTGAGCCTGGTGGCACTGCCCTTGGGGAGGCGGTCCGGGCGGTGCTCCTGGACCAGTCGGAGCTGGAGGTGCCACCCGAGAGCGAGTTGCTCTTGGTGCTGGCCGCACGCGCCGCTTTCGTGAAGGATGTCGTGCTTCCAGCGCGTGCGCGCGGCGACGTGGTGGTCGCGGACAGGTTCTCACTCTCGACGTTCGCTTACCAGGGGTACGGGCGGGGCATCGAGCTGGAGGCGGTGCGGCGTCTCGACGCCTTCGCGCGTGCTGGGCTGGAGCCTGACCTCACTCTTCTGTTGGATCTGCCTCCAGAAGAAGGGGTTCGGCGCCAGCGGACCGCGGGGAAGGGCGGCGACCGCATAGAGCAGGCGGGTAAGGCGTTCCACGCGCGCGTTGCGGCGGGCTATCAGGCTCTGGCGGCGTCAGGGGATCACCGCATTTGTGTCATCGACGCGGTGGGTACCACTGATGCAGTCCACCGGCTGGTGCGAGCTGCGCTCCGGGAGGTGTTTCCCGGAACGTTCCGAATCCTAACGGGCTAGCATACGACGGACAGGGCCTGGAGAGGCGGGCCCGGCAACGAGGCAGTCGGAGGCGCCATGAGGTTCACCCGGTCTATCTTCGTTCCCGCGGCGGTGCTTGCGACGGCGGTCTTCACTGGCGGCTGGTTCCTCCAGCAGGGGGTCGCGCATGGGCAGAACGTCTACTTCCGGGCGCGCCTGTTCCAAGAGGTCGTGGATCGCATCTCCTCTGACTACGTGGAGGAGATCGCGAAGGACTCCCTCTACCAGTCCGCCGTCACCGGGCTGATCAGGGACCTCAACGACCCCAACAGTTCGTTCATGGAGGCGGCGGACTACGAGAACCTCCGCATCCGTACGCAGGGGGATTACGGTGGGGTCGGGCTCGAGATCACGGAACGCAATGGGTACGTCACCGTGGTCACGCCCATTCCTGGGACGCCGGGCGCGCGCGCTGGTATCCGTCCCGGTGACCAGTTCGTTGAGATCGAGGGGAGGGCCGCACAGGGCTGGGATGACGATCAGGCGGTTGAGCTGCTCCGAGGCGAGTCCGGGACAGAAGTAAGCGTCAAGGTGAAACGGCTCGGGGTGGACCAGCCCATTACGTTCACGCTCAAGCGCGAGCGCATCCACCTCAAGTCCGTGCCCTTCGCGTTGTACTTGGTCCCGGGAATCGCCTACGTGCCCCTCCAGGTGGTGCGCGAGACGTCTTCCGAGGAGGTGCGCGCCGCGCTCGACTCATTGGAGGGCGCCGGACCACTCAGGGGTCTCGTATTAGACCTGCGCGGGAACCCTGGTGGACTCTTGGAGCAGGGGATCGCGGTATCCGACCTGTTCCTCGCCGAGGGCGCGGCGATTGTAGAGACGCGCGGACGGGCCCCGGCTCATACCAAGGTGTTCAACGCATCCAGTGGCGACCGCTTCCTCGGTGTCCCCATGGTCGTGCTCGTGGATGAATACAGCGCCAGCGCTTCGGAGATCATATCGGGCGCGCTTCAGGACCACGATCGCGCGCTCGTTGCGGGGATGCCCAGCTACGGAAAGGGTTCGGTACAAACGCTCTTTAGGTTGAGCGGCGGCAACGTGCTCAGGCTCACCACGGCGCGCTGGTTCACGCCGGTGGGCCGCTCCATCGACAAGCCCCACGATGATCAGATCGCGGTGCGCGAGACAGGCACGCTGACCCTGGGCGGTGCCTTGACCACGCCACCAGTACTGGAGGGGCGACCCACGCTGCAGTCGAAGGGTGGGCGCACGTTGTACGGAGGCGGAGGAATCACCCCGGACATGGTGGTGTTGGCCGACACCCTCGCCACGGAAGAACAGAATGCGGTGCGCAGCCTGTACCGGAACGCGGGGGCGCTCGAGGTTTCGATCTTCAATTTCGCGGTGAGTTTCATTCAGGATCGCCCCTCGCTGCAGCCGGATTTTCAGATCACCGATCGAGACCTGGGCCGACTCTACGACAGCATAGACGACACCATCCGGAGCGAGATCGACCGCGTGAATTTCATGAGGGCGTCCCGCTACATCCGGTACGATCTTGAGCGGAAGATCGCTCTTCAGAAATGGGGTCAGGCCACCGAATTCCGCCGTCGCGTGCCCTACGATCTTCAACTCAAGTCCGCACTGGACGTGCTGGGGCGCTCCGACTCGCCCGAGTCCCTCTTCCGGATGGTTGGGCGGGTGTCAGGCCAGCGCTCCGTGGAAGCCTCGGGCGCTCGCTGATCGTGCCCGCCCGGGTGAGGGTGCAGGGGGTGGCGGCGTGCGCTGCCACCCCCTGTTGTCGTCTCGGCGCCACCGTGTCACCGCAGGCCCACGCAAGCAAGTCGCCGCGCTCACGGATCCGGCATCGTGCTTTGAGAAATCGGGCCGGAGAGTGTGCGGTGGCCGCTAGCGGGCGGCGCGACCGGCTAGTGCGCTGCACTGGCGGCGCAGGCGGTGGGGCTGCTTGAAGCGTGCATGCAAGACCTCTCTGAACATGCCGACGGGGCTGGCGTTGATGAAGCTCTGTTGCAGAGCTACCTGTTCCTTGAGTACCCGGCGGTGTTGAACGCGATCGCGCTCTGGCGACGGCTATTGGGGCGACCCCCGCCTCCTCCCGTGGAGGATGACTGGGAGGCTTGGGTCATGCGGGACAGGGAGGTGTGTCGACGGGTGTATGGGGGCCAGTACGGCGGTCCACGCGAAAACGTGCGTGCGCTCCACCCCGACCTGGAGCGGTGGATGGTGGCCGAGGGATATGGAAAGGGGCTGGGGTGTCCCGGCCTCGACTTGGTGGACAGGGAGCTCTGCATCGTGGCGATGCTCGCAGTGCAGGACGCGCCTTGGCAGTTCTACTCGCACCTGCGAGGCGCGCTGAATGCGGGCGCTACTGAGGCAGACATCGAGGGGGTGCTCGCGGACGGACACACCCTCGAGAGCGCTCGGGACAGCTGGAGACGCGTGCGGGAGCGGCAGAGATCTGGGGGTTTTGACTCTGGCTCCGGCTCCGTCCACGGCGACTCAGCCAGAGCATAGGAGCGGAACCGAAGGTGATGTTTGTAGACCGCGCGGTCGTCGAGATCACGGCAGGGACGGGGGGCTCCGGGTTGGAGGCCTTCCGTCGTGAGAAGTACGTCGCCAGGGGCGGTCCGTCCGGGGGCGACGGGGGGCGGGGCGGTCACGTGATCCTCGAGGTGGATCCACAGCTGGCGACCCTCCTGGATTTCTCCCATCAAAAGAAATGCCAGGCCGAGCGCGGTGAGCACGGCCAGAGCAAGGACATGACGGGGCGAGACGGCGAAGACCTGGTGCTCAAGGTGCCCCCTGGCACCATCGCGCGCGATCAGGGCACGGGCGAGGTGCTCGCGC
>Ga0114993_10004892_pt1 | contig 13129 bp, 16 predicted proteins | sample ArcticOcean_MG_C_FD_87042 | JGI IMG/M metagenome (GOLD analysis project Ga0114993, IMG submission 87042) | Marine microbial communities from western Arctic Ocean - ArcticOcean_MG_CB2_150 | ecosystem: Environmental > Aquatic > Marine > Oceanic | place: Arctic Ocean: Canada Basin | collected...
CTTTTATATCTTTAAAACAAGAGATTTAAGAAATGAGTTTGTGGAAAAAACTAAGGGTATGGAAAAAACTCAACGTGAAGAAATTTATAAACAATATTTAATATGAAAAAACTTTTAGGGATCTTGGTTCTGGGTTTGTTATTAAGATTTATATAATTCCAGTTAATTTTTGACTCTGAGTGCGGATATAGTGCGGTAAAATTATTTTCTGAACGTTGTCTAAATCAAAAAAGTGTTGACCTGATTGGTTGCGGGGGTAGGATTTGAACCTACGACCTTCAGGTTATGAGCCTGACGAGCTACCAGACTGCTCCACCCCGCGATAAATATTTTATTTAAATAATATATTTTAATTTATTTATTGCAATTTAATTAGAAGTTGTTTTTCATTCTCTGAATTTTTTTTACTCTTCTAATATTTTCTGATTTTTCTCTCTTTTTTCTTTCAGATGGTTTTTCGTAATTACTTTTAATCTTCAATATCTTAAAAAAACCTTCCCTTTGAAGCTTTCTTTTTAATATTCTTAAAGCTTGATCAATATTATTATCTTTTACTTCGATTTTAATAACTACCTCCTCTATTTATTTGATGCATTAATTAACATTAAAAAAAAAGATTGTCCACCTAGTTAAATAGGTTTTTTTGGTATCTTTCTTTCAAAATTATTTCTGTATTTTTTTAGTTTTTTTTTAATTTTTTGATATCTAACTGACAAAATTGAGGCAGCTAATAAAGCGGCATTTATGGCTCCAGCTTTACCTATGGCTAAAGTTCCAACAGGAATTCCACTTGGCATTTGAACTGTTGAAAGCAAGCTATCTAAACCTTTTAATTTACTTTCAATCGGAACACCTAATACAGGTAAAGTAGTTAAAGAAGCGGTTACTCCCGCTAAGTGAGCAGACATTCCAGCGGCTGCAATTATTACTTCTATTTTATTTTTTTCTGCACTTTTGAGAAACTTGTGTAATCTTTTGGGTGTTCTGTGAGCAGATATTATTCTTACATCATGTTTAATTCCAAATTGTGTTAAGGTATTACTACAATGCTCCATAGTTCCTGGCCAATCAGATTTACTTCCCATGATGACACCTACTAATATATTAGATTTTTTTCTCATCAACTTACCTAAATTTAAATTGCAGATTCTATTTTTTTCTTTTTTCTTTCAATTTCTTTTTTTTTACGAGCTGCTTTTCTTTCAGCTTTATCTACTGCATTTTTAATATCAACTTGTGAACATAGATTAGAAACAACTGGATCCTTTGGAGATAAGTTGGATGAATTCCAATGCCTTTTACTTCTAATTAAAGATACGGTATTTTTTGTACTACCAACTAGACTAACTATTTGTCCGTCTGATAGTTGAGGGTGATTTTTTGTTAACCATAATACTGCTTGCGGCCTATCTTCTCTTTTTGATAATGGAATATAAGTGTTTGTTTTTTTTTCAGATTTTATATCTAAAATTTTTTTATTTAAAATTAGAAGTTTATTAACGTCTGCGGAAGCTTCTTCAATTTCTTCTCTTGTTAATTGGCCGGCTAATATAGGGTTGTAAGCTTTTATTCCTTTGGCCACATCACCATCAGCTATACCTTTAACTTCAAGCTCATGAAGATCACAAAAAACAGCTATTTGTTTAAAACTTATTTTAGTATTTTCAACTAGCCAAACAGCGGTTGCTTTTGGCATGAACGGTTTATCAGTCATAATATTATTTTTTCGATCTTAAATTACTAAACTTTTTATTGAATTTATTTACTCTTCCTTTATCTAGTATTTTTCGTGATCCACCTATCCAGGCAGGGTGTGATTTTGGATCAATATCTAATTTTAAAGATTCACCTTCTTTTCCCCAAGTTGACATTGTTTCGAATTGAGTTCCATCTGTCATAACTACATTAATTTTATGATAGTTTGGATGTATTTTTTTTTTCATGATGGGTAATTTAATATAATATAATAAAATAATTAACAATAATAAATTAACTACCTAAAACTGCAATCATTTCGCCATTAATTTTTGAATTAGCTGCAATTAGGGTTTTATTTTCTATATACTCATTATGTCCACTGAAATCTGTCACATAGCCTCCAGATTCCTTGATTAGAATTATACCTGCAGCAATATCCCAATAATTTAAATCTCTTTGCCAAAAACCATCACATCTTCCAGCAGCAACATACGCCATATCAAGTGAAGCGCTTCCCATTTTTCTTATAGGAATTAAGGCTTCTGATGAAAAATTTTTATATTCTTTTAAAATTAGTTCTTTATCTCTTGAATCATTTGTAGGTCCCCCGGTAAAAATAATACAATCTTTTAATTTTGATCTTGATGAAACTCTCATTCGTTGATTATTTAAATATGAACCATTTCCCTTTTCAGCAGTAAACATTTCATCTTTTATAGGGTCATAAATAATACCACAAATTATTTCACTATTTTGTTCCAGACCTATAGATATTGCAAAATGAGGTATGCCATGAAGAAAGTTTGCTGTTCCATCTATTGGATCAATTATCCATTTAAATTCACTATCATTTTTTATTTCACCTATCTCCTCACTTAAAATTGAATAATTAGGTCTAGCTTTTTGAAGTTCTTCAATAATAATTTTTTCTACCTTTTTATCAGATGCGGTTACAAAATCGCCAGGTCCTTTAAGTGAAACTTGTAGATTTTCAATTTCTCCAAAATCTCGTATTAAAGTTTTAGAAGCTTTTCTACAAGTTTTTACCAAAACGTTTATATTTGCTGAAGAAAGTTTCATTTATTTAATTTTTTTAATGTACTCGAGAGATCTTGTGTCTAAAATTATTTTATCTCCAGAATCAATAAAAGGAGGAACCATAATTTTAATTCCATTTTCTAATACGGCTGGCTTATAAGAGGAAGAGGCTGTTTGTCCTTTAATAGCAGCATCAGTAGTTTCAATTTTTAATTCTACTGATGTTGGTAATTCTACAGATAGAGCTTGGTCATCATAAAATTGAACATTAACTTCCATATTTTCTTTTAGTAATTTATTTTTTTGTCCTAATAAAGATTTATTGATTTGGATTTGTTCAAAATTAATTTGATCCATAAAGTGACAATTATTTTCATCTTCATAAAGGAAGTTAAATTTCTTATCATCTAAAATTGCTCTTTCTGTAGAATCGCTGGATCTAAATCTTTCATTTAGTTTTGTACCCTTTTTAATACTTTTAAGTTCAACTTGATTAAAAGCACCACCCTTTCCAGGTTTAACATGTTGGGTTTTTAAAACAGACCACAAATCATTTTTGTGTTCAATTATCATTCCTACTTTAATTTCATTACCCAATATTTTCATTTTTTTTACCAAAAGCATTAATTGCTTCAACGGGGCTTAATTTTTTATTACTCCAAATATAACTAGAGCAAGCAATAAAATTTGCTCCATTAAACATAATATTTCTATAATTGGAACTATTTATTCCACCAATAGCAACGATAGGCATATTAATTTTATTTTTAGCCCAACGCAATAATGCTAAATTAGCCTTATATACAGTTTTTTTTGTTAGAGAATTAAAAAAAGCTCCAAAGGCAATATAACTAGCTCCATTTTTTTTTGCCTCTAAAGCTAGCTTCTTTGAATTATGACAAGTTATACCAATAATTTTTTTTTTACCTAATATCTTTTTACTGTTAAAAACCCCCATATCGGATTGTCCTATATGACAGCCATCCGCATTTAATTTTTTTGCAAGTTGTGGTTCATCATTAATTATAAATTTAACATTATATTTTTTACAGATTTTTTTTATTTTTTTTCCAGCAAAAATTTTATTTTTTTCTTTTTCTTTTTTTAGTCTTAGTTGAAAAAACTTAACTTTTTTTAAACTTAATACTTGTTCAAGATTTTTATAGAATTTATTATGTTTAATTTTATTTGGTGAAATTAAATAAATAAACTTTTTATTTATTTTATTTTGTTTCAAGCTCTTTTGACCATTTTCCTTGAGCTGCCAGTGAACACATATTGGCTCTATGATTGAAAATTTCTTGAGTACCTTTAATGTTATTAATATCTTTTGACCAGAATTGAAGAGCACTTTTTTGTAAAGCCCTTCCATAAGAATAGGTCATTATAAATTTTGTATTATTATGCTTATTGATAAAATTTAAATTTTCTGCCGCTTCTATTTCTGTTTGACCACCAGATAAAAAAGCTATGCCAGGCACTTCAGTTGGAACAGTTTCCTCTAGGCATTTCAATGTTAGTTTAACCACCTCATCTCTTGTAATTTTTTTATCAGAGTTAGATCCAGGCAAAATCATATTGGGTTTTAATATAGTTCCCTTTAAATCAACTTTACTAAGAATTAATTCTTCATAACATCTTTTAATAACCTCTGAAGTTTTATCAAAACAATCTTTAGCTGAATGCTTTCCTTCCATTAATACTTCTGGTTCAATTATTGGAACCATTCCACATTCTTGTACAAGTGCAGCGTATCTTGCTAATGCATGTGCATTTGAAACAATTGACAACTTACTTGGATATTTATCAGATATGATATAAACAGCTCTCCATTTTGTAAATCTTGCTCCAAGCTTATAGTATTCTTTTAATCTATCTCTTAAACCATCAAGTCCTTCTGTAATTTTTTCATCAGGTGAATTTGATAAAACTTTCGCACCTGTGTCTACCTTTATTCCAGGGGCAGCACCAGAAGCAGAAATTAATTCTGGAACAGTTTTTTTTAAACTTGTATTTTGTTTTATTGTTTCATCGTATAATATTACTCCACCTATACAGGTTTGCATGCTCTCTGAAGAAAAAAGTGTTTCTCTAAACAAAAGTCTATTTTCTGGAGTAGATGGTACATTTACACCATCAAGTCTTTTTGTCATTGTGCCTGTGCTTTCATCAGCAGCCAGGATACCTTTTCCATTTGACAAAATTTTTAAAGCAATATTATTTAATTCAGACATACTAATTTAAAACCTTTATACCAGGGAGTTCTTTGCCCTCAAGATATTCTAAAAAGGCACCACCCGCAGTTGAAACAAAGTTGAAGTTATTAACAATACCCATATTATTTAATAATGCAACTGTATCACCCCCACCAGCAACAGAATAAATTTTTTTATCTTTGTTTTTTTCAGCAATTTTCTTAGCGATTTTAAAAGTTCCTATAGCATAATCTGGATTCTCAAAATAACCAGCAGGACCGTTCCAAAGAACGGTATTACTATTTTCAATTACATTTTCAATAGTTTTTATTGTTTTGGGTCCAATGTCTAAAATTAATTCATCTTTTGAAATACTTTCTAAACTTTTTATTTCAGGTGAGCTATTAAAATTTTTTCCGACAGTAACATCTTCAGGGTAAATGATTTTGCAACCTGCTTTTTTTGATAAATTAAATATTTTTTCTATAATTTGATCACAACCTTTCTCAACAATAGATTTTCCAATGGGATGACCTTTATATCTAAGTATATTATTAGCCATTCCTCCAACTATTACAATATTATCGAATTTTGGAATTAAATTTGTAATGATATTAATTTTTGTAGATATTTTAGAGCCACCAATAATACATGTTATTGGTCTTTTTATTTCGGATGTTATTTTATTTAGTGCGTTAACTTCTAAACTCAATTGTAATCCAGCATAAGAAGGTAGAAATTTAGTAATTTCAGAGATAGATGCGTGTTCTCTATGAGAACATGAGAAAGCATCATTTACATAAATGTCACCAAGACTAGCTAAGTGCCTTGCAAATTCATTATTATTTTTTTCTTCTTCTTCGTAAAATCTAAGATTTTCTAACATAACTATTTTTTCTTTCGGATTGTTAAATAGATCTGATGATTTAATTTCTTTTAGATTTTTTGTAACTAGTTTTATATTTTTTTTTATTTTATTTTTTAAATCTTCACATATTGGCATAAGAGATAGCTCATTTACTATTCTACCTTTAGGTCTTCCTGCATGAGATAATATAATTATTTTTGCATTTTTTTTTAACAAAAGGTTTATAGTTGGAATAATCTTATCTATTCGAGTCGTGTCAGTTATATTGCCATTATCTAAAGGCACATTTAGATCTAGTCTTAACAATATTTTTTTTTGGCTGAGGTTAGATTGATCTTGTATGCTTCTCATTAAGAAATTTTATGAAGATGCTCAGCAATGTCGCACATTCTATTTGAAAAACCCCATTCGTTATCATACCAAGCTGAGATTTTTCCCATATTTTTTCCAACTACGTTAGTTAAAGAAGAGTCAACAATTGCTGATGCTGAATTGTGGTTGAAGTCGATTGATACAAGTTTTTCTAAAGTAATTTCTAAAATTTTTTTAGATTGTATTTTTGAAGCGCTAGTAAAAGCATCATTAATTTTTTCTTTAGTCACTTCTTTTTTTGAACAAAAAACTAGCTCTACCAAAGAAACATTTGGAGTCGGCACTCTCATAGCCACACCTTCAAGCTTACCCTTTAGAGATGGAATAATTTCACCAATTGTTTTTGATGCACCTGTAGAAGTAGGAACAATAGATTGGATTGCAGATCTCGCTCTTCTTGGATCTTTGTGAGAATTATCCAATATTCTTTGGTCACTAGTAAATGCGTGAATAGTTGTCATAAAACCTTTTTCAATTTCGAAATTTTCATTTAAAACATTTGCAACAGGCGCCAGACAGTTGGTTGTACAAGATGCTGCAGATATTATTTGATCACTTTTAGAAAGTATATTTTCATTTACACCGTATACAATTGTTTTATCAGCATTTTTGCAAGGTGCAGAAACAATAACTTTTTTAGCTCCATTTTTTATATGAGCTAGCAATTTCTCTTTAGAATTAAATTTACCAGTACACTCAAATACATAATCTACATTAAATTTTTTCCAGTGAATACTTTTAATATCAGTTTCTTGTGTATAAGATATTTTTTTATTATTTATAATTAAATTTTTGTTATCATAATTAATATCAGCTTTAAATTTTCCATGAACGGAGTCATATTTTAAAAGAGAGCAACTCACTTCAGAGCTAGATTTATTATTAATATGATTAATTTCAATATTCTTATTCTTGCTTTCAATGATTGCCCTAATTAACATTCTTCCAATTCTACCCAAACCATTGATTCCAATTTTTATGGTCATATTTATTTTCCTAACATTTTCTTAGCAAGTTCAACAATATTATTACTAGTTATATTAAAATGTTCATACAAATCTTTAATTGGAGCGCTTTTACCAAAAGATTTCATTCCTACAGAAGATCCATTTTGACCAACATACTTTTCCCAACCAAATACGCTACTAGCTTCAATAGAAATTTTTAATGATTTTTTTTGAAGTATTTTTTCTTTGTATACTTTAGATTGTTTATCAAATAGTTCTTGGCAAGGCATTGAGACTACTTTTGAATTAATATTAATATTTTTTAATTTATTAAAAGCCTCAATTGCAAATTTAACCTCAGAACCTGAAGCGATTAAAGTAATTTCAGGGTTAGAGTTATTTTTTTTAATTTCGTAAGCTCCATGACTGCTCATGTTTTTTTGCGTAAGCGCCTCTGTGACAAATGGAAGTTTTTGTCTTGATAAAGCTAGCACACTAGGAGTATTACTATTTTTTAAGGCTAATTCCCAACATTCAAGTGTCTCAATTGTGTCAGCGGGTCTAAATACATTTATGTTTGGAATTGATCTAAGGTGTGCAAGATGTTCGATTGGTTGATGTGTTGGTCCATCTTCACCAAGTCCAATAGAGTCATGAGAAAATATATAAATTACTTTTAAACCCATTAAAGCAGATAATCTTAAAGAAGGTTTACAATAATCTAAGAAAACTAAAAAAGTTCCTCCGTAAGGAATAATACCTTTGTGAAGAGCCATGCCATTCATTATTCCAGCCATAGCATGTTCTCTGACGCCGTAGTGAATATAATTTCCCTTAAAGTTCGAGGGTTTAATTATCACTGAGTGTTTTGTGTTTGTATTATTTGATCCACTTAAATCTGCAGATCCACCAATTAATTCAGGTATGGTATTTGTAATTCCTTCTAATACAGAAGCAGAAGATTGTCTTGAAGCTAGATCAAGTTTTAAATAAAAAAATTTCTTTTTTTGTTCGAATATAATTTTTTCAAAGTTTTTTGGCAATTTATCATTAATTACTCTAGTCAATTCGTCTTTAATTTTTTTACTCTTTTTGTTATAGATTTTATTCCATTTTTTTTCTTCAACTATTCCATTTTCTCCAATTTTTCTCCATTCATTAAGGATTTCTTTTGGAATTTCAAAAGGTTTATATTTCCACTTTAATTTTTTTCTTACTAACTCAACCTCATCTAAACCAAGTGGAGCACCATGTGATGATGATTTACCAGATTTACTAGGAGAGCCATAACCAATAATTGTTTTACAAGATATTAAACTTGGTTTTTTTGAATTTAAACTTTTTTTGATAGCTTTATTAATTTCTTTTTCGCTATGACCATTTACTTCTTGGAAAGACCAACCATAACTCTCAAATCTTTTTTTATAATTATCTGAAACTGATAAACTTGTTGGTCCATCAATAGAAATTTTATTATTATCAAAAAAAACAATTAGATTTTTTAATTTTAAATGACCAGCTAAACTCATAGCTTCATGACTTATCCCTTCCATAAAATCACCATCACCAGCAATTGCATAGGTTTTGTGATTAATTAAATTTGAGCCAAATTTTTTTTTCATTACTTCTTCAGCGATTGCCATACCAACAGCATTTGATAGACCTTGTCCTAAAGGACCGGTTGTAGTTTCAATACCTGAATTTTTTTCATATTCTGGATGACCCGCACAAATAGAATTTAGTTTTCTGAAGTTCTGAATGTTTTTTATTGAGATACTTTTATATCCAGTTAAATATAACAAGGAATATAAAAGCATTGAACCGTGACCTGCTGACAAAATAAAACGATCACGATTAATCCAGCTAGGGTTTTTGGGATTAAACCTTAGGTAGTATTTAAATAATACTGTAGCAACATCTGCCATACCTAATGGTAAACCTGGATGTCCAGAATTAGCTTTCTGAATAGCATCTATCGAAAGAAATCTTATTGCGTTTGTTAAATCTTTAAAGATTGGACTCACTATAAAACCTATATAGACTTGAACGTATCAAATCAATAATATGATTTTTATATAAATCAAATGAAAAATTACGAAGAAAAGGAAAAAAAATTAGATAAAGTTCTTAACAAATTAAACACAATGTCTAATAAAGTTATAAAAATGAGCAATGACATCAATTCTTTAAATTTAGAAAAAAATCAATTATTAAGGGAAAAAGAAGAATCTGACAAAAACTATCAAAACTTGTCAGAACAACACCAGCAATTAAAATCTGAATTAGAAAAAATCAATAATGATGTGGATAACAAATTTGGTAGTCAAAATAATCTAAATAAAAAAATTGATGAACTTAATCAAGAGACGGAAGTATTAATTGATGAAATAGAAAAATGGCAAACGTAAATATTAAATTTAATAATAAAGATTATCTTTTATCTTGTGATGACGGCCAAGAAGAAAATTTAAAGGAATTGGCCTACCATTTAGATGAAAAGTATAACCAATTAAAAGAAAATTTAGGTAATATTGGGGAAAGTAAATTATTACTAATAACTGCAATACAAATGGTTGATGATTATTTTGATTTAAACAAAAAAGTAGATAATAAAAAAAATGACTTTGAAAAATTATCTATTAAGTTTAAGGAGCTTAGATCTTTAGCAATAAATTATAAAGATGAAAAAGAGAAAGAAATTAAAAAGTTAAAGGATGAATTCAATAAGTTTGAGAAAAAAATTGAAGAAGGTCGTAATTCTTATGAGGAAATTTTAGATAAAACCACAAAATCAATTGAAAAATTCATTGAAAACTCAGAAACTGAACAAGAAAAAAATATTCAATAAATGAAATATGATAAATCTTACTTAAGAAGTATATTTCTTATAAAGAGAAAAAAAAAAAATTTAAGTGTAGATAAATTTAATTTTAATTTAATTTTTAAATTAATAAACAAACATTTTAATAATAAAAAAATAAGTATCGCTGGGTATTATCCATCAAATTATGAGGTCAATATATTAAATTTTCTTGAAACAGCTTCAAAAAAAAATTTTAAAATTTCTTTGCCTGTTATAAAGTCTTCTACCTCAATGCTTTTTAAACCATGGGTTTTTAAAGATCCCTTAAATGTTAGTAAATTTGGTACATTAGAACCCAATTCAAAAAAGGAAGTTATTCCAGATTTAGTTATAGTTCCACTTGTTGCTTTTGATAATCATCTAAATCGCATTGGTTATGGCAAAGGTTATTATGACAGATGTTTACAAAAAATAAAAAAAATAAAAAACAGAACTATTACATTGGGAATAGCCCATTCATTTCAGAAGTGTAAGAGTATACCGGTAAATAAATATGATTTTAAATTAGACTATATTTTTACTGAACGAGAGACTATAAGTTCAAATTAATAAACTATGAATATTTTATTGCTCGGTGATATTGTTGGACCATCAGGAAGAAAGGTCGTAGCGGAAAAATTACCCAACTTAATAAAAAAAAAAAAATTAGATTTTATTATTTTGAATGGTGAAAATGCTGCAGATCCAGGTGTTGGAATTACTAAAAAAATTTTTGAAGAGTTTTTAGATTTAGGAGCCGATGTTATCACAACTGGTAATCATGTTTGGGATCAAAAAGAAACAATTGAATTTATTGTTACTGAAAAAAGATTGTTGAGACCACAAAATTTGACTGAAGGTTCACCTGGGAATGGGTTCGGAATTTTTCAATCTAAAAATAACAAAAGGGTTGCGGTAATAAATTTAATGGGTAATGTTTTTATGAGAAAAAGTGAAGATGTTTTTAAAGAAGCAAATAAATTCATTAATATCGTTAGATTAAAAAAAGATGCAGATTTTATTATTGTTGATATGCATGGTGAAATCACTAGTGAAAAAATGGCGATGGGACATTTATTTGATGGCAAGGCTACAATGGTTGTCGGCACTCATACTCATGTTCCGACTTCAGATCATAGAATCATGAAAAAAGGAACTGCTTACCAAACAGATGTAGGAATGTGTGGAGATTACGATTCTGTTATTGGAATGAACAAAGAAAATTCTTTAAAAAAGTTTTTTAAAGATCCTTCAGCTACCAAACATTATCCTGCGCTTGGTTCAGGTACGATTTCAGGCCTGATGGTTGTTGCTGACGATGAAACAGGTTTAGCAAAAAAAGTTGAACCAATAGTTTTAGGAGATTATTTAGAAAATAGAATATAATTTATGGCAGGTCACTCACATTGGGCTGGAATCAAGCATAGAAAAGGAAGAGCTGATAAACAACGTTCAAAAATTTTTTCAAAGCTTTCTAAGGAAATTACAGTAGCGGCAAAGTTAGGTGCAAAAGATCCAGATTCTAACCCTAGATTAAGATCTGCTATACAATCTGCTAGAGTCGCAAATATGCCTAAAGATAATATTGAAAGAGCTATAAATAAATCTGAGTTAAATAAAAATATAAATTATAATAGTATTGTTTATGAGGGTTTTGGACCTGAAAAAATTGCAGTTATTGTTGAGACCTTAACCGAAAATAAAAACAGAACAGCCTCAAACGTAAGAACCATATTTCAAAAAAATGGAGGGAATTTAGGATCAACAGGAGTTGCTTCACATCAGTTTAAGCAAGTTGGTATTATTACAATTGAAAAAAATAATATTTCAGATAATGATATTTTGGAACTATCAATTAATGCTGGTGCCGAAGATTGCAATTCCAATGGACCACACCATGAAATTATTACTGCAAAAGAAAGTTTTTATAAAGTGAAAGTTGAAATTGAAAAAAAAATTTCAGAATTTAATTCATCTGGAATTGAGTGGATACCTACAAATAAAATTTTGCTAGATGAAGATAAAACTAAATCTGTGATTAATTTTTTAGAAGCTTTAGAAGATGATGATGACGTCCAGCATGTGTATGCCAATTTAGAGGTGAATATAAAATTTACAGATAAGAATTTAACAAAATGATAATTATTGGAATAGACCCCGGAATAACTGGAGGCATTTGTATTTTGGAAAATAAAAAAGTCATAGACGTTTATGAAACACCTACTATGATTGATGGAAAAAAAAATAAAAGGCAAGTTAATGGTGCTCAAGTAGCTAATATTATTAAAGAAAAATTAAATGGAGACAAAGAGGTTGTGGTTGTGGTGGAGCATGTTAATGCTATGCCAGGACAGGGAGTGACTAGTATGTTTAATTTTGGTCAATCGTTTGGTGTGATAAAAGGGGTTTGTGCAGCTCTAAGCTTACCAATACACTTTGTTAGACCAACTAAATGGAAAAAGCATTTTAATTTAATTAAAACAAATAAAGAAGCCAGCAGAACAAAAGCAATCGAAATTTATCCAGAAATATCAAGTAAACTTTCTAGAAAAAAAGACTCAAACAAAGCTGATGCAATTTTAATTGCTAGGTATTTTAACGATACACAGCTCTAATAACCTTAAAAATTTAATTTTACTGCCAAATTCATGACACATTTAGATGCACATTAGCCCTATATGGAACAAGAAGTAGCAACACAGGTTGTAGCGTTAGGAGGAGCAACTGATTTCTCCTTAGTCCAACTTTTTCTTAGAGCGGATTTTATTGTTAAGGGAGTTATTATTATTTTAATTGCCGCATCAGTTTATTCCTGGGCTTTAATTTTTGATAAGTATAAACTTTTTAAAAAAATTGAAAAAACCACTACAAACTTTGAGGAAAAATTTTGGAAATCAAAATCGGCTGAAAGCTTTCACAACAGTTTTTCAAATAGGGATAAAGATCCTGTGGCAAATATATTTCAATCAGCAATGACAGAATTAATTAAAACAAAATCTAAATCTTCTACTATTCAATTATCTAGGGTTACTAGAATTATTGAAATTTCATCAGATAAGGAAATTAACAAAATTGAAAAAAATTTTACTTTTTTAGCAACGGTTGGCTCTACAGCACCTTTTATTGGTTTGTTTGGAACAGTTTGGGGAATAATGAATTCTTTCCAATC
>Ga0114993_10004896_pt1 | contig 13124 bp, 14 predicted proteins | sample ArcticOcean_MG_C_FD_87042 | JGI IMG/M metagenome (GOLD analysis project Ga0114993, IMG submission 87042) | Marine microbial communities from western Arctic Ocean - ArcticOcean_MG_CB2_150 | ecosystem: Environmental > Aquatic > Marine > Oceanic | place: Arctic Ocean: Canada Basin | collected...
TAATGGATGCTTTTATAACAACCGCCGCTGCAATTCATGATTTTAAAAACAAGGGAAACTCAAGAACAGGCTCTGTTTATATAGTCAAACCAAAAATGCATGGCCCAGATGAAGTTGCATTTACTAATTTAATATTTGAGAAAGTTGAAAAAGTATTAGAATTAAAAAAATACACAATTAAAATTGGAATAATGGATGAAGAAAGAAGAACAACAATAAATTTAAAAGAATGTATTAGAGCTGTAAAAAATAGAGTTGTTTTTATTAATACAGGTTTTTTAGATCGCACCGGCGATGAAATGCACACCTCAATGGAGGCTGGACCAATGATAAAAAAGGGAGATATGAAATCTTCAAAATGGATTTCTGCATATGAAAATAATAATGTTGATGTAGGATTAGCATGTGGTTTTTCAGGCTTAGCTCAAATTGGAAAAGGAATGTGGGCTGCTCCAGATAAAATGTCAGACATGGTATCTCAAAAAATTAATCACCCAAAATCTGGTGCCAATTGTGCTTGGGTCCCATCTCCTACCGCCGCAACACTTCACGCTATGCATTATCACCAAATTGACGTTTTTTCTAAACAAAAAAAATTAAAAAATAGAAAACATACAAAAATTTCAGATATTTTAACTATCCCCATTACCAATAGACCTAATTGGTCAATGAAAGAAATTACGAAAGAACTGGAAAATAATGCTCAGAGTATTTTAGGATATGTTGTTAGGTGGATCGATCAAGGAGTTGGTTGTTCTAAAGTACCTGATATTAATAATGTAGGTTTGATGGAAGATAGGGCGACTTTACGAATTTCATCGCAACATATTACAAATTGGCTTCATCATGGAGTTTGTAGTAAAGAGCAAGTTTTAAAAACTATGAAAAAAATGGCAAAAATTGTTGATAAGCAAAATATAAAAGATCCTGCATTAAAAGGCTATGCTTTATATATAACTATGTCCGATAACTACGATAAATCTATTGCGTTTAAGGCAGCGTGCGAACTTGTTTTTCACGGAAAAAGCCAACCCTCTGGATATACGGAACCGATACTTCATCTAAATAGGCTTCTTAAAAAAATCTAATCATTAATTAATGGAGCTCTATTTTTAAAAGCCGAAAAAAGAGTTCCGTCATCTAAAAATTCTATTTCACCCCCAACAGGTACGCCTTTGGCTAATCTTGTTATTTTTACTTTTGTATCTTTCAAACTATCAGATATATAATGTGAAGTTGTTTCACCCTCAATACTGGCACTTGTAGCAAGAATAACTTCTTTAAAAGAGTTTTTTTTTACTCTATTAACCAATGATTCAATTAATAATCCATTATCACTATTTTTGCTTTCAAAAGAAGGTAGGGTTCCACCTAATATATGATAGTGCCCCTTATATATTCCGCTACTCTGGATAACCCACATATCAGCTATATTTTCTACTACGCAAATTTGATCATACTTTTTACTCAAACAAATACAATTGGAGTTTACAGACTTTAAGTTTCCGCAAACTTTACAGCGAACTATATTTTTATAAACTTGAGCTAAAGTATTTGCTAACGGTCTAATTAAATCTTCTCTATTATTAATAAGTTTTAACACAATTCTTTTTGAAGATTTTGGTCCTAATCCAGGTAATTTTGAAATTATCTTAATTAAATCTTCTATCTCTTTAACATTGCTATCAGCCATAGTTATTTAAAATGGAAGTTTAAATCCTGGCGGCAAACTAATTCCACCTGTAATTTTAGAAATTTCTTCGGAAGTTTTCTTTTTCAGTTTAGATCTGGCGTCATTATGTGCCGCAACTATAAGGTCTTCTAAAATTTCTTTTGATTCTTTTAATAAAGCATCATCAAAATTTATTTTTTTTAAGTCTCCTTCTCCATTCATGATTACTTTAACAGAATTACCTCCTGATACACCTTCAACTTCTATTTTTTTAAGAATTTCTTGAGTTTCTTTCATTTTCTCAGACATTTTCTTTGATGCATTTATTAAATCATTAAAATCTGGCATTTTTTAATCCTCTTTTTTTACTTCCAATAACTCGACATCAGAAAAAACGTTTTTGAACTTATCATAAATTTTTCCCTTTTTTTCTTCATTGACTAATTCTTTTTTTTTAATAGATCGAAGCTCAGAAAAGGTTTTTTGACCTTTCTCTTTTGTTAAAGTAATTACCCAACGCAATCCTGTCCATTCAAGCAATCTCTCAGATAGGTTGCGAACAAAATTTTTATCAAGGTTTTCATTAAAACTGATGTCAATTTTTCCTCTCGAAAATTTAACTAAATTAACATTTTTTTCTAAGTCATATTTTAACTGAATCTCTTTTTTTTTTGAAGATAATAAGATTAACTCTTCAAATGAGGAAATTTTTTCTAAAAAATTATCTTTAGGTAAATCTTTTGGATTTAAAGATGATAAAGTTGGCTTCGTTTGTGCTGTGTTCTTAATCTGATCTTTAGAAACTGTACTAATATCTCTCTTCTCTCCTAAAAATTTTTCTTTATCGTCGATTATTATATTATTATTTTCCACTAGAGGATTTGAGGAACTGTTTTTTAATGAACTCAATAATTCTTCGTACGATGGCATCCCTTTTAAATGAACCAGTCTTACAATCAGCATTTCTAATGAAAAGTTTGGACTCGAAACAATTGATAGTTCTTCCATAACTTTTAAAATAAGTTGCCAAAAAATTATTAGTGTAGAGGTGCTAACGTTAGTTGCTATTGCATCTATCATTTCTTGTTCGGCTTCTGATATAGATAAATCTGAATTTAAATTACCGATATCTTTTTTTTGTTGTATAAAATATATTATTTCTAAAAGATCATTTAAAAAATTAGTCGCTTCCATGCCTTCGTTGGACATATCTCTTAAAATTTCTAAAGATTTCTTTTGATCTCCCTTAAAAATAAAATTTAGTAAATCTAAAATTTTTGATTTATCAGCTAAACCAAGCATCTTTCTTATAAAAATTTCATCAATCTCTTTTCCTTCAATATTTTGACTAACAAGAGCTCTGTCTAGAAGCGAAAGGGAATCTCTAACAGATCCTTCGGCTGCTTTTGCAATTAATATTAATGCTCGTTCTGATATTTTGCCATTTTCAATCTTTAAAATTCTTTTAAGATTTTCAACTAATTTTTTTACAGGAACTCTATGTAAATCAAATCTTTGACATCTTGATATAATAGTGACTGGTATTTTTCTTGCCTCAGTAGTGGCAAAAATAAATTTTAAGTGTGGCGGAGGTTCCTCTAAAGTTTTTAACAATCCATTAAATGCTTGCTTTGACAGCATGTGGACTTCATCTAAAATTATTATTTTATATCTTGCACTTGTTGGATTATATTTTGAGGACTCTATTAATTCTCTAATATCATCTATTCCAGTTCTTGAAGCCGCATCCATCTCTAGTACATCTAAGTGATTTGAATTTGTGATAGCTTCACAATGATCACACATTTCATCGCTGCATAGATCTCCAATTTCATTCTTACAGTTTAAGGATTTAGCAACTATTCTGGCTGTTGTAGTTTTTCCTACACCTCTTATTCCTGTAAACAGATACGCGTTAGGTAACTTATCTATCTTGATTGAATTTTTTATAGTTTCAACCATTATATCTTGACCTATTAGTTCATTAAAATTTTTTGGTCTATATTTTAATGCCAGAACTTTATGTTTAATTTTTTCCATAATTTATTAGGGGCTGAACGACCTGAAACTTATAGTTAAGTCTGCTCTATTTCTAGCCTGAACTGGTTGTTCTATAAACTCCACCCGACAACCCCATTTTATTATATCAGCATCGAAATAAAAACCACAACATATGTATAGCTGTTTATTTGTTATTAAAGCGAAATTGATCAGCTTCGTAAACTCCCAAAACATCTAGTTTTTCAGTATGAAATCCTAGCTCTTCAAGCGCTTTCTGCAAAGAAGAATCCTCTATATGGCCCTCTATATCTATGTAAAAATTTACTTGGTCGAACGTATTTTTTACAGAAAAGCTTTCTAACTTACATAAGTTTACACCATTTGTCGCAAAGCCGCCCAACGCTTTATAAAGAGCTGCTGGAGTACTTTTAAGTTTAAAAATACAACTTGTAATATATTTTTCATCTTTAAACTCAGGTTGTCTTGCATCTCTCCCCATTATAAAAAATCTTGTTACATTATCTGACTCATCTTCAACGTTTGGTTTTATTATTTCTAAATTATAAATTTTGGCAGCAAGATCTGATGCAATAGCAGATTCTTTTTTATCTTTTTTTTCTGCAATAAATTTTGCAGAGCCAGCAGTATCTGCTGAAATTATTGGTATTAATTTATTTTCTAAAATCATTTTACTACACTGGCCAATTGCTTGGGCATGACTTCTAACATTCACAATATCTTTCATGGTTGAGCCCTTGATTGCTAATAAATTGTGAGAAACTTTGTGAAAATGTTCAGAATGAATTTGAAGCTTATATTTAGGTATCAAGTAATGAATATCAGCAACTCTTCCTGCTAGAGAATTTTCTATCGGTATGACGATCCTATATTCCGGATTATCTTTTGCTAACTGAAAAGCTTCTTCAAAAGTGGCACAGGCTTTTGCATTAATATTAGGAAAGAATTTTAAACTTACTAAATGGGAATAAGCACCCTTTTCACCCTGAAATGCAATTTTTATTTTTTCTTTCATTTATTTATCATTTCCTTACTTACATTTACTAAATCTTCTTTAGTATCAACACTTAAGGGATTGCTATTACATAAGCCTACTTTTATACTTAAATTATTTTCCATAGCTCTCATTTGTTCTAGATTGCGTTCTAATTCTAATTTAGATTTAGGGAAATTTACATACTTTTCTAAAGCTGAATTTGTAAACGCATAAATTCCAATATGATGATAAATTTCTTCGAAATTGGAATCATCAGTTGTTCGAAAAAAATCTTTTGTAATTAAAAAACTATTGTCTTCTAATATATGATTGGTGCTCACTTTTACAATATTTGGATTATTAATATCTTTCTTATTTTTTATGCGTGATGCTAAAGTACCAATATCACAAGTGTTATTCCTCATAAGTTTTACTAGCTTTGAAATGGAACTGGGTTCTATGTTAGGCATGTCACCTTGTAAATTGATTATTAAGTTAAAATTATTTTTACTTCTTAATTCCTTTTTATATACTTCATAAACTCTATCGCTACCCGATATGTGGTTAAAACTAGTTAAAATAGCTTTACCACCATTTTTTTTAATTACTTCAATTATCTCATGATCTGGCGTTGCCACTAACACGTTTCCAACGTTTGATTCTTTTGCTCTATTTAATACATGGATAATCATAGGTAGATTATTAATTTTTGCCAAAGGTTTGTTTGGGAATCTTTGTGCCCCTAATCTTGTTGGTATTATTATCGCGGTATTTTTCATAAACAACAAAATTATGCGTCTAACCGTCGCAAAACAAACTTGTTAAAGTTTATTTTTTTTATCAAAGTCGTGATATATTTAATTTAAAGTTGTACTAAATTTATATACTTTTTTAAAATGAATAAAATTATTGTTTCTGTCTTATTAGCTGTAATTCTAGTTTTGGGAATAAATAAAATTACTGATGCAATATATTATGTGGAAAAACCTGAAAAATCTGCATATGAAATTGTAAGCACAGCTGGAGCTGAAAAAACTGCAGATGCCGAAACTAGCTCTAACAATTCTGATTCTGGAAACATTATGGCTATCTTTGCGTCAACAAGTGCAGCAGATGGTGCTAAAATTTTTAAAAAATGTGCAGCCTGTCATAGTATAAAGCAAGGCGGAGGCAACAAGATTGGTCCCGCATTATGGAATGTCCTTGGAAGAAATGCCGGCTCTGTTTCAGATTATAAATATTCAAAAGCTATGGCAGCTTATGCAAAACCATGGTCATTTCAAGAAATGGATGGTTTCTTAACAAAACCAAAAGATTGGATCAAAGGTACGAAAATGTCTTTTGCGGGATTAAAAAATGCAAAAGAAAGAGCTGCTGTAATTTTATATATGAACGAAAATACGGAAAAACCTTTACCGTTAAATTAAATATTTATTTAAGACACCATTCTATAATACTTTTTTGTGCATGAATTCTATTTAAAGCCTCTAACCATACTGCAGATTTTTTTCCATCGATTACTTCGTTAGTTACCTCTTCACCTCTGCTTGCTGGAAGACAATGCATAAAAATTGAATCTTTATTTGTTACCTGCATAATTTTGTTATTTACCTGATAGGGTTTAAGTATTTTTTTCTTTTTACTTTTGTTAGCTTTGTCTCCCATTGAGATCCACTTATCTGTCATAACACAATCTGCAGATTGTGCTGCCTGTACAGGATCCTTTGCAATTAAAATTTTTCCATTATTTTTTTTTGCCCATTGAAGAATATTTTTATTTGGCTCATAGCCTTTTGGAGAAGCAATCCTTAATTCAAAATCAAATTGAACAGCCGCTTCAATTAACGAATAAACAATATTATTTCCATCTCCAAGCCAAGCAATTTTTTTATTTTTTATTGGTCCCTTAAGTTCTTCAAACGTCATGATATCTGACATAATTTGACAAGGATGACTCAAATCAGTTAGACCATTAATTAAAGGTATGTCCAAGTACTTGGAGAACTCTACAGCATTTTTATGCGAATGCGTTCTTAACATCACAATATCTGCATATTGTGATAAAATTTTTGCAGTATCGTATAAACTTTCATTTCCTACTCCATAGTGAATTTCGTCTGGATTCAAAATTAAAGATTTGCCCCCTAACTGCTTAACCGCTAAATCAAAAGAAATTCTAGTTCTTGTTGACGGTTTTTCAAAAATCATAATTAAAATTTTTCCATCAAGTAGAGCGTCAGAATCGATTGCATTTTTATTTAAGCTTTCTCTTCTTTTTTTTCTTAATTTAGCATTATCAAGAATTAACCTTAGATCTTGTTTATTTATATCTGAGATGTTTAAAAAATTTTTCATTGATGACTCATTTCCTTGCACACTAAATCAATTTTATTAATAGCTTCATCTAGTTCACTATTATTTACTACAAGTGGAGGAAAAAGTCTTATTACGTTTTCTTCAGCTTTAATGGCAAGCATTTTGTGATTAAAAAGTTTTTTTATAAATTCAGTATTGTCTACAAGCATCTTTAAGCCTATCATTAAGCCCTTTCCCCTTACTTCTTGTAAAATCTTTGGATAGCTTTTCTTAATTTTATTTAAACCTTGATGAAAATAATCAGCTTTTTTTTTTACATCATTTAAAAAATTTTTTTCAAAAAGGATATCAAGCACAGCATTACCCACGGCCATAGCCAAAGGGTTTCCTCCAAAAGTGCTTCCATGCGTACCAAGCGTCATTCCAATTGAGACTTTTTTTGTAACTAAGCATGCTCCAAGCGGAAAACCTCCTCCTATTCCTTTAGCAATAGGTACAATGTCTGGTTTTATTCCTGAGGTCTCAAATGCAAAAAAACTTCCTGTTCTATAAGCACTTTGCACTTCATCTAAAATCAAAAGTATTTCGTGTTTATCACACAAGTCTCTTAGTCCTTTTAGACAAATATCTGGTACAATTTTAATACCCCCTTCTCCCATAATAGTTTCAATCATAATTGCTGCTGTATTTTTATTAATAGTCTTTTTAATAGCCTCATGATCTGCAAAAGGTACTTGATCAAATCCATCTACCTTAGGACCGAAACCTTCTGTATGTTTGGGATTATTGGCCGCAAATAAGGCGGCTAAAGTTCTTCCATGAAAAGCACCTTTAAATGTTATGATTCTATTTTTTTCTGGTTTTCCAACCTTATGAAAATATTTTCTAGCAATCTTTATGCTTGCTTCGGTCGCTTCAGTTCCAGAATTTTGAAAACACACAAAGTCAGCAAATGTATTATCGGTTAATCTTTTAGCTAATCTTTCTTGATCTGGAATTTCAAAAGCATTAGAAATATGCCATAATTTTTTTGATTGTTCCTCAATAGCTTTAATTAAGTGTTCGTGACAGTGCCCTAAAATGTTAGTGGCAATACCTTGAACAAAATCAAGATATTTGTCACCATTGTTTGCAAAAAGATAGCTACCTTTTCCTTCTGTAAAAGAAATAGCTCTCCTTGCGTATGTTCCAAGAACAGAACTCATAAATAAATTAAGATTTTATTTTATAACCTTTTTTAAACAAAATATACGACACAAACCAAGTTAAGCAGCTTAATATAGAAAGATACAATAAGCCAAATTTTAAAGAACCATCTGATACCCCCAAAAAACCATATCTAAACCCATCAATAATATAAAAAAACGGATTCCACTCACTTATTTTTTGCAAAATTGCCGGAAGTCTTTCAATAGAATAAAAAGTTCCTGACAAGAAAGAAAGAGGCACTATAATAAAGTTTGTAGCTGAGGCCATATTATCAAACTTTTCTGCCCATAGCCCAACAATGAAACCAATAGATCCTAAAATAAAAGACCCTAAAAGTGTATAAATAAAGATGTAGTAAAAACTATGAAAATGTAACTCTATAATAAAGCTAAATACCATTATTGAAAATGCTGCGATAATAAAGCTTCTAGTTACTGCGGCCAGTATAGTAGCTAGCGTTACCTCAGCTGCTGATAGTGGTGCGTACAGAACATCTACTATATTACCCTGTATTTTTCCTATCATAATAGAAGATGACGTGTGGGAAAAAGCTTGTTGTATTATTTGCATTGCTATGAGTCCTGGTGCGAGGAATGTTATGAACGGATAACCTAGAGCCTCACCTCTTTCATTTCCAATGGCCAAGGAAAGAACCATTAAAAAAAGTAAAGAAGTTACAAGTGGCGATATAATTGTTTGAATAGCTACTTTAAGAAATCTAAGTATTTCTTTTCTATAAAGAGTATAAAAACCTAACCAATTAACATAACCAAAATTTTTTTCGTAAATCTTATATTTGCTTTGAATTTCAACCATGGCGATGGTTATACATGATAAAAAGGATTCAATTAAGGTATGGCTATTTAAATCAAGGCTGTTAATAACATATCCACATGGGGTAATTTTTTTTATTGCAAACACAAGATATAGTAGGTTTAATAAAATATGAGCTGGAATACTGAAAGAGAAGAAAAATTAAAAGAACTGTGGACTAAAGGTCATTCGGGAAGCGAAATTGCTCGTATTCTTGGTAATGGTGCTACACGTAACTCAGTTCTTGGTAAAGCTTTTCGTTTAAAATTAGAAACAAGGGCACCTTCAAAAAAATCAACTTTCAAACCCAGTGCTGGAAAAGAAACTTCCGCAGAAGTAAAACCTCAAAAGCTTGGAAGGAAAGCAAAATTTAAGGCTTTATTGTTAGACAAAGATTTTGAACCAGAGAATCCAAAAAAACTAGAAGAGTTAACAAATGAAACCTGCAAGTGGCCCAATGGTCACCCTTATGAAGAAAAATTTTATTTTTGTGGAAGAAAATCTTTAGAAAAATTTCCTTACTGTCGTCTACATGTACTCTATGCCTTTCAGCCCAAAAATGCCAAAGAAGAAGATCAAATTACTGATGAAGATATGCCTAAATTTATTGAAAAAAAAATTAAGTCAGCTTAATTTTTTTAATTTAAATTCCTAATAATATTCTACCCAAACTGCCCACCTGCTCTAAATCTATAAATATATTTGGGTAAGACATCTTGAATTTTTTTCCCACTAATGCCAAGATCTTTTAGGTCGGGGTAATTTCCTGTAACAATGCAGTTATATTTTAGCATCTCAACTTGATCTGGCGTCAATAGAGGTTTTGGTAACATTTGCATAAAATAGGATTGAAATTTTGCCCAACCAAATGGTATTGGTATTAAAAATCTTTTTTTCTTTATATTATCTAATAATATTTCCATTAGTTCTTTAAAGGAATGATTTTCGGGCCCTCCCAACTCGTAAATTTTTGGAACTGAATTATTAAGTTTTAATACTTGAACAATAGCTTTTGCAACATCGTCTACATAGATAGGTGCAAATTTATTTTTACCCCCTCCGATTAAAGGTAAGGCTGGTGAAAATTGTGAAATCGATGCAAACGTATTAAAAAATTTATCCTCCGCTCCAAAAATTAATGAAGGTCTTAAAATAATCGAAGACTTAAAAGTATTTTGAACATTTTTTTCACCTTCTAGCTTAGACTGCATATATTTTGCTGTATGTCCTTCTTTTACGCCAAGAGCACTTATATGAACTAATTTATTAACTTCCATCTGATTACATAAATCACTTAACAAATGTGGGAAATGCGTATGAACTTGATTAAATTTTTGTTTTCTTGTTTCGTAGAGAATGCCAACAAGATTTATTACAATATCACAATTATTTAAAATTTTTTTTACATCTTCAGGATTAAAAATATTAGTTTTAAAAAGCTCAATTTGACCTGGATTACCCAAAGGCTTTAGATAACCTTTTAAGTATGGATTTCGTGTTGCTACCTTTATCCGATAGTCTAGCTTTGTTAGCTGACGCATTAAATATTTGCCAATAAATCCTCCAGCCCCAAAAATAGCTATTATTTTCTGATTATTTTGCATTTTGATAACATTAACATTATATATGTTTTTAGGTATGACTAAAATTTATAAGTTTCAAGATGATATATCGACTGCAGCTCTTAAAGAATTAGAAAAACATTCTAATCTTGCTATAGATACTGAAGGCACGGGCCTAGACATAACTAAACGTGATAAGCTTAGCCTGATCCAAATAAGCTCTGGAAATAATGATGCTTATATTTGTCAACCTAATAGAAAAAACTATAAAGCTCCTAATATTGTAAAAATATTAGAAAATAATAAAATTACAAAAATTGGTCATTATTTAAGATATGATATATCTGGATTAGAATATTTTCTTAAATGTAATGTGCAAAATATTTTTGATACTAAAATAGCAAGCAGATTATGCAGAACATATACACAGAATCATGGTTTAAAAGATTTAGTTTTAGAGTTTTGTGGGAAAAAATTGGATAAAAGATTAGGTTCCAGTGATTGGAATAAAGATTTAGAAAAACTTTCAGATGGACAACTTCAATATTGTAGTAATGATGTTATTTACCTTCATAAAATTAAAGAAGATCTGAATAAAATGTTAATAAGAGAAAATAGAATTGAGCTATATGAAAGTTCTATTAAATTTTTAAAAACAAGAATAAAATTAGATCAAAGTGGATTTTCTGAAGACATTTTCTCACATTAAAAATGATTAAAGATTTAAAAATAGCCAAAAAAACAATTCAAACTGAAATAAAGGCTTTAAAAAAATTATTATTAAGTTTTAATAATTCTTCAGCATCTTTTTCAAAAGCTGTTAATTTACTCAACAAGATGAAAGGTAAATGCTTAGTAGTTGGTGTGGGGAAAAGTTATATAGTAAGTTTAAAAGTCTCTTCAACATTGTCAAGTCTAGGCACTCCAAGTGTTGCTTTCTCGGCAAATGATTTGCAGCATGGCGGTTTGGGTGCTATTCAAAAAAATAATGACGTCTTGATGATCTTTAGTGTGTCTGGGGAGTCCTCAGAATTAAATAGTATTTTACGATATGCAAATAGATATAATATTCCAGTAATTGGAGTAAGCTGCAAATTAAACTCAATGCTTCTACAATATTCTACGATAAAAATTTTATTGCCAAAAGTTGTTGAGGCCGGGCACAGTCTGGCTCCAACATCCTCTTCTTTAAACTTTCTTTCTTGGGGAGATGCCCTTGCTATAGCATGTATGAAAAGAAAAAAATGGACTAATAAAAAATTTATTACAACTCATCCATCTGGAACCTTAGCTACATCCTTGATACAAGTAAAAGAAATCATGTCAAAAGGAAAAGAGATACCTTTGATTTCTTCAAATAAATCTATGCGAGATGCCGTAAAAATAATATCTAAAAAAAAACTAGGTTTAGTTTGTTGTAGGGAAAAAAATGGAAAAATTAATATTTTAACTGATGGTGATTTACGCAGGCATTCTAATAACTTGTATAAAAAAAAAATTTCTGAAGTATGTAGCAAAAATCCTGCCTGGATAGCAGATTCAGCAACGGCTCTTTCTGCAATTGAAAAAATGAACAATCTAGAAATAACATCTCTTTTGGTTTCAAATAATCAAGACATTAATAAACAAATCAAAACTATTGTTGGCGTAATACACATGCACCGCTGTTTGAGCTTGGGTATAAAATGAAAAAACCACAAAGAAAGGCACAATTAATTCTTTTCACATTTGGTTTATCTTTAATTATTCTAACTTATTTCTACTATCCAAATTTAAATAAAAATTATAAAACTGCTGGCAATAAAACTGTAGAAGAAAATCAAGAAAAAACAGTTGACGAAGGTCAATTTTCTACTTTTGAGAATTTAGAATTCCAAGGAATGACTTCGGATATGAACACATTTTCAGTGAATTCAGAAAATGCCTACATACTAGACAAAGATCCAAACCTAGTATTTATGGAAAAAATGCAAGTTGAGCTATATTTAAGTGATGGTAGAGTTGTTAAAATAACTTCTGACCAAGGTCGCTATCAAAAACAATCACATGATTGTTGGTTTGAAAAAAATGTAGTTGTTTACGATGGGGAAACAAAAATTTTTGCAGAAAATTTGGATTTGCTAGCATCTGAAAACTTTGTAAAAATCTATAAGCAGGTAAGATTATTCCATCCTACTGGCTCTCTTGAAGCAGATCAAATTGACTACGATCTCGAGAAAAAATACTTTAAAGTTTCAATGTTCGATGGAAAGTCAGTAAAAATGAAAGTAGTTAAATGAATAATATAAAAAAGTTTAGAATTGTAAAATTTAAATCAAAGCCTATATTGTCCGCGAAAAGCATAGCTAAATCTTTTGGTGATAGAAAAATTTTAAGAAAAATTGATATACATTTAAATAAAGGAGAAATGCTAGGACTATTAGGAAGTAATGGTGCTGGAAAGAGTACCTTTATGAATATAGTTTTGGGCCTTTTAAGAGCCGATTTTGGGGATATTTTTTTAGGTAATACAAAACTTACTAACCTTGCAATTCATGAAAGGGCAAAATTAGGTCTA
>Ga0114993_10004900_pt1 | contig 13114 bp, 10 predicted proteins | sample ArcticOcean_MG_C_FD_87042 | JGI IMG/M metagenome (GOLD analysis project Ga0114993, IMG submission 87042) | Marine microbial communities from western Arctic Ocean - ArcticOcean_MG_CB2_150 | ecosystem: Environmental > Aquatic > Marine > Oceanic | place: Arctic Ocean: Canada Basin | collected...
CTTGAGTATATGTTTTATGTTCTATAAGTTTTTCCGTCCCTCGATGCAGAAGACCAATATGTGGATCAATTTTTTCCACTACTTCACCATCAAGCTCTAAAATTAACCTTAATACACCATGTGCAGCTGGATGCTGTGGTCCAAAGTTTAAATTCATAGTCTTAGTTTTTTTTATCATCGCTTGATTTTATTTTTTCAGTTTCCTTTTTAATGTATTTGGTTCCCTCCCACGGGCTTTCAAAATTAAAGTCTCTATATTCCTGATCAAGTTTAACTGACTCATAAACTACTTTTTTTTTATCTTCACTATATCTAACCTCATTATGTCCAGTTAAAGGAAAATCTTTTCGAAGTGGAAATCCTTTAAATCCATAATCAGTAAGTATTCTTCTTAGGTCTGGATGATCTTTAAAAGATATCCCATACATATCAAAGACTTCTCTTTCCATCCAATTAGAAGATGAAAATATTTTTGTAAGGCTTGGTACTACAATTTTTTCGTCTATATTTATATTAACTATAATTCTTAAATTATTTTCAAGACTTAGAAATAAATAAATAAGTTTAAATCTTTTTTCATTTTGCGGATAATCAACTGCAGTAATATCAATTAATTGTTTAAATTTACATTTTTCGTTAGTTTTTAAAAATAAAATCACTGAAATTAAATTTTCAATATCAACTTCTATAAAAAGTTGATTTAAATTTATTTCAGATTTTTTTACTGATGTTGTTAAAGCCGAATTTACTATTTTTTCTAAGTTATGCACTGTTACTGTCATTTTACCTTTCCAAACTTCCTTCTCGTCTAATTTTTTTTTGTAATCTTAAGATTCCATAAAGCAGAGCTTCTGCGGAAGGTGGGCAGCCCGGAACATAAATATCAACCGGAATAATACGGTCACATCCTCTTACAACTGAGTATGAATAATGATAATAACCTCCACCGTTAGCACAACTACCCATTGATATTACATACCTTGGTTCTGGCATTTGATCATAAACTTTTCTAAGTGGTGCAGCCATTTTATTTGTTAATGTGCCAGCTACTATCATTACATCTGACTGTCGAGGCGATGCACGTGGAGCAGCTCCAAATCTTTCTAGATCATATCTAGGCATCGAAGCTTGCATCATTTCAACTGCACAACAAGCTAAACCAAAAGTCATCCAATGTAAGGATCCTGTTCTTGCCCAATTAATTAAGTTTTCTGTACTGGTTGTAATAAAACCTTTTTCACTAAAATCTTTCGCAATTTTTTTAAATTCATCAGGTATTTGCTCTTCTTTTTTTTTTAAACTAAACATATTAATCCCAATCTAGAGCTCCCTTTTTCCACTCATAAATAAATCCTACAGTAAGTACAAAAAGGAAAATCATCATCGACCAGAATCCTAGTGCCCCTATATTTCCTAAAGATATCGCCCATGGAAATAAAAATGCTATTTCTAAGTCAAAAATAATAAATAATATAGCAACTAAATAAAACCTAATATCAAATTCCATTCGAGAATCATCAAAGGGTTCAAAACCGCACTCATATGCGGAAAGCTTTTCTGGGTCAGGCTTTTTTGGTGAAAATAGAAAATTTAACACTATAAAACCTACGCTCAAGGCAAGAGCTATGAAGAGAAAAATTATAATAGATAAATAGTCTTTCAAAAAATCATAAATCATTAAGCTAGCTCCTAGATATTATCTATACTATATATATGCTTTTTAAAGTATATACAGATGTCATCTTAGTCACATTTAAGTGGTATTTTATACCACTTAAATTAAGAATTATAAAAAAATGTTTTTTTTAAAAGAATATAAACCTAAAAAAATTAAGAAGCCCGATGTTTATAAAGCAAGAAAAAAAATTCTAGAGAATCAGAATAAAAACTTAAATTTTTTATTAGAACAAAGGTTTGGATGGATGAGCAAATATCTCATAAATAAAAAAAATATTATAGAATTGGGCGCAGGTAATGGTTGTATAAAACAGATAATTAAAAATAAAAATATTATACTTACAGATATTACTAAATATTCATGGATAGACAAAAAAGTTGATATGGTAAAACTTAATCTTCACAAAAAATATATAAATAAAGTGGATGTTTTCATCATTAATCATGCCCTACATCACTGTGCCAATCCATCAAATACTTTACTAAAAATGACTAAATATTTAAAAAAAAATGGTTTGATTTTAATGAATGAGCCAGAACCATCATTTTTTTTAACTTTGTTGCAATATATTTTAGACGATGAAGGATGGTCTTTTAAAATTAACATATTTAATAATAAAAAAAATATTTCTAATTCAAATAACCCTTGGGTTTCAAATACAGCTATTGCAAACTTACTATTTAAAAATCAGGAAAATTTTTATAAACATTTTCCTCAGTATAAGATTATGAAAAATCAACTAACTGAATTTCTTACATTCTTAAATTCCGGTGGAGTAAATTCCAATTTTTTATTTATTTCTTTAGGGAAAAAAGGTTTAAAAGTGATTAATTTTGTAGATAAAATTCTGATAAGCATTTTGCCTAATATATTTGCTTTAAATAGATCTGTTGTATTAAAAAAAGTAAAATAAATGATTAATCAATATATTAAAAATATAAAAATCTTAAATAAATTTTATTATATTTTTTTTTTACTTTTTTTTTCTTTTTTTATAAATCAGTATTATGGATATATAGGAATTCTTACTTTAGATAATTTTTTAATATTTAATTCAGGTTATGATGTTTTAAATGGATATTACCCATTTAAAGATTACTGGACTATTAAAGGTGTTTTGCTAGATTTATTACAGGGATTATTTTTTAAATTTTTTGGGTTATCTTGGTTTAGTTACGTTCTTCATGCATCTTTTTTTAATTGCATAATAACGCTTGCAACTTTTTATACGTTATTAAAATTTAATTTAAATATAAATCTCAGTTTTTTTTATTCTATATGTGTTGCTATACTCGCGTATCCAACAGCCGGAACACCCTTTAGTGACCACCATGTAACAATAATATCAATGCTGTGTCTCTATAGCTTTATCTTAGCTATAAAAACAGACCAAATAATTTATTGGTTTGTTTTGCCTATACTTATGGGTTTAGCTTTTCTTTCAAAACAAGCTCCTTCGAGTTATTTTATTTTAATTATAAGTTTTTTATCCTTAATTTATTTTATTTTTAATTTTAATTTTAAAAAAATTATTTATGGTCTATTAGGAGTATTAACTTTTTTAATAATTTTTTTCTCATTGCTAAATTTCGGGGATATTAAATTCTCATCATTCTGGGAACAATATATTTTATTTCCTAAATCGTTAGGCGCTTCAAGACTAGATTGGGTGTTTCCCTTAGAGTTTAAAAGAGTTATTTTAAGATTTAAATTAATACATCTATCAATATTAATTTTATTCATAGTAATATTTAAAAATATTATTAAAAAATTTAAGAACATCGTAGAAAAAGAATCTTTAATTATTTTATCTTTAATTTTTTCAGCTTATGCATTGATATTACACCAGTTGATGACTATTAATGCAATATTTATATATTTTGTTATTCCTATTTTTGCAGGTTTATCTCACACACATAATATAAATTATTTTAAAAGAAAAAATTTTATAACTTACTTTCTTATAATTCTAACTTTGTCTTCTACAATATATTATTTTGAAAATTATGTATCTAATCGAAGATTTATGGATTTAAACAAAGTAAATCTTAATAAAGCTATTGATGGTGGAAAATTAAATCCAATATTTAAAAATATAAAATGGATAAATTTATTTTATCCTGAAAAACCTGAAAGTGAGATTATCAAATTAAAAAAAGCCTTAGAAATAATAAAAAATGATAATAGAAAAAAAATGATAGTTACGGATTATCAATTCATTTCTGTGCTTTTATCAACATATGATTTTTCACCAACTAGATTTTGGTTTCACCACCATGGGTATCCATCTAAAGAAAATAAATACTTTTTAAACTGGAAAAATTTTTATTTAAATAAATTAAATGAAAATAAAATTAAAATTGTGTATATGATAAAACCCCTAGCAGGTGAAACTGATCCGTTAAAAAATATTTTAAGTGACAATTGTTTTAAAAAAGAAAAACTAACAGATATAATCGAAGTATTTATAATTAATAAATGCAGTGAATTAAACTACTAATATTATTCAAAAAAGTTCTTGGCGGGAGTGACCGGGCTCGAACCGGCGACCTCCTGCGTGACAGGCAGGCGCTCTAACCAACTGAGCTACACCCCCAAGTGGTGGGCGGTAAAGGACTCGAACCTATGACCCTCTCGGTGTAAACGAGATGCTCTACCAACTGAGCTAACCGCCCAACAAACTTTTTCAAACTTTTTACAGTACGTAACTGATAAAGTAAATTTAAATCTCTAAGTCTTTAATGTTTATTAATTTATGAGCTAAATCACCATTATTTTTTTTTATTTCATCAAAAAAATTCCAAGCTAAAACTAAAGCATAATCTGGTTTTCCACGTATTTTAGATCTAGATGTAATAGGAATTCTCATTCCAGGAAGAAATTTTCCATGTTTAAGTTTGTTATCTTCAACGATACACTCTATTTCATCCGATATACCAAAAAAATTTAATGCTGTGGTCGCTTTAGCTGGAGAACCATATCCAATAATCTTATTATTTTTACTTTTTATCCTCAAAATGTTTTTTCTCACATTGTCTCTAATTTTATAAACTTTTTTAGCAAATTCTTGATAAGTTTTGTATTTATTTATGCCAAATTTTTCTTCTTCTTTTAAAAATTCTTTCACACTATTTTCTATTTTTATCTTTTTGCCTTTTTTTAGATAAACTCTTATAGACCCCCCGTGTGTATTAATTTTCTCTACTCTATAAATTCTACCATCATATTGTTTAAAAAAATTAATAAGAGATATTAAAGACCAATAATTATAATGTTCATGATAAATATTATCAAATGTAACATCTTTTAGTGTGTTTAATAAATATTGAACTTCTATAATTATTGTTCCATTTTTGCTTAAAAGTTTAAACATACATTCAGCCATTTCTTTCAATTTGTCGGAATGAGCAAAAACATTTGCAGCTAAAATTAAATCAGCATTTTTTTTAATTTTATTTAAATTATTTTTTTCTAAAAAACCATTAAATGTTTTAATTTTATTCTTATTCGCTAGCTTTGCTAAATTTTTAGCTGGCTCAATGCCTAATATTTTTTTAAAACCTAAGTCTTTAAATGGCTTTAACGCAACTCCGTCATTGCTTCCTATATCAATAATGTATGATTTATTTTTATTTAATTTAAAATCTTTAATATATTTTTTTGTAGCATTAATGAAATGTTCTTTAAATGATTTAGATGTTGATGAGGTATATAAATAATTTGAAAACATTTTTTTAGGATCAACAGCTACTGATAACTGACAATTATGACACTTTTTACAATAGTTTACTTCTAAAGGATAAAGTTCACACTTTTCATCTTTTTTGTTTAGTAGATTGTTAGCAAGCGGTTGATAGCCTAGAGAAACAACTCTCTTTAAATCTGTATTTCCACAAGACCTACAATCAAACTTATAACAGCTGAGTAATAAATTTTTCTCTTTTTCATCTACAAAAATATGTTTAATTGTATGAGTAACACCATAATTATCATGCTCTCTTTCTCCTCTTACTAAATTCAAAAAGGTAGTATCTTTAGTAAAAACCATTGTATGTGCTACGTTTGGTTTTATGATTGATAACTGACCTTCGTTAACTACTTGTGTAATTTTTGGTGAGTTTGGATTTAGTATATCTTGGAATATTTCTATAATCTGACCTTTGGTAAACAAACATTTTTGTTCTTGTTGTGGGTGATAATGATTGGCTCTTATTGTTCCTTTTTTAGAATCTATTAATCCTATTAAATTTATTGGTTCTGTTAATTCATGATTACTAATCTTTCCCCTTGAATCAATAAATTCATTTCCTCCATCTCTTACATGCTCCAAATCCTTAATTAAATTTTGTTTAGACCATTTAAAGATCATGTCTTTAATTCGTTCATCAAGATTATATAAAAATTTAAAGCCTGTGCTTAAAATTTTCTTATTAGATAAAGAGAATCCAAGGTTTGGTATTTCATCATTAGTTTCTCTCAAAATTATTTTAGGGTTATATTTTTTACAAATTTCAGCAACTTCTTTTACTGTTACGGTATCTTTTGTTAAATTAAATATTTCAGAAGAAATATCTTCTCTTTCTTCCATATATTTAAAACATCTCGCTACATCAATAAGTGGAACTAAACTCTTAATCTGCCTACCTCCTGAAAAAAGTTTTAAAGTTCCATTTTGTGAAGCAATTTTCGAAAAAAGATTTGGCATTATATCAATACGAGTTGTATCAGTTGAATATCCATAAACTGAACCTAACCTTAAAATTATGTAATTTTTTCCGGAATTTTTTAATTGCTTTTCGTTAATAACTTTTGAAGTTGCGTAAGAAAGAGAAGGAAGTGTCTTTTCATCTTCAAGTATATTATTTTTAACTTTTTCAATTCCTTCATAAACAACATGTGTTGAAGGTAAAATTATTTTACACTTATCATTTATAGAATCTAATATATTTTGAGTCCCTTGCTCGGCAACCAATGTGATTTGCTCGTCTTTGCTTTTATTGCTCTCACTTTGTGTTCTGGGAACATCTGTTACTCCCGCAAGATGATGTACTATGTCAGCGTCTTTGCAATGTTGATTTACTAGTTCTTTATCTAATATATCGCCGTGTATGAAATTAATGTTCCAGTTTCTTAATTGATTGACCCTTTCAGAAATAAACCTATTATCAATAACTGTAATTTCATTATTCCAACTAAAACCTGAGTATATTTTACAAAGTTCAGTACCTATATAACCAATACCACCAGTAATTACGATTTTTTTAGACATATTTCTATTTATACTTTATTAAAATAAAATCTTTATTTATATTATATAAACTAAAGTTTCAATTATATATGAAAATCTACGACTGCTTTCAGTTTTTTGATGAAGAGATGCTCTTAGACTTGAGGCTAAGCATATTAAATAAATATGTAGACAAATTCGTTATTACAGAAGCTACATATATGCACAATGGAAAAAGCAAGAAGCTAAACTTCGATATAAAAAAATATAACAAATTTAAAGACAAAATAATTTACATAGTTGTAGATAAAGATCCACCTAACCTTTTTGAAATTAAAGAAAGTGATAGAGATAAATACGATACAAGGGGACAAAAATTAGTATTAAACGGTTATAAAAGAGACAACTACCAAAGAGAAATGGCTCAACAATCTTTAGAAAATATTGACCCCGAAGATTGGGTTATAATAAATGATATAGATGAAATACCAAATTTAAAATATTTAAATTTAAATGAAGTTAAAAAAAAGTTGATTATTTTTAAACAAAAAATTTTTTATTACAAATTTAACTTACTGTACCCAAATGTACCATGGTTTGGTTCAAGAGCATGTAAAAGAAAACATTTTATTTCTCCACAATGGTTGAGAAATACTAAGTATAAAAAATACCCTTTTTGGAGATTTGATACAATTTTTTCTAAAAAAAAATATAATAGTATTTTTTACGTTAATGATGGAGGGTGGCACTTTACGAACATTAAATCTGCAACTGACTTACAAAAAAAATTATTAAACTACGCTCATCATTATGAATTTGAGCAAAGTGGTTTAGATATAAGTGATTTAAAAAAAAAAATTACTGAAAAGAAAATTATCTATGATCATGGTGTGGATCAAAAAGAATTTAAATGGGGCTCTGATAAAACATTATCTAAAATTGGTTTGTCAGAAATGCCTGATTTTATAAAAGATAACTACGAAAAATATTCAGATTGGTTAGAAAATTAATTCTAGTGAGTGCTTTCTGAAGAAACTTTTTCACCATTTTTTGTTTTTGGTAATTTTTCAACCTCTATCCATTCAACTGGTTTTAATTCTTTAATTAAAGCAATTTTTAATACTTCGTCTACATTTTTAACTGTACTGATTTCGATATCATTTAAAACATTTTTTTGTATTTCAACTAAATCTTTTTTATTATCTTCAGGAATTATTACTTTTTTAATCCCCGCTCTATGAGCTGCTAAGAGTTTTTCTTTAAGGCCACCAATTGGTAAAACATGACCTCTTAATGTTACTTCACCAGTCATAGCAATATTCCTATCAACTGGAATGCCAGTAATAGATGAAACTATTGAAGTTACCATCGCTATACCTGCTGATGGTCCATCTTTTGGTGTGGCACCTTCAGGAACATGAATATGAAAATCTTTTTTTTCAAAAATGGGTGGAATTATTCCAAACTCTAATGATTTAGATCTAACATATGATTTTGCTGCTTTTACCGACTCTTGCATAACATCACCAAGTTTACCAGTGATTTGCATTTTTCCCTTACCAGGCATTGTAGCTGACTCAATTTTTAAAATTTCTCCCCCAAATTCTGTCCACGCAAGTCCAGTAACTATACCAACTTGGTTATTAGATTCTATTTCTCCATATTTAAATTTCTTAACGCCCAAATATTTAGATAAGTTATTAGTATTAATTGTCTTGTCAACTTTATCTTTAATAAGAATTTTTTTAACAGTTTTTCTTGCTAATTTAGAAACTTCTCTTTCTAAATTACGAACACCAGCTTCTCTAGTATAACTTCTTATTATTTCGTTAAGTACGTTTGACTCTAAATTTAATTCACCTTTATTTAATCCATGATCTTTAATTTGTTTTGGCAATAAATAATTATTTGCAATATTAACTTTTTCATCTTCAGTGTAACCTGGTATTCTAATTACTTCCAGTCTATCAAGTAAAGGAGGTAAGATATTTAGCGTATTTGCTGTTGTTACAAACATTACATCAGAAAGATCGTAATCTACTTCTAAATAATGGTCATTAAAATTTACATTTTGTTCAGGATCTAAAGCTTCTAGTAACGCTGAGGATGGATCTCCTCTGTAATCAGAACCAACTTTATCTATTTCATCTAACAAAAAAAGCGGGTTTTTAGTGCCAGCTTTTTTCATCATTTGTATAATTTTGCCTGGCAATGAACCAATGTAAGTTCTTCTATGTCCTCTTATTTCTGCTTCATCTCTAATACCTCCTAGAGAAATACGAACAAATTTTCTTCCTGTAGCTTTTGCAATAGATTTTCCTAATGAAGTTTTTCCTACACCAGGAGGTCCTACTAAACAAAGTATAGCTCCTTTTATTTTACCAACTCTTTTTTGAACTGCTAAATATTCTAATATTCTTTCTTTTACTTTATCTAAGCCATAATGATCTTCGTCTAAAGTTTTTTTTGCTTGAGATAAATCAATTTTATTAATTTTTTGATCTTTTGTATTCCAGGGAAGTTCCACCATCCAATCAAGATAGTTTCTTACTACAGTAGCTTCGGCAGACATTGAGCTCATCGATTTTAATTTTTTTAATTCTGATACACATTTTTGAAATGCTTCCTTCGGCATTTTTGCTTTAGTAATAGCTTTTTGTAAATTTGTAGTTTCATCCTTACCATCCTCAATATCACCAAGCTCTTTTTGAATAGCTTTCATTTGTTCGTTCAAATAGTATTCTCTTTGAGTTTTTTCCATTTGGTTTTTTACCCTACCTCTAATTCTTTTTTCAACGCCAATAACATTAATTTCATTATTAATATGTTCCATAAGTTTTTCTAATCTAACTTTTAAATCAAACATTTCTAATAATTTTTGTTTTTCAAAAATAGATACGTTTAATTGGGAAGAAATATGATCGGCTATCTTACTTGGATTTTTTTGTTCTTTTAAACTATCTAATATTTCAACTGATACTTTTTTATTAACATTTGTTAATTTTTCTAATTTTCTTATTATCGCTATAGAAAGTGATAGTAAATCTTCTTTGGTATCAATTTTATCTTTTACTACTTCTGATGAAGCTGTTAAAAAATCTTTATTATCTTTGCATTCTAGAATTCTAACTCTCTCAAAGCCTTCTACTAAAACTTTTACTGTACCATCTGGTAACTTCAATAATTGCAATACTTTGCTTTCACAACCATACGAATAGATATCATCTTCAGTAGGATCATCTATTTCAGCATTTTTCTGCGTTACTAAAATTATTTTTTTATTAGATTTCATGACCTCACTTAGTGCTTTTATGGATTTTTCTCTTCCAACAAATAGAGGAGCAATCATTCCAGGAAATACAACTATATCTCTTAGAGGCAGACATGGAAAAAACTCAGTTTTATTCATAGATTATAATATGGTTATAATTATAAATATTACAAGAAATTTCTTAGGCTGCTGAAGTTTTTTTGGTCTTAGAGTGAGTAATTATAGGCTCATTATTATTTTTTACTACTGATGCATTGACAATAATCTCGTCTACATCTTCCATTGCTGGAAGTTTAAACATTGTTTTTAGCAATATTGATTCTATAATAGATCTTAATCCCCTAGCACCAGTTTTTTTATTTATTGCCTTTTTTGCAATTTGCGCTATGGCATCATCTTTAAATATCAGTTTTGCATTATCAAATTCAAAAAGTCTCTTATATTGTTTTAAAAGTGAATTTTTAGGTTCTTTTAAAATTCTGACTAAAGATTTTTCATCCAGTTCATCAAGAGTGGCTAATATTGGCATTCTTCCAACGAACTCAGGTATTAATCCATATTTAATTAAATCTTCAGGTTCTAAATTTTTAATTATTTCTCCTAAGGGTTGTTCTTGAATATCTTTTACTTTAGCTCCAAAACCTATGGATGTGCCCGCTCCTCTTTTTGATATAACTTTATCAAGTCCAGCAAATGCTCCTCCACAAATAAATAAAATATTAGTTGTGTCTACTTGCAAAAATTCTTGTTGCGGGTGTTTTCTGCCTCCTTGAGGTGGAACGCTTGCTATTGTTCCTTCCATTATTTTCAATAATGCCTGTTGAACTCCTTCTCCTGACACATCTCTTGTTATTGAAGGATTTTCAGATTTTCTACTTATCTTATCTACTTCATCTATATATACTATTCCACGTTGAGCTTTTTCTACATTATAATCTGCAGCCTGTAATAGCTTAAGAATAATATTTTCTACATCCTCACCGACATAACCTGCTTCAGTTAATGTTGTTGCGTCAGCCATTGTAAAAGGCACATCTATTATTCTTGCTAAAGTTTGGGCAAGTAATGTCTTTCCACACCCAGTTGGTCCAACTAAAAGGATGTTCGATTTGGATAATTCAACATCTTTTTTGTTACTTTTAGATGCATAATTTAGTCTTTTGTAATGGTTATGAACCGCTACTGATAAAACTTCCTTAGCATGATTCTGTCCAATAACATATTCATCCAAAACATTGCAAATTTCTTGTGGAGTTGGAACTCCATTATTATTACCAACAAAAGAATCTTTGTTTTCTTCTTTTATGATATCCATGCAAAGCTCCACACACTCATCACAGATAAAAACTGTAGGGCCTGCAATTAATTTTCTTACTTCGTGCTGACTTTTGCCACAAAAAGAACAATACAAAATATTTTTATTACTTTTTTCACTCATAATATTAAAAACGAATCATCTTCGTTAAAAGTAAACTAATCTTTAAAGTTATCAAGTTTAAGTTTAAATACTGATATATTCACAAACAATATATATTGTATTAAGATCTTTTTTCAACAACTTCGTCAATAAGACCAAAAGCTTTTGCTTCTGTGGGCGACATAAAGTTGTCTCTTTCTAAAGATTTTTTAATTTCAGATTCACTTTTTTTTGTATGTCTGGAATAAATTTTATTTAATCTATCTTTAAGAGCCATTATTTCTTTTGCGTGAATTTCAATATCAGTAGCTTGTCCCTGAAAACCTGCAGATGGTTGGTGAACCATAATTCTTGAATTTGGAAGTGAAAATCTTTTTCCTTTTTCACCAGAAGCTAATAAAAAAGAACCCATTGAAGAAGCTTGCCCTATACAAAGAGTAGAAACTGAAGGTTTTATATATTGCATAGTGTCATAAATTCCCAATCCTGAAGTAACCAAACCGCCAGGGCTATTAATATAAAATGATATTTCTTTCTTTGGGTTTTCAGATTCTAAAAATAATAATTGAGCTGTAATTAAAGTAGAAACGGTATCATTAACAGGACCAACTAAAAAAATAATTCTTTCTTTTAATAGCCTAGAATAGATATCATAAGCTCTTTCTCCCCTATTTGATTGTTCAACAACCATAGGAATTAGATTATTCATGTGTTCTTCAATTCTATTTTTCATAGCGAATCAACGAATAAAAGTTATACAACTAATGATTACTTTTTTCTAATTTTTTTCTTTTTTTTTGTTGATTTAAGTGTTTTTTTTGGTTTTTTAGACTCTTCGTGATGATCGTGAAAGTGATCATGGTCTTCATGCTGTTTTTTAATTAACTCTTCAGCTTCCTTTGTGGAGATTGACTTTTGTGTTTTTTTTGATTTTTCTTTAATTAAATTGATAATTTTTTCTTCATAAACAGATCCTCTTAAGCTTGCGGCGGCAGATGGATTTTTTTGATAATACTCTAATATTTGTTTTTGCTGGCCAGGCATTGATTGTATTTGTTTTTGTATCTCCTTTTGAATCTCATGATCCTCAACTTTTAAATTATATTTTTCTCCAAGTTCATTTAATATTAGACCTAATTTAATTCTTTTCTTTGCAATTTTTTCACTTTCTTTACTATTTTTTTCTAAATCTTCTTTTTTTAAACCTTGGGTAATTAAAGCTAACTCTTGTTTAACTAGGTTATCTGGTAAATCAATAGTGTGTAATTTTTCAATCTGACTTAGTGTCTGTTCTTTAGATATAGAATCTAAATTCATTTGGTATTGATTTTGAATTTGTTTAGTGACTAGTATTTTTAAATCACTTAAATCTTTTGCACCAAGATTTTTAGCAAATTCATCATTTATTTTTAAGGGTTCTGGTTTTTTTACATTTAAAATTTTACATTTAAAATTCGCTTTCTTGTTCACAAATTCTTTTTTTGGATAGTTTTCAGGTAAAGTTGCAACAACATCTTTTTC
>Ga0114993_10004910_pt1 | contig 13095 bp, 13 predicted proteins | sample ArcticOcean_MG_C_FD_87042 | JGI IMG/M metagenome (GOLD analysis project Ga0114993, IMG submission 87042) | Marine microbial communities from western Arctic Ocean - ArcticOcean_MG_CB2_150 | ecosystem: Environmental > Aquatic > Marine > Oceanic | place: Arctic Ocean: Canada Basin | collected...
AAAAAACTGATACTGATTTTACAAAAAACCATCGGATCAGCGACTACAGCAGCGGACCAAGACAATAACTCACAGTTCTCTGCAAATGCAAAATAATCAATGTTCGTTGTGGATCGAATCTTGTTAGCTAATAATCTGGAATCTTAACTTTAAAATGTAGCTCGATTGCATTAGCAATCTTCAGCCTACAGGCCTCCGAAGATTTCCCCTCAATATAGCTGCAGGGAAATGCGGGAAAATATTTCCACGACAAGTGGGGGTACCAAAAATTGCAGCTCAAGGGGTTTATCGGGTATTTAGCTCACGCTTTTTCTAACCCCAGAAATTTGACCTACAGAAAACAATGCGTGTATATTGATTTTACTCTGCCAGCAGTTGGTTCACGCTAATAAAAATTAAGACACACAATCAGCAGGTACCGACCATTAACTCCAAAACCTACGGCGTGCGGGTATTGTTGCTTTAGCCCCTTTACCTCACTTCATACGAAGCTACAAAGGCAAAAAAATGGCACAAATTGAACGTGAAATTCTTGAACGCACAGAACCCACCGAAAGAGCATTCAAGGCCCCTCCATTTATCCCGCGTGTTAAAAACGCTGACCTTGGCCTTGAGAAGCTTGATGGCGAACGATATTTCTCACCGGCTTTTATGAAGGCAGAGTGGGACAAAATCTGGACCAAAACCTGGCAACTCGCGGCTCGCATCGACGAATTTACAGAACCCGGCGCCTTCTACGTGCACGAGCTGGGTAAAGAATCTTTCATCTTTGTGATGGGTGATGATCAGCAAATACGTGGCTTTTACAACGTCTGCCAACACCGGGGTAATCGCCTCTGCCAATCTGACCTTGGTATCATGGACACGTTTACCTGCCCGTTTCATGGTTGGAAGTGGAACACTGACGGCACCCTAAAGCAGGTCGCCGACCCGCAATTTTTCCGTCAGTTTGATGCGGGAATTCCAACCGAGGACCTTGGCCTGACACCCGTGAAAGTGGAATTCTGGGGAGGCTGGGTCTGGTTCAACATGGATCACGACGCTTGCCCACTAAAGGAATACCTGGGTGAAGCCGGCGTACAACTAGAGACCTACGAGTTTGAAAAATTTCATCTGGTGAACTACCAGACGTTTGAATGGAATGGCAACTGGAAGCATGCATGGGATGCTTTTAACGAAAGCTATCATTTTGGTGAGCTGCATCCGGACATGATCGAATTCGGTGAAGGTCATGACATACCCATTGAGCTATTGGGCGTTCATTCACGCATGATCAATTTCAATCGGACCGTCAGCGAAATCGTCGACGATCAGGATACCATCACCCCTCTTCGGCAACGCATGATGCTGGGTGATCAGGAGGGGTGGCGAAAGAACGGAACTAAAGGTTACTCCGGCGCCGCAAAAGACGTGCACCTCGAAGAAATTCGACGACGTCGAGCTATTGAAGATGAAACCTATCTACCCTTTGAACAGATGAATGACGAACAACTCGTTCATCAGTATCACTATAGTTTCTTCCCCAGCGCGACCTTTACCCAAACGCCAGAGGCCGGCGCGGTATTCAGATACCGTCCTCATGCCACAGACCCAAACATCTGTTACTACGACTTTTTTATCATGCAGCATCTGCCACCAGGCACTCCGACGCAAGAACGTCCCGAAAACAAGGTCCACCGACACATCGATGGCATCGATTACGCCGAGGCCTTTGGGGGTACCTTTGACCCCGTACTCGCCAACGTCCTGTCCCAGGATGGATCCAACATGACCACTATGCAGGATGGCGTTAAGTCTGATTCATTTAAGGGCATGAACTTATGTGAGCAGGAAATTCGATTACGCCACTTCCACAAAATGGTTGACGATTTTATTTCTGGCGCGACAACTACCCACAACCTTCCGGATGGAGAAGCCTATCTCGACAGGCATTAAGCGATCATTGGTTGATGATAAGGCACTCGGTAAGCACTTTGACGATCTAGAAGCCAATGGCTTCTGTGTCGTCGAAAATGTACTCACTGCCGCTGAAGTGTCTGGCATACGGAAAAAACTGCTGGATGCTGCAATTGAAAGCAATCGTCGCGGTGTACCTACCCATATCCCAAGCCTGGACCCGAATGACGCAAACGTTCGAGTTTTCAATCTACTGGATCTGGATCCTGTTTTCCTGGCGTTGATGGAACGGCCCGAGGCGATCGAATTTGTAAAAATACTGGTCGGTGATGATTTTATCGTTTCAAACTTCACGGCGAACATAGCCCGTCCGGGCGCGCAGTCGATGCATGCACACTCGGACCTGGGTATCGTTTTCCCTGGGCCATGGCTTAAACCCTGGTCAATGAATGTTTTGTGGTGTCTCGACGACGTTCACCATGACAATGGCGCGACCCGATATCTACCCAACAGTCATAAAATAACGTCTGCAAAAGATGTCCCGAACGACATGCTCGACAATATGCTGTCGTTTAATGCAAAAGCAGGCTCAATTATCATCATGGATGGCAGGTTGTGGCACACATCCGGCGAAAATGTGACAGAAAACGAGGAACGCGCAATCGTCTTTGGTTACTACTCGGCGGCGTTTCTTCGTCCGCAGGTAAACTGGAATGTCTTGTTAGCGGAAACGACCCAACGCAATTTGTCCCCGCTAACGCGACGATGGCTTGGGCTTAATGGTACGGCGAACATGCTCAGTGCAGAGTTTCTTGAAGGCCCAGATCAATCGAGTACTGCCGGGTAAAAAAAATAGCTCAAGTAGCCGCCACACGGTTTATTACCCATCCACAAATTCAGGCCTTTCGGGTGACGGTTGCGTAACCAAACCACCCGCTAAATCACAGACCAACGTTGACTTGCCCCAGGTATCCCTGCATTAACGAACAACCAGTAATTCCACCTCAAACACCAGCGTCGTATTGCCGGGTATAGGCCCAACTCCATTGGCGCCGTATCCTAGCTCCGGTGGGACAATCAGCCGCCATTTGTCGCCCTCTTTCATCATCTGTAGTGCTTCAGTCCAACCGGCAATGACACCGTTCACGGGAAGATCTATCGGCTCGCCACGGTCCACAGAACTATCGAATACTCTGCCGTCTTCAAATGTGCCATGGTAATGCGCACTGACCGTGTCAGTCGGCCCGGGTGTCGCACCCGACCCACTGGCCAATATTTCGTACTGCAATCCTGAATCCGTTGTTGTCACTTCACCCATCACAATCCCTTAAAAAAACCGAATACCCGATATGGTGGCACGTATAGACCCAAAAAAGAAATGCCTGTATTTATTTGTCGTCGTCGCAGGCCCTGGCTAATAAGCCTCTCGAATTCCGTTGCGGTACTGACAATTTACAGGCGTTCTCTCCCGGGCCGCTACATCCATCTCTAAAAAAGAATCTACAAATATGGCTACAAAACAGCAGGGTTAATCACGCTACCATTATCAACCCGCAGTTCCGCACCATTGATGAACTTAGCCTCATCTGAAGCGAGAAACAGCACGGCATAACCTACGTCCATCGGCTCACCCATACCCGGACTTGGTATTCGTTGTTCTGGCGGTACTGGAGCGGGTCGTTTAACACCACGCGCTTCAGCTGCGGCGGCTGCATCGGCATACAATTTTTCGATCAATGGTGTCTGGATCACACTTGGGAAAATACAATTGACCCTGATGTTGTAACGAAGTTGTTGACAGTGAATAGCGGCATGCGAAGTCATCGTTCGGATTGCACCCTTGCAGGCCCCATAGGCAAAGCTGGTGTGATATCCCAGTAATGCTGTTGTAGAAGCAATATTGACAATCGCGCCCAACTTACCATTGGCCTTGATCGTCTCAATACCATACTTAATCCCAAAAAATGCACCGTCCATGTGGATGCGCTGATGGATTCGATATTGATCCCAGGTCACCTCTTCGACCGTACCCGGTATAAACATGCCCGCATTATTAACCACAACATTTAGCTCATCAAAATGATCCAGGGTTTGCTTGATCACAAGCTGCCACTGATCCTCTTCAGCTACGTCGTGCTCCAGAAAAATAGCGCCGTTACCTGCGGCATGAGCCGCTTCCTCCCCATTTCCCTTGTTGATATCAGTAATGACAACCTTTGCGCCCTCTTTCGCCAACGCTATCGCATCGGCACGCCCCAGCCCCGAACCACCACCGGTCACCAGGCAAACTTTGTCTTCGACTCTACCCATCTGCATACCCTTTTAAATAATCAAAAATATGGGCCAACGTTAGACCCGCTTCAGTAACATCACAACCAGCATCAATCTCACAAGTGCAAGTCAAACCTGTTCCTGCATGCGCTAGATAGTCCCTCGTGACGGGCAGGGGCACCGGTTTCTTCATCATCGGAGGCACTAACAGGTGCTTGTCCGATGATATCTTCTGGCGATCGCATGCCCGCATGGTGCAGCTGCGCATTCGCCAGGCTACCTTGTGACTTGATGGCCTCTGCCAATCGGCTCAGGCCTTCAATATGCTGGTCGCCGAAAGCACCAAGTTGGCCGGGGAACCCCTTGCCTGTTTCCTGCACATGGGCAGCGCAGGTCATGGTCAGGCCAAAGCCACCTTCTGCCCGCTTCGTTAACCATTGGAACTCTTCATCCGACAGGATACCGTCCTCGTGGCTCTGCCAGTTCGTCAGGGGTGCCAGCATGAAACGGTTTTTCATCGGGCGGCCGCGTTGAAACTCAAGGGGCGTCAGTAACTTACTCATTTACAGGTTTCTTTGAAAAAAGAAAAGAATTATGCCTGTCGGAAGACTTGATACGTACGACGTTGACGAGCAGCATCTGCAGGTATCAATATAATTTATGTCATACCCGGATATCCGGGATATCGCCTTATTAGGCTCACCCTTTACTTTTACTTTTACCTTTACCTTTACCTCATTTTCTTATGTTTCGAATATACCGAGCGACACGCAGCGGCAACTAGGCCCTAGAGGCCAGCCAAATCACATGCCGCGACCCTTTCCCCTTGTGCGCACGAACGCGCTGTTCGTTAACCCGGAAGCCGGCCTTCTTTAACAGCGCCGTAAATCGCGGTGCAGATGTCGCGGACCAAACGGCGAGCACACCTGATTTGCGAAGCGCACGGTAAGCCGTCTCTAGTCCCTGAAGTGAATAAAGGTCGTCGTTTTCAGGGTGAGTTAACCCTTCAGGTCCATTATCAACATCTAATAGTATTGCATCGTATTCACCCGAAGCACGATTGATCAGGTCAGCCACGTCTGCGATGGTAACCTGCACCCGTTTGTCGAGGAGAGGTTCTCCCGCGCATACACCAAGAATCTCGCGGTTCCATTTCAAAACAGCCGGAACGAGTTCTGCTACCTCAATCGTCGCGTCTGTCGGTAAGCTATCCAAAGCGGCTGCAAGTGTGAATCCCATACCTAAACCGCCAATAAGTACCCTGGCCGATTCCGCAGTCCTACAATGAGCACAGGCTAATTCGCCTAAAGCGTCTTCCGACCCGTGTGTACGAGAGTTCATCAGATCACCCTGCGACCCAGAAATCCGGATGGAAAATTCATTGGCGCGTCTAAGCAGACGCAACTGACCGCCATTACGCGGAATATCAGCCGTGTCCAATAATTCCCATCTATTCACTGGTCATCCTCTGTTTATGTCAATTAGTTGGCGTCGATTAGCAGGCTTCGATGAGGATCTCTGTGCTCATGGTTCGGATTCGGCATATCGAACCCCGGGGTGGCAGTCTTGCGTTAATCCGCCTTCAAAATCCATTTCCAGGTAAGCGGGCAACTTCCATTTAACAACTTTCCAACACCAGGACCGCAACGCTGACAACATAACATTCCCCAACAACAATATTATTCTCGTTTTCATATTTTTCTTCCAAGGCATTTTTCGTGACCAACTCTTTGCTGTCGTTCTTTACGCGAGTTATGTGGGCCTCGCGGCGCTAAGTGTATCGCGGATTAAAACCCCTAAGCTTTTCGGCAACCCAATCACCCAATCACCCAATCACCTAATCATCGATCCAATTCGTTACACTGATAATCCAGCCCAGAAAAGAGCAACACAATGCAGACTCCAGAATCATTCTCCCCCGGTGAAGTAGCAACCGGGGACAGTGGCCAATTGGCACACCCTGCCGCCATCGCGCATAGCAAGCGCCTGGTCAGAAAACTTTACAAGGTTGGCGACAAAGCATGGTCACTCGTTGGCAACGGCCTCTCAAACCAGTCTTTTGTAGAGGGACCGGAAGGGCTTATTGTCATCGACACCGGTGAATGTATCGAAGAAATGTCAGCGGCGCTGGAAGAGATAAGAAAGGAAACCGATGCGCCCCTGGCGGCATGCATTTATACCCACTTTCACTACGTTGGCGGTACAGAAGCGCTCCTGGCCGAAAACCCCGACCTTCCAATCTGGGGGCATAGTGGTATTCAGGCTAACCTAAAGCGTTTTGGGGGAGAGGTTGCACCAAGAGTGACAAGAGGACTGGTGCATCAGTTTGCCATCATGATGCCGAATGAAGGAGCTGATGGTGTGGTAAATGTTGGGCTGGGTAATTTCTATCGAAACCCGGCGCATGCGCCCTTTACCGGTGGCCACATTCCGGCCCAGCATACTTTCGACAAGCCAACAAAAGCGTCAATCGCCGGGCTGGACGTTGAATTTTATCCGGCACCCTCTGACGCAACAGATTCTGTGACCATCTGGTTTCCGGCATTGAAGCTCGCAGTCAACAATCTCCTATGGCCAACGCTTTTCAACGTGTTCGCGATTCGCGGCGAGGAATACCGTGACCCCAGGATACTACTGAAAGGCTTGGATGAACTTGCCGGACTTGGCGCCGACGACCTGATTGGCGCTCACGGTTCGCCGTTATCAGGTACAGCAAACATCGCGGAACGCACCCGCGATTACCGCGATTCAATACAGTTTATGTGGGACCAGACCGTGCGCTGCGCCAACTTGGGCCTGACGCTCAATGAGACTATTGCCGCTGTTCGCCTGCCGACATATTTCAAAAAACACTACACTACCCAACAATTTTATGGCGTCGTAGAACATCACATTCGCCAGATCTACACTGGTCTGTTTGGATGGTTTGATGAAGACGAAGCGAACCTGTTTCCCACACCGGCACCCCAGCGTGCGCAGAAGCTCATCAACGGGTTTGGCGGTATCCGCAGGGTCCGTGACGAAATAGATGAGGCACTTGCGGCGAAGGATTTCCGCTGGGCCATAGAAGTATCATCCTGGCTGGTAAGATCCGAAGTCAACGAGACCGGCAGAGCAGATGCCGGAGAGAGCGAAGACCGCGTACGACTTGCCCAGGCATTGCGCGGCGTTGCCCAGTCAACAACATCCGCCAATATCAGAAACTGGTGCATAACACGTGCTCTGGAATTAGATGGCACGATCAGCCTGGAGCGCTTTCGTGTCCATCGATTTCACAAACGGGAAGTATTAAACCGTCCTGCCAGCGAATCCCTCGCGCTATTGCGCGTCCTGCTCGTGCCGGAAAGGGCGAATGAAGTGGAAGATGAAATCATTGTGACTTTCTCTGACGGCAGCAATGCCGGTCTGGCCCTTCGCCACTGTGTTGCTGTGCCTTCAAGTGGGGAGAATGCCACTGTGTCCATGACGATCAGCCACGAACACTGGGCTGAAATACTCGGAGGGAAAATGACCTTGAGCAAAGCTCTGGCCGAAGGTTTGATAAAGACAGATGATGAAAATCGTATCATCAGATATTTCGCCTGTTTTGATCTCACTACACTGAATAGCTAATAGGTCGATGAGCGATATACCCAAACCGGTGTTGCCCGCCACAATTCATTGCTCAACCTGTCAGGCAGCATGTTGCCGAATGCAGGTCATGATCATCGATGACACCGGCATGCCAGAGCGCTTTATTGAAACGGACGGCAGCGGTGTTCAATCTATGCGAAGGCTAGATGACGGATGGTGTGAAGCATTGAACCGCAACACTTTTCTGTGCGATCAATATCTTGTTCGACCCACGATCTGCCGTGAATTCGAAATGGGCGGCGCCGATTGCCAGAGCACGAGGATCGACGTTACCGAACCGTGGATGGGAACCGAACATTAAGTCAGCCTTAATGCTTCGCCGTGCAACCGTAGGGGCAAATTAGGGTCAGAGGTTTTCTTACGATGCCTGTTAGATCTCTCCGCTTCACCTTCGGCTCCGGTCGAGATGACTAGAGGCCAAGCCCCCATTTGGGCCCATCGGTGTAGATACATACTCCTTATGACTGTCTTGTCATACAAAAGAACACCTTTCATAATAACCCCACTGCTGATTCTTCTAATGTTTACGGATTCTCTATGAGTGACTTAAATACATTCCGCCAGGAAACACGCGCTTGGCTGAAAGAAAACTGCCCTGCATCGTGTCAGGGTGACAACAATATTCTCCCTGACATATTGTGGGGTGGCAGACGTCAAAAAATAGCCGAGCCAGACGTCCAGCTTTGGATGGATCGCCTTGTTGCGCAAGGTTGGACAATTCCTGGCTGGCCGAAAGAATATGGCGGTGGTGGTCTTTCTGCTGATGAGAGCAAAGTACTGGCCGAAGAGATGAGCGCTATCGGCACCCACTCGCCGCTCTACTCATTTGGCATTAGCATGCTTGGGCCTGCACTCCTGGAATACGCGACCGAAGAACAAAAACGCGAACACTTACCCAGGATCGCCAGCGGTGAAATTCGCTGGTGCCAGGGATACAGCGAACCGGGTTCTGGATCAGACCTTGCAAGCTTGCAATGCAAAGCAGTTAAAGACGGTGATGATTATGTCGTCACTGGTCAAAAGGTCTGGACCTCCACTGCTGATGTATCTGACTGGATTTTTTGTTTGGTACGAACAGACTCAGATGCTCCGAAGCATGAAGGCATCAGCTTTCTACTAATCGACATGGAATCTGAGGGCGTCTCGGCACGCCCTATCGTATTGTTATCGGGCGCATCACCTTTTTGTGAAACATTTTTTGATGGTGTTCGAGTACCTATCGCCAACAGGGTTCACGAGGAAAACAAAGGCTGGTCCGTCGCCAAGGCGTTACTGCTCCACGAACGAACCATGTTGGCAGGCGGCCCTGGTCGAGCCTCGACTGGTGACCAAAAACGCACATTGCTGGAAGTTGCACGCGATTCAATGAACGCTCCTACCGGTCCATTGCCGGACAAAGCTGTTCGAGCCGAGATTGCGCAAACCGAAATGGATCAGATGTGCTACGCCGCAACCTTGCAAAAGGTCCAGGATGCCGCCAAAGCCGGGAAAGGCATGGGCCCGGAAGGCTCCATGTTTAAGCTCTACCTTAGCGAGCTGGGACAACGCAGCGCAGATCTTCGGCAACGACTTAATGGGGCTGATGGCTTGATATGGGATGGCGATGAATTCCATCCGGAAGCCAAAGAATCAACCCGCGAATGGCTGTACTCGCGCGCCTCGACAATTCTGGGCGGCACTTCTGAAATTCAGCTCAACATTATTACCAAGCGTGTGCTTGGATTGCCGGAATAGCGACATGACACTAATACTCAACGAAGAACAAGAACTACTCAGAGACAGCGCCAAAAGTTTCGTCGATGATCAATGGCAATTAAACCAGCTCCGAGCGAACCGTGCGTCGCCAAAGTCCGGCACAATCGATACCGGACTATGGCAGCAAATGGTAGAACTCGGCTGGGCCGCAATTCCTTTTCCTGAAGAATTTGGTGGGCTCGGCCTGGGATACGCCGAACTCGGCATCGTGATGGAAGAAGCCGGGCGAAAACTCCTAATATCACCACTGCTCTCATCGGTCGTACTCAGTGGCAGTGCCATCGAACTTGCCGGTAACAATGATCAGAAAACTGAGCACCTGCCAAAGATCTGTGACGGCAGCGGCCTGTACGCCATGGCGTACCAGGAAACTTCACGACACGAGCCTGAAAACGTGCTCGCAGCGCTCACGAAAAGCGACAGTGGCTATCAATTAAGCGGCCACAAACAATTGGTTATCAATGGTGGCTCTGCTAATCATCTAGTGGTCGTCTGTAGATCATCGGGTGATGCCGGTGACCGGGATGGTCTATCCCTGGTGCTGGTTAACAGTTCTGCAGTGGGGGTGTCTATCGCCAACAATCTGCTGCTGGACAGCACACCTTCTGCCAACATTACCTTTACAGATGTGCCAATTTCACCTGAGGATATCCTTGGCGAAATTGGCAATGCCGCCGATGTGCTGGATGAAGTTTACGCGCGCGCCGCGATCGCTTTGTCTGCCGATATGCTTGGGGGTATTCAATCTGCCTTTGAAATGACGCTTGAGTATCTGAAAGTCAGAGAACAGTTCGGCGCGAAAATCGGCACGTTTCAAGGTCTAAAACATCGCGCAGGACGCTGGTTCTGTGAAGTTGAACTCAGCCGCGCAATCGTGCTCAAAGCGCTCCGGAGTATTGATAGTGGCAGTAGCAATCTTGCGCGAGTCTCTAACGCCTGCAAGGCTCGCTGCACCGCCACTTACCAACTATCCGGTAAAGAAGGCATACAGATGCACGGTGGCATTGGGGTGACAGACGAACACGACATCGGTCTGTACTTCAAACGGGCGCGTGTGACAGAGATTCTGCTAGGCGATACGAGCTTTCACACTGATCAGTTTGCGACCGCGAGTCGTTACTGAGCGCGCGTTAACCAGAACCCGAAAACTCCACTGTATGAAAAATTCCATTACTTGTGAATTTCCATTAGTTATCGAATACCGATAATACTTGAACATGATTAAATCGTTCGGAAATCAACTAGAAGAAAATTTGTTCGATGATAAATCCAATCGAACAACCCCTGCCACTCTGTAGAAATGCTCATCGAAGAATCTCTCAAACCCATGGGTATCACTCAAGTCGGGTTTGCGCGAGGCAGGCGGCGTAACGTAGTTCGCTGCCGAATACTTGTTTAGGCGGACCGATGTATCGTCAAAGTGTTAGCTGTATAAGCCCTAAAGACCAAAACCGATCGGCGGCAGTGACAGTCAACGGCTAACCAGGCTTCTTGAATTGAATGGTTTGCCGAAGGCGAATCACCTGGCGCGCCACAAATATCCATTCCCCGTAGATGTGTAAGAATGCAGGAAAGTCCGCTCTCGCTCAATTTCATTCAACGTAGGCTGCAGCGCGACATGCCGGGGGTCATCGCGATGGGCGATTGCGGCCTGTTCGTTGGCAAAAGCCGCAACGAACAACATATCGCCTGCTTTAACGTCCGGACCACGGTCGGAATCCCGAAGCGCGAGTCCACCACTGTAGATCAGCGTGCCAGGTTCAGCATCCCTACAATAGTCAGCATGCTCACCCGTTACTTCGATATAGCGTCGCTTCATGGCAGCATCAGTAAAGCGTGTGCCAATTAGCGTGATCGTGATGCCTGCGTCACTCATGGGCTCGTCCGATTGCGCTCTGTCCCACCAGCCATAGCCTTCAATATCCGCGAACTGGTTACTCATCACCCGACGCCTGGTCATACGACGCTCGCCCATGGTTTCCATCAGGGTCGCGTGGGCCGGACGTGCAACATGTGCATCAAGACTGGACTGACCCTGTGCATAGCGTTCAAAGACAAGCACATGGCTTTCATCCTGCAGCGAGCGGGCAGCTTCGTAGGCACTGGTACCAGGTTCACCCACCAGTGCGTCCTGACCTCTTTTCTGCCAAACATCCAGCCACTCGTCGACGGTCGTTGTTTCTGTGCGAACTTGATATTCGACCAGTGCTGTCAATGGAGAATCACCAATACTCATATTTTCTGTGCTCATAGTCGCCTTAAAATTGTTACTTTTATTCTCTGCCTGGGTGCGCTAACAGGTTCATTGCCTTCAACGGTTACCCGCTTCTTGCAACCCACAAGTTAACCGACCCACTGACCGCATGTCGAACTGAATAACATCTATCAGGGACACCGTCTTAGAGCATATTTAGGACGCGAAAAACCGGGTCAAATGGTTGCCTCACAGGGTAAACCTTCATGATGCTAATATCGTTACTGCTCAGGGTGCTCACGCACTTCCTATTGATATATTTCAACTTTCTCGAAACTAGTGTCGCTGTGAATACCAGATAGCCCGGTTTAAAGGCTTCGCGTTATGTCGACCTGGCAGGAGCAGGAGTTCACATAGGACTTGAAGCTATTTTCCTATTTGTGACCGACAAGCCAAAACAGATCCCAGGCAGTTAATATATGTTAGTCTGAATCGACAATTAAAAACCCAGTCATATCAAACGACCTAGTATTTACGGAGGCTTTAACAGATGAAGCGAGTTCTAATTCTTATTACCATGCTGTTCGCGGCACAAATAACCCAAGCCGGACACCATGAAAACGGCATGACGTTGTCCAAACGTCAGCCGGACACTTCGATGACGATTACCTCGGTCAACCTTGGCCAAGACCAAACCGTCATTACAGCGACGGGGGACATGGGAGCCTATGGAAAGGTATACACAACATACAACCTGGCTTATAACGGCGATCGAAAAAGCGGATCAGTAACAGGCCAGGGCAGGGGCGCAACGGCTGAAGCGATTGTCGCTGGAGTTTTTGCAGGTCGTTGGTATGTAGACGGCTCTAAAGTGATCATGAGAACTGTCGTTCAGATCAATGACGGTACGCAAAATCTAGACGTTATCACCTTTGATGCCGCTAAAAGTACTCTTGAGGTTGAAGTTTATATTCTGAAATAGAAACTTATAGGGACAGGCTTCGTCTGTCCCTATATCCCGCCACATATTTCCTGCTCTTTTACTTTTGGGCCGAAAGTTATCACTTCGGCTGGATTGTCATCAATGCCTGCCTTCGCCATCAGCGAATTATTCGGCACCCACGCGACACCGCCAGATAGCGCCGTTGTGCCACCATAGAACGCTTCTTTTTCAAGCACGATCACCTCCAGACCTTCATGATCGCCAACGACAGCAGCAGTCAAACCAGCAGAGCCCCAGCCTATGACAAGGAGGTCTGTTTCAAAATCCCAATTCACAGTATTCACATCTGTTCCCTGCGCAACTTGACCGGGTTTAATCTGAACGATTAGATATTTTTATGGCA
>Ga0114993_10004911_pt1 | contig 13095 bp, 14 predicted proteins | sample ArcticOcean_MG_C_FD_87042 | JGI IMG/M metagenome (GOLD analysis project Ga0114993, IMG submission 87042) | Marine microbial communities from western Arctic Ocean - ArcticOcean_MG_CB2_150 | ecosystem: Environmental > Aquatic > Marine > Oceanic | place: Arctic Ocean: Canada Basin | collected...
GATAGTGATATTTTATCAAAAATTGTAGTTGATGCAATTCTAAGTATTGTAACTAAGAAAGGTGAAGATTATGCTGTTGATCTTGAAAATATCAAGGTTGAAAAGAAATCAGGTGGTTCTATTCAAGATACTCAAATAGTAAAAGGAATTGTTTTGGATAAAGAAATTGTTCATAGTGGAATGCCAACAAAAATTGAAAAAGCAAAAATCGCTTTAATTAATTCTGCATTAGAAATTGAAAAAACTGAAATGAGTTCTGAAATTAGAATTACTGATCCAACTCAAATGCAGATGTTTTTAGAAGAAGAAAATAGAATGCTAAAAACAATGGTTGACAAATTACATGATATAGGTACTAACGTTTTGATTTGTCAAAAAGGCATTGATGATATTGCACAACATTATCTTGCTAAATATGGAATAATGGCAATTAGACGTGTAAAAGAAAGTGATATGATTAAACTCTCAAAGGCAACTGGTGGTAGAGTAATTGCCAGTTTAGATGATTTAACTGAGAAAGATCTTGGCTCTGCCGATTTGGCTCAACAAAAGAAAGTTGAATCTGATAAATGGGTCTTCATTGAAGGTTGTAAACATCCACAATCCGTTACAATGTTAATTCGTGGTGGTTCTCAACGAGTAATAGATGAGGTTGATCGTTCTATCCATGATTCTCTAATGGTGGTTAAAGATGTAATTGAAAAACCTGAAATCGTTGCAGGTGGCGGTGCCCCAGAATCATATGCAGCCTCTCAACTCAAAGATTGGGCTGATAATTTTGATGGAAGAGAACAACTTGCAATTAAAAAATATGCTGAAGCATTAGAAATTATCCCTTTGACTATTGCTGAAAATGCAGGAATGGATCCAATTGATACCATGGCTAATTTAAGAGCAAAACAAAACCAAGGTCATAAATGGACTGGAATTGATGCTAGAAATACAAAGATTGCTGATATGTTAGCAATTGATGTTGTAGAACCGATTGTAGTTAAAGAACAAATAATCAAATCCGCAACTGAAGCAGCATGTATGATTCTTAGAATCGATGATGTAATTGCCATATCTGGTGCTCCTGGTGGCGGCGGTATGCCCCCAATGGGCTAAAACTTAACCATTCAATTTTTCATAAATTATTATTGTATAAAATTGGTGTTGATTTAGGTGGAACAAAAATTGAAGCTGTTCTGTTAGATGAGGATCTAAATATTTTAGAACAAAAAAGAATTCAAACTCCACAATCTGATTATTTAAAAATAATTAATTCAATTTCTTCTTTAGTTTTAGACATTTCTGAAAATATTTCTGATTTTTCTTTAGGAGTATGTACACCCGGTGTAATTTCTAAACAAACTGGTTTGATAAAAAATAGTAATACTCAATGTCTAATTGGAAAACCATTCAAAGAAGATTTAGAAAAAAAATTAGGTAAAAAAACTGTGATTGAAAATGATGCTAATTGTTTTACTATGGCTGAATCTAAAATGGGAAGAACAAAAGATTTTGGTCTAGTTTTTGGTGTAATTATGGGAACTGGAGTGGGTGGTGGAATTGTTATAGATGGTAAACTTCATTCTGGTAGAACTAACATTAGTGGTGAATGGGGACATCATACATTACATCGTAATGGAAATTCTTGTTATTGTGGAAAAACTGGTTGTGTTGAGACTTACATTAGTGGCCCTTCATTGGAAAAACGCTGGTTTACACTAACTGGAAAATCACAATTAATGCCTGAAATTCTTTCTAATCTTAATGATGAAATTAGTCAAAGATGGAAAGGTGAATTTTTAGAAAATTTTGGATATGGTCTTGCTAATGTTATTGATATTTTAGATCCTGATGTAATTGTTCTTGGCGGTGGATTATCTAATATTGATTTTTTGTATACTGAAGGAAAAGAATCAGTATATGAAAAAGTTTTTTCAGATTTGATTGAAACTCCTATTCTCAAAAATAAATTAGGTGATTCTGCAGGAGTGTTTGGTGCAGCACTGTTAAATTAATTATTCAAACTCCCAGTATTGATTTCTTATTTTTAAAATCTTTTCAACCATTTCATTCATATCAATATCTAATTCTGTAGAAATCAAAATCAATCCTGCACCTTCAATTGACATAGTAATTCGAAAAATTTTTTCATATTTTGTTAATGCAAAAACAGGTTTTCCTATTTTCGTTACTGTTTTCTTACGTGTAGACCATCTGTATACTGCTTGAGATAATGACATTACCGTTTCTTCTCTAGTTAAATGACTTTTTAATCCTGGTCGAATTTTATCTGTTAATTCTCCAAAATCATAAATTGCTACATATCTGATTTTTTTATCACATGCTAAAATTTCATTACAAATTTTTTCATATTCCAAATTCATCACTACTGTGGCTCAATAGTTGCAGGAGGTTTACTTGAAATAGTATACGTCACCCAAGTTACATCTTCAATTTCATTTGTTATTCTATTACTCATTTTTTCTAAAATGCTATGTGGTAATCTAGTCCAATCTGCAGTCATCGCGTCAATCGAATCTACCACTCTAATCATAACAATGTTTCCATATCTTCGTTCGTCTCCAACTACTCCTACCGCTCTATCGTCACCTACTGCAGCATATGCTTGCCAAACTTTTCCGTACCAATCCGCTTCAATCAATACCTCCTCTACAATTTTACTTGCAACTTTGGAAATCTGTAGTTTTAGTGGTGTAATCTCCCCAATTATTCTAACAGCAAGTCCTGGACCTGGAAATGGATGTCTCATGAAAAGATTTTCTGGAACTTCTAGAATTTTTGCAATGCTTCTTACTTCATCTTTGTATAATTCTCTTAATGGTTCCAAAATTTCTAAATTAAGCCAATCAGGTAACCCCCCTACATTATGATGTGATTTTATTACAGCTGCTGGACCTTTTGAAACACCACTTTCAATTACATCTGGATAAAGTGTTCCTTGTGCTAACCATTTGAATGGTCCATTTTTTTCAGCGAAATCAGTAAAAACACGGACAAATTCTTCCCCTATGATCATTCTCTTTTTCTCAGGATCTTCCACCCCTTTGAGTTTTCCAATGAATTCATCTGCTGCATCAACTACTGTAAAATTTACTTTGAAATTCTCTTTGAACATTTCTTCAATTTCTTTTTCTTCGTTTAATCTTAACAAACCATTATTTACAAAAATACACTTTAGTCTATCTCCAATTGCTTTGTGAATTAATAATGCTGTTACTGTGGAATCAATTCCTCCACTTACTCCACATAGTACATTCCCTTCAATTTTTGAAATTTTCTCAACTGCTGAATCTATGAATCCTTCCATAGTCCAATTTTGCTCTGCTTGACATACCTTTAAGACAAAATTCTTGAGAATTTCCGTTCCTTGTTCTGTATGAACAACTTCGGGATGAAATTGAATTCCATAAATTGATTTTTCTTCAGATGCAATTGCTGCAGCCTTTGCTCCCTCAGTATGTCCTATCACCTTAAATCCTGGTGGGATTTCTTCTGCTTCATCACCATGACTCATCCATGCTCTAACTGAATCTCCTACTTTACTTAGAAGATCTTTATCATCATCAATTGTAAGTATTGATGAACCATATTCTTTGTTTGCTCTTTTTACCTTACCTCCATACTTGTTTACAATCAATTGATGTCCATAACAAATTCCAAGTAATGGTAAATTCATATCAAAAATTTTATTTTCAGGAATGGGAGCATCTGAACTATATACACTTGATGGACCACCCGAAAAAATTATTCCCTTTGGATTTAATTTCTGTAATTCTTCAAAACTAATATCATAAGGTACAAGTTCTGCATAAACAGAAAATTCTCTAATTCTTCTACAAATCAAATGACTGTATTGTGAACCAAAATCTAAAACTACTATCTTATCCATATTATCACTTGTTGATATTTTCCAGCATCCGTGTTAATGACCATCCTGCTGTATTGATTAATTCGTTGACTCTTTCTTTTTGTCTATAGTTTTTGATAATTATTTCTCTAATATCTGAACCATTTTTGTTTATTATATACTCAATAATAGATTCCTTCTGAATTTTTCCATTTTCAGCTTCTACATGGTCTTTTTTCATCATCTCTCCAATAATTCTATCTAAGAAAAATGATTTGAAAGGAGGTGTATCTATATTGATTTCTACTTCATTATCTAAAATTATTGAAACTTGTTCTGGTGTAACAAATGCATTAGCAATTATTTTACCCTCATTTCCTCTCTTAATTGGAATTGAATTAATTTCTGGTTTCTTTTCAATTTCTGTATCTTTTTGAATCTCAACCTTAGTTTCTAATTGAGAAGATTTTGTAAAACTTCAATCTATGAGAAATGAATTCAATATTGTGATATTTTTTCCTAATTTTTCTATAGATTCTTGATGTCTATCAATCTGTTCGATCAAACTTTCTTTTAAAGCAACAATATCTTTTACTTGCTTCTCTGAAAATTTCATAATTTGTTTAATGTATGATTGGTATTAAATGCATTCTAGGTAATTGTGATATCTACATTTTTGTATGAAATTTTTTTAAATCCCTTGATTGATTTTGATGTAGTAAATAACTCTGATTTTGTTCTCGTTGCTAACCATTCTAAAAGCAATTGTCCTTTATTTAATTTCATTAATTTTATTCCCCTTTCTGATTTTTTTGTATTTGAAAATTTTCCAATTTTTTCTCCAAAATCCATTCCAAATAAAATAATTTTTTTTGCACCAAAATAACTTGCTAAAAATACCCCTCTATCCCCATCTGTAAACCCTCCAAAATTCTGTATTTCATTAAATGGATTTGATTGAGTAGTTCCAATAGCTTTTTTGAATTTTTTTGCAAATTCTAATTTATCAATATTATCTCCATGTGCATGTATTACAAAAATTGATTTTCTGGAAATTTTCTCCAAAGTTTTTTCGTCCCCATCTAAATCTGTAATTACGATATCTGGAATTATCCCATTTTCTACAAGTAGTTTAACAGAACTATCAGCTGCAATTTTTATTGATTTTTTTAATTTTTTTAATTTTGGAATTGCTGTTGATAAAGAAGGACCTGCACCAACCACAAAAACTGATTTATCTTTAATTAGGCTAGAAATTATTTCGTTAACATTTGATTTTTTTAATATTGAGTCTAAAATTATGGCTGATTCTTTGTCCTTTTTTTCACTATACTTGAATTCCTTTAAAATATCTGAATATCTTTTCTTCCATCCTGAAATCACCATATGACTCAAATTGTATTAGTTTTTGATAAACTATGTGACTAAAATTGCTAATGTAGGTGTAGGTGACAAAAATCCTGTACGTATAATGGGAATTCTTAACACAAGTCCTGAATCATTTTATAAAAAATCTATTCATGTTAGTAATAATGACATTAAAAATTCTGTAAAACAGATGGAAAGTGATGGTGCTGATTTTATTGATGTTGGAGGGATGTCTACTGCCCCATATCTATCTACAATAGTTTCTGAAAAAGTTGAAACAAAACGAATCATTAATGCAATTAAGATAATTCAAAATTTTTCAAATTTACCTATTTCTGTTGATACATGTAGAGCAAATGTTGCTAGAATTGCTTTAGAACATGGAGTAGAAATAATCAACGATATTTCGGGATTAAAGTTTGATAATAAAATGCAAGATGTTATCTCGGACTTTTCACCTTCTTTGATTTTATGTGCATATGACTCCAAAACTGTTTCTGGGGATGATGTTATTACTACTAAAAAACTTCTTAGAGAAAGTTTGAAAATTGCTAAAAAGTCACATATTTCAAATGATAAAATTGTTTTAGATCCTGCAATAGGTTTTTTTAGAAAAACGGGGCAAGGTACATTTTTTACAAAAATTAAATCAGATTGGATTAAAAGAGATCTATCAATTCTCCAGAATCTAAAATCGATAAAACAAAATTTTCCTATCTTGATCTCAGTTTCAAATAAATCCTTTATTGGAAATATTTTGGAATTCGAAAATCCTACTGATAGGTTATTTGGTTCGATCGCTGCTGAATCCATTTCCGTGATTAATGGTGCAGATATTATTCGTACTCATAATGTAGGTGCCACTCGAGATGCAATCATTATTGCTTCAAATCTTTTAAAATAACATAAAGGCTTATAATAAATCCCAAACTTTCATAACAAGGTTTCATTGGAATTCAAAGAAGGATTAACTTTTGACGATGTTCTACTTGTGCCCAAATATTCAGATATTACAAGTAGAAGTCAAACCAATCTAGGTACAAAACTATCTCGAAATATTTCAATTAATATTCCATTTGTGAGTGCAAATATGGATACCGTCACTGAATCTTCTATGGCTGTAGCTATGGCTCGTGCTGGTGGAATTGGAATTGTTCATAGATTTTTGACAATTAAAGAGCAGGCAAATGAAGTTCTAAAAGTAAAACGTTCAGGTAGTGTAATTATTGAAAATCCGTATTCTATTAATCTAGAAAAATCAATTCAAGATGCTCAAGAATATGCTGAAGACAAAGGAGTTTCTGGTCTTTTGGTTATTGATTCAGCTTCTAAATTAGTTGGAATAGTAACTGAACGAGATTTATTGTTTGCAAATACCCGTGGAACAATTAATGATATTATGACAAAAGATGTTGTAACTGCAAAACCTGGAGTAACGTTAGATGAAGCAAAAGAAATTTTACATAAGCATAGAGTTGAGAAATTACCAATAGTTGATGATTCAGGAATTATCAAAGGTCTGATTACAAGTAAAGACATTACAAATAATGCCGATTTTCCAAATGCATCAAAAGATACGAAGGGGAGACCCCTTGTTGGAGCTGCAGTTGGTGTAAAAGGTGACTTTTTAGAACGAAGTGAGTCTCTTTTAGAATCTGGAGTTGATGTGCTTGTTGTTGATATTGCACATGGACATAGTGAAAATGCAATTAGTACAGTTCGAAATATCAAAAAAGCATTTCCAGATTGTGAATTAATTGCAGGAAATATTGCTACAGCACAAGGTGCTGAAGATCTAATTAAAGCAGGAGTAGATGCGGTTAAAGTAGGTGTAGGTTCTGGCTCTATTTGTATTACTCGAGTAATAACTGGTTCTGGTGTTCCTCAATTAACTGCAGTTATGGATTGTGCAAAAATTGGTAATGACTATGGTATACCAATTATTTCTGATGGTGGTACGAGAACTTCTGGTGATGCAACAAAGGCATTAGCTTCTGGAGCTTCTTCTGTAATGATTGGTAGTATGCTTGGTGGTACTGATGAATCTCCTGGTACAGTTTTGACTAAAAATGGAAAACGGTTCAAAGTTTACCGGGGAATGGCATCTCTTGCTGCATCAATTGGTAGGAAATCTAAAGAAACAGGTTCACTTTCATTTGATGATGATCTCAATGACTATGTAGCAGAAGGAGTTGAGGCTATGGTTCCATACAAAGGAACAGTAGTTGATATCTTAAAACAACTTTCAGGTGGTGTTCGTTCTGGATTGAGCTATTGTGGAGCCCATACAATCCCTCAAATGCAGGAAAATGCAGAGTTTATCAAAATGTCAAGAGCTGGATTTGCAGAAAGTCAGCCTCATGACGTTTCATTGATGTAGTTAATTTTTTAAACACCATTTGAAGTCATTTCATTATAATGATAGCTAAAAGAACTATTATTGGAATAATTGTTGGTAGCGCAATTATTGGAATTGGACTTTACTCTTTAATTGCATCCTTTGATTTTAAAACAATTGAACTAAATGAAACATTTGGAGTAGGTGAATCCACTTCTTACCAAATTCGTGCTAATAGTGGTGCTAGCCAAACAATGAGTATAATTGGTGAAAAATTTGATCTGAAATTGTTAAGCCCTGGTGATGGGTTGCAAATACCTAATACGTCGTATACTGATGAAGCAACTTTGAACTGGATTCATCTTGATGATGGTATTACTATGATTAAATTACAAAATTTAGGTTCTACTGATTTACAAGTAAATGCATCATTGAATTTAACACAAGACCCTATCTTGTTTACTTACCATATAGTTGTAATTACATCTGGTGTGTTAATTATTGGATTTAGTATGGGGTTTACTTTAAGAAAACCTAAAGGCTTTTAGCTTAATTTTGCTGAATGATACGATCCTAAAACTTTCATAAATAGTGATTCTTGTTTTATTTTTTCTAACATTTCTAAAATTTTAGGATTTTTTGCATTTCCTTCAAAATCTACATAGAAATTGTATTCCCACGTATTGGATTTTGTAGGTCTTGATTCTATTTTTGTAAGATTGACATTATTTTTATGGAAATTCTCTATGATTCTAAATAATGAACCTGGTTCATGTTTAATAGAGAAAATAATTGATGTTTTATCATTTTCTGTTTGTGTTTATTTTTTTTTATATAATATCAAAAATCTTGTATAATTATTTGAGTTGTTTGCAATGTTTTCAGACATTATAGGCATATTGTAAATTGATGATGATGTTTTACTGGCAATACAGGCACAATTTTTCTTGTTTAATTCTTTGACAATTTTTACACTACCTGCTGTATCGTATGCAGGAATTGTTTTCATGTTGTGCTCCTCGATAAATTTTCTACATTGACCTAATGCTTGTGGATGTGAATAAACAGTATCTACATCTTCTAATTTACCAATTCCAATTAAACAATGTTCAACTCTATGATAAATTTCACCAATGACATTTAGTGATGTTGAATATAGTAAATCATAACTTTCACCAACACTCCCTTCTAACGAGTTCTCTACAGGCAAAATTGAATATTCTGAATTCCCTTTTGATGTATTTTCTAAAACCTCTGCAAATGTCGCAAATGGTATAGTTTTTATTTCATCAAAAAATGATTTTGCAGCAGCTTCACTATATGCCCCTCGTTCACCTTGGAACGAAATATTTGTCATTTTTATTCTCTCAGTTTAACAAAATCATTCTTGCCAAAATTTGTAGATAGTTTTCTTTCATCAATCCATGAGCATTCTGTGCATTTTATTGCATCTCTCATTGAAACAACTTTACCTCCACATTTTCTACATTTTGTAAACAAAGTTCCTAATTCTGGTTCACTAATTGTTGCATGAATTGTTCCGTTAAGATGATTAATAATTTTTAGTGCAACTATATCATTAACCAGTGCTACATTTCTTATTCTTAAATTTCGTGTCCCACATACACATTCTACTTTAGATGTAGTAGGTTTTTCATTAATATAATCAATTGATACTGCAATCATTGATGACATTACTGCTGCAACTTTTCCGATAATGATATCTCCTACTTTTGGAATTGATAGCATTTTTGGATGATTGATGCTAATAGTACGTGTTGTTTTGTTCATGTCTTTTTCTCCTACTGTTGCTGCACGAACCATGTCCCCATCATCAAAAGTATTATTTCCAGCCTCATATTCTTCAATAGATGCTATTTTATCACCTGGAAATATTGCGTTTTCAGACATACTGAGAATTTTGTTTTTCTGATTATAATTGTTTATGGTTAATCTCATTTTGGCAAATCATATATCTTCAAAAATCTGGAAAAAATCATGAAGGCACTAGTATATGAAAAATATACTGAAGATGATGATTTCTCAAAAATATTACAAATAAAGGATCTTCCTATTCCTGAACCAAAATCAAATGAAGTAGTTTTCAAGGTAATTACTGCCGCACTAAACTATGATGACATTTGGGGCATGAGGGGAAAACCATTGGCAATCCCTCTTCCACATATCTCTGGAACTGATGCTGCAGGTGAGGTAACCGCAGTTGGTAGTGATGTTAAAAATATCAAAGTAGGTGATAGAGTAGTTTCTCATGGAAATATGTCATGTAGAGTTTGTAAAGCTTGTACTGATGGGAGAGAATATGATTGCAAAAAACGTTCCATTTGGGGATTTGAAACAGGTCCACTTTGGGGTGGATATTGTGAATTTACTCATCTTCCAGAAGTTAACGTTGTAAAAATTCCTGACAATGTATCTTATGATGATGCAGCTGCAGCATCAATGACATTGTTGACATCTTGGCACATGTTAGTTGGCAGAGCAAAAATTGTCCCTGGACAATTAGTGTTGATAATGGGTGGTAGTTCTGGTATTGGAACTTATGGAATTCAAATTGCAAAACTTTTTGGATGTACTGTAATTTCTACTGCTAGTCCTGAAAAACTAAATAAATTATTAGAATTGGGTTCTGATTATGCTGTAAATCATAGAGATGATGATTGGCATAAACAAGTCAGATCAATTGCAAAAAAAATTCCGAAACCTCTTGGAGATGTACCTGGAATAGATGTAATTTTTGAACATATTGGTGGAACTCATTGGAACAAGGAATTGACATTACTAAATTATGGTGGAACAATTGTTACAACCGGTGCAACAACTGGCTATGATGTAAAAACTGATTTACGTCATATTTTCTTTAAAGGAACTAACATCTTAGGCTCAACACAAGGAACTAGGGCAGAACTAGAACAAGGTCTATACTGGATGTCTCAAGGTAAAATAAAATCTATAATTGATTCAGTATATTCATTAGAACAAGCAGCAGATGCTCATACAAAAATGCTCAAAGGTAAAGGACTTTTTGGAAAAATTTTGATCAAGCCACAAATGTGATAAATCATGACAAACCCTAAAACAAATTCATTTTTAGATGAGGCAAATAGATTATTTCTCCAAGGAAAATTCAGAGAAGCTATATCCTATTATGATAAAATTCTAAATGAAATTCCTGATCATATCAGTTCTCTTAACAATAAGGGTTATGCTCTAAGTAAACTCAAAGATTATGATAATGCCATAGATTGTTATGATATTGCCTTACAACTATCACCAAACGATATTTCCGTGTTGGTAAATAAAATATCCTCTCTTCGAAAACAAGGACATTTTAAAAAAGCATTAACATCATGTGATAAAATTTTAGAAAATAATCCCAAGTATAATATTGCCCTGTATCACAAAGAGCGAATATTATTTTCTATGGGGAGATTTGATGATTCACTTTTTTGTTGTAATAAAATATTAAATGATTATCCAAATAATGGAGACGTATTATTTGATAAATCTTGTAATTTTGCAATGTTGTTAAAATTTGATGATTCTCTGAATATTCTTGAGCGAGTAATTTCTCAAGAAATAAAATTCAAGGTAAAGGCAAAAAAATCAAAATCATTTGAAAAATTATTTGAAAACCCTAGGTTTCAGAAATTAACCGTTTAACTATAGCCAATGAGGAATTTCTAAATATCCTTCAATACTCTCGTTTCTTAAAATTTTCAGAAGTGCATTTGCTTGAGGTGTAGATAAAACTGGTTTATCAAATTGATTATCTGTGGAAATTCTTGGACAAGCTACCTGAATGAATGCATCAATACCTTTGAGATTTTTTAATCTGTCATTTGTAATGTCTGTTAATGCAAATAATTGAACTTGTTTTCCTTCCTTTTCCAAATCTTTTTTAATTTTTAAAGCAAATACTTTGGATAATTGTCCTTCTTTTAATCCAATAATTACTCCAAAAGATTTTGCATCAGCTGCTTTGTAAATTGCAAGTGTTGCTTTCTTTTTTAATTTTTGAGCAAATTCTGTAACTTCTCTTACTTCATTAAAGTACGGATCTAAAACATATGTTGGTAAATTGGTAGATAATGCAATTCCAGCTGCATGAAAATTACTTTGTCCTAAAAATACATAGGCATCTACTTCCTTTTTTAATTCTGATGCTGGATAAAATTCACAACCAAATACTTGACCGTCGTTTAATTGTCCTTTACCCTTTCCTATCTTAACTGTAATTCCATTTTCTGTTAAAATTTTTTCAACTTTGTCAATTTGATGCAAGTGCTGACTATCTGTTACTAGTGAAATAATTTTTCCCTTTAACAACTCTGTACATTTTTTTGCAACCCTATCAAATTCAACATCATCAAATGCATCAATTAAAATTAAATTCTTTTCATACACTTCTGTGTTAATTGTATGTCCAATATTGAATTGAATATCTGCTCCTAGAACCTTAGACCCCATGGAATTCATATCACAAGTTCCCCATGTTGTATCTGCTAAAACATAAGTTGGAATTCCAAATTTTTCAGAAATTTTAATAGCAGTTTCTTGAACTTGGGGTAAGATTCCATCAGGCCCATTTAATGAAACTGATGCAGGGTCTTTTTCTTCAATTTCTTTGAAAATTCGTTCCTCATCTATTATGATCAATTTAGCTTGGAATTTCACTTTATTAATTTAAATCAACTGAACACTACAACAACTAAAAATGTCTGAGTCGTTTTAATCTATTATGGCACAGGATACAACTCTCAATATTGGTTTTGATGATACTGACTCGCCTAAAGGAATGTGTACTACTTTTCTTGCATACAAAATTGTTGATTTACTTCAAAAACAAAAAACTGAATTTCTTGATTTTCCAAGATTAATTCGATTTAATCCAAATATTCCATGGAAAACACGAGGAAACGGAGCTGTTTCCATTAAAATAAAAACTAATAATCCATCAAAAATAAAAAACCAAATCAAAAACCTTGTTTCAAAATATTCTGATACTAAAAATGGTGCAAATCCGGGACTGGTATTTTTCCAAAGTGATTCAATCCCTTCAGAGTTTACTGATTTTAGTAATCTAGCTTTATGGCAATTAATTAATCGTAAGAATGCAAAAATATTTGCTAAAAAAAATAATCTTGAATTCTTTTATCAAGGAAATGGACAAGGACTAGTTGGAGCAATAGGTGCAATAGGTTATGACTTTAAAGATCACACATTGGAGCTTTTGAGTTATCGTAAAAAACCAAAATTTGGAAAAGAAAGAAAAATTTCTACACAAAGTGTAAAAACTATGCAAGAAAACACATTTCCAAATACGTTTAATAGTTTTGATACAAAAAAAGGTAAAATCTTAATTGCTCCTCATGGACCTGATCCTGTTTTTTATGGTGTTAGAGGAGAAAATGTAGATTCATTAGTTTATGCAACTAAGATGATTCAAAGTGATGAAAAATTAGATGGTTACATGATATTCAAATCTAATCAAGGAACTGGTGATCATTTA
>Ga0114993_10004912_pt1 | contig 13093 bp, 10 predicted proteins | sample ArcticOcean_MG_C_FD_87042 | JGI IMG/M metagenome (GOLD analysis project Ga0114993, IMG submission 87042) | Marine microbial communities from western Arctic Ocean - ArcticOcean_MG_CB2_150 | ecosystem: Environmental > Aquatic > Marine > Oceanic | place: Arctic Ocean: Canada Basin | collected...
AGCCGCCATCGTCACGTGCAACGGCAATCCCAATGTGCTCCAGATGTCCAGAAGCCGCGACAAATCCATCAGGTCGCGACGGCCAGGGTCGCCAGACGACAAGCCAGATGTGATCTCCAGCGAAATGGCCGAAAGGCCCGGAGCACACCGAATCAGGCCGTCGACGAACTGCAACGGACTCAACAGGTGACGACCAGACGACTGGTAACGACCCCACGGCTGCTCGATCCGCACCACCAACTGCTCGACATCATCCACCCCACGCGCCACCTCGATCGCTCGAGCCAATAACGCCAACCGAGCCTCCTCGGACAACTGCAAACCGCCGCCGGTGTTCACCCGCGAAGCCAACTCCCACACCCGGATCCGGCCAACGTATCGAGTCAACGCCGTCTCGACAAAATCGCACACGAAACTCTGCAGGTTCCCCACATCACCCGACCAGGCCGCCAACCAATCGGGCATCCCCCCATCACCGAAATCCAACAACGGACCACCATGGATCAACAGCCGCTCCGCGATCGCCCAATCGACCAAACCGTCCGACTCGGACCACTCCGACTCACCCTCCAGCGACTCGATCCGACGCCAGGACACCGGTATTGTGACCGAATTGAACAGACCCGCCGGCAGGGTTTCCCAGGCGGCCGGAGGCGACTCCCCCGCTACACCACAACCCAACGATGTCGGGAACCGCTGTGAACGACCACGACGCACCTCCAACCGCTGGGTGATGTAAGTGGACGCGAGTAGTTGAGCTGCGTTGTGAGCATGCACCAGGGCGGCTTCGGCCAATCGACTCGATTCGTCAGGATCCGACTGAACGGATGTCGCTCGAGCGAAAATCCTGTGAGCCTGCCGGCTGGCTTCGGCGAATGTCGCCGGCACCTGCATACCAGCCGACTCCCACGCAGCCCGCTGGTTACGCAATTGACCGATCTTGCCGCGTGCCAACTCCAACGACAACAGATACTCCGAAGACTCGTCACCGGATGCGCCAACAGACTCGTCACCCAAGTCCCGCAGGCTCGATGTGCTCACCAACGTGCGACCGAAACCGGCAACCGGCCACGCGATGTGCAACCGACCACTGTCGGAACTCGGACGACGACACACCAACACGTCGCCGTCGATCTCGACACGAGTCGGAAACACTCGACCGTCAAACCCGCTGATGTAGGCCGACAACGCCTCGGGCCAGCCAGTCAGGAAACCGGGCGGAGACACTCGAAATCGCATCACGCCCATCGACATCCTCACCTCTTAAACAACCATCGCCCCTGTCGCAACAACGACTCAACTGCGTCCCTGCAGTGTCCCAATTGGCCCAGCAGCCGGCTCACAGTCTATACCCCCACCCCGTGCGTTGTCCAAGTGAGCCTCGGGTGGTAGATTCTTGCCCGACGACCATTAGGCCTTTGAATTCACCGGGCCAACTGTTGAAGGAGACCACGCAATGAGTGCCGCCGCTTTGCTCGAAAGTTCCGTCGATGGGATCCCCGTTCGACGTGGAAAAGTTCGCGACATCTACGACTTCGACGACCGACTGCTGTTTGTCGCCTCGGATCGGATCAGTGCCTTCGACTGGGTGCTGCCCACCGGGATCCCCGACAAGGGTCGCGTGCTCACGCAACTCAGCAAGATGTGGTTCGATCGGCTCGACGTCGATCACCACCTGATCAGCATGCAACTCGATCAGCTGCCGCTGCCCGAACAGGCCGACGTCGATGCTCTCGACGGTCGCAGCATGGTCGTCGTCAAAACCGATGTCGTCCCGGTCGAATGCGTCATCCGAGGCTACCTGTCAGGGTCCGGGTGGAAAGAGTACCAACGCGACGGTTCCGTCTGTGGAATCGCACTGCCCGATGGACTCACCGAAAGCGACAAACTCCCGGAACTCATCTTCACTCCCGCCACCAAGGCCGAAGAAGGACACGATATCAATATCTCGTTCGAACAAATGATCGAGATCGTCGGTGAAGACCTGTCGGTGAAACTCAGAGACCTCAGCCTCGATATCTACCGCCAGGGCGCCGAGTACGCCCTGACCAAAGGCATCATCATCGCCGACACCAAGTTCGAATTCGGACTCAAGGACGGAAAAATCCTGCTCATCGATGAAGTGCTCACCCCCGACAGCTCCCGATTCTGGCCGCAGGACCTCTACCAGCCCGGGCAGGGACAACCCTCCTACGATAAGCAATTCGTCCGAGACTGGCTCGAAACCACCGACTGGGACAAGGAATGTACACCGCCGCCTCTCCCCGATCACATCGTCTCGCAAACTCGTGCCAAGTACGTCGAAGCCTACGAATTGCTCGTCGGCGAAGACTTCCCCTGGGCCTGAAACACGACCCGATTGCCATTGGCAACCGTCACCGCCGGTTCGCATAATGACAGCCCTCCACACCGCAGACACAGCAGCCGACTCTCGAGGAGATTGATGGATACCCCCCTGCCCGAACCGCCCGCTCCCGAAACGCCGTCAAGCCAGGACGACGACGCGACCAATCAGAGTCTCGACGAAACCTACGTCCCCGGTAATTCCGATGCCGGCAACCTGGACGAAGTGGCTCAACAAGATGATGCGGCCGCCCGGGAACAGACGGCGGAAAAGGCCAAGGGTGCGAAACCGCCGAGTAAGAACAAGGCGTCACAACTGGGCGACTTCAAACTGCTCAAAAAACTCGGCGAAGGTGGCATGGGCGAAGTCTACCTCGCTCGCCAAGAAGGCCTCGACCGAAACGTCGCTCTCAAGGTGCTCTCCAAACAACTCGGAAACAAATCGACGTTTGTCGAACGGTTCTTCCGCGAAGCACGTGCCATGGCACGACTCGATCACCCCAATGTGGTCAAGGTCTTCGCCGTCGAAACCGACCAGGGACGACACTACGTCGCCATCGAATATGTTGATGGCCAAAGTATGCAGAATTGGGTTGATGAGCTGGGCCGGCTGACTGTTGCCGACTCAGTGCTCGTTACGATCCAATGCGCCGAAGCACTGCTCCACGCTCATCAGGCCAAACTCGTTCACCGCGACGTCAAACCCGACAACGTGCTGGTCACCCGATCCGGACTGGTCAAGGTCGCCGACTTCGGACTGGCCAAAGCGGCCGATGAAGATGTGTCGATGACACAAAGCGGCACCGGCATGGGAACACCACTCTACATGGCCCCCGAACAGGCCCGAAATGCCAAGACCGTCGATCTCCGAGCCGATATCTATGCCCTCGGCTGTAGCCTCTATCACTTCCTCACCGGAGCCCCCCCCTTCCAAGGCGACTCCGCACTGGAACTGGTGATGGCCAAGGAAAAAGGACTGTTCACCTCGGCCCGAAAACTCAACCGCGACATCCCCGATCGGCTCGACCTCATTATCGATCGCATGATCGCCAGAGACCCCGATCATCGACACGCCGACTGCAGCGAACTGCTCGACAACCTCAACGCACTCGGACTCGCCGGAGACACACTGAGCTTCATCGATGGAGCCCAACCCGCACCCGGTTCCAGTACCCGCTCCACTCCCACCACAAAGCCCAAGTCGACCATCCCGGCCGTCACCCTGCCGCCACCCAGTTCGACCGACGACGCCGCCGCACAACGAACCACCGCGGACGATACCGACAACTGGTTCATCCAACACACCAACGCCAAAGGACGCACCGTCGTCAGCCGGATGACCACCGCTCGCATCCGAAAGGCCATCGATGGCAAACTGATCGATCTCAAGGCCAAGGCCAAACAGAATCTGGACGAATCGTTCATGCCGCTGGTACAGTTCGCCGAATTCGAACCGGCCATCAAAAAACGACTCTCGCAAGCCCGCTCGGGGACCGGCAGCGGACTGCAGGACATCTACCACAAACTCGACAAACAACACCATCGACAACAAAAACTTCGGGCTCTCAACTTCCTGTTCCGAACCGCCATGGGCTGGGTCTGGCTCACAGTCTTCCTCGCCGTCCTCGTCGGACTCGGACTCGCCGCCTGGTTCCTCTTCGACGACCAGTTCAAGGACCTGTTCAACCAGAAATGATAACCGGTGCATTCGGCAGAATTGACACGCCTCACTGCCATACCACCACGAATCTCGCACACCCGGACAACGCCAAAGGTCGATAGATACGGATAGCCACCGCAGCCACACTGCCGTTTCGTAATCCCCTGACCTGACGCTCGGCGAAAGAGGCCAACTCATGCACCTCCAGAGAGTTGCCTGGTTGCTGGCGATCGCACTGCTGGGCAGCCGGTTCACACCCGCTCAACTCGACGCCGGGGAAATCCGACTCAAGGATGGGACCGTCCTGCGAGGCACCATCCGGTCGCAACAGTCCCTGGCACTCGCCACGCAACGCAACGCTGGCGAATTGACCACCTACCCCATCGTCGCAGCCGTGACGCCGCTGCGTCGCTACTTCGTACCCACACGATCCGTCGAAGAACTCAATAATGACTCGGACCTCGATCGGTTCGAAACCTTCGAACTCTCAAAACGAAAATCCCGATTCACCAAACAACTCCAGTCACTGGGCATCCCGGCCAAAGTCGGACCGTGGGACGAGTTCGGACGACGACGACTCGTGTTTCGCTTCAAAAACCAAACACGCAATGTCTACCAATGGGTCACCAAACTCACTCCCCAACAAGCCACCGTCATCGCCCAAGGCTTTGGCTGGAAACACGGAATCGCCACAGGCGCCATCCCACCCGATGTGCTCGATCGATGGCTCCGACGTGTCACCGACAATGAACAACTCGACGACCGACTCGCAATCGCTCGCTTCTATCTCCAAGCCAACCTGTTCAAACAGGCACGAGATGAACTCAAGGACGTCAGAGAACAGTTCCCCGCCGAAGCCACCAAAATCGCCAGCCTGCAAACTCAACTCGATGAACTCGTCGGACAAAAAATCCTCGATGAACTCAAACGAAGACGGAACAACGGACAATACCAACTGTTTCGAAACGCCCTGAAAACCTTTCCCGTCGATCAACAAAGTGCCGCGATCAGACGGCAAGTGCGAGAATTTATCGAGCAGGACCGGATGCTCGCCGATCAATTGACAGCCGCCCGCCGGCAACTGGCCGAAGAACTCGACGCCGTCGCGCAAACCACCGACCGAGAACAACTCAAGCCGCTCGTTGATGAGATTGTCGAACAGGTCGATATCGAATCGGTCGCCAGACTCGATGCCTTTCTCAGGTTCGCCAACGACGACACTCTCGAACCAACCGAAAAACTCGCTCTCGCCGGATCCGGTTGGCTCACCGGAGCCGGCAATGCCGTCACCACGCTTCGCGATGCCGTCTCGCTCTACCAGGCCCGACAACTGCTGCTGGCAGCCGTCCGGGACGACTCCGCCGAATTGCCCGGACTGCTCGCTCGACTCGAAGCCACCGAAGGCATCTCAACCGCCCGGGTTGCGTCGCTGATCTCGTACCTGCCGCCCATCATCGCCACACCGCAAATTCAGGCCCAGAACGCAACCGGGTCCGTCATGCGGATCGTACCCACACAGTCGGCTCCCGGTTACCACGTGCTGCTGCCGCCCGAATACAACCCGAATCACAAATACCCCACCCTCGTTGTCCTCCATGACGGAGGTGGATCGCCTCAAGCAAGCATCGACTGGTGGGCCGGGACAACCCGGAAACCCCGACCCGCCAGACGACGTGGCTACATCGTCGTCGCACCACAACTGCCCGCAGTCGCCCGCTCCACCGCCGCAGCCACAGCCGCAGCCACAGCCGCAGCCACCGCCGCAGCCACCGACCCGGCCGCAAGCACCCCCATCGACCTGCAAATCGGTCCGAAACTCCACCAACTGGTCCACCAGACTCTCGTCGATGCGCGACGACGATTTCGGATCGACTCGGATCGAATCTACCTCGCAGGTCACGGACAAGGGGCCGATGCCGCGTTTGAAATCGGGATGAGTCACCCGGATTGGTTCGCCGCCGTCGTGCCCATCGCCGGACGGATGACCGACTACTGCACCTACTACTGGAAAAATGCCAGCCGATTGGCCTGGTACGTCGTCAACGGAGAACTCGATCGAGCCCGAGTCGAACACAATGCCTTTGGACTCAATCGCATGCTCCGACAGCGATTTCCCATGATCTACTGCGAATACGGTGGACGCGGCTACGAATCGTACGCCGAAGAACTGTTCGCGATCTTCGACTGGCTGGGACGACAATCCCGACACGAACCACCACGGGAATTCGAGGCCGGGACTCTCCGATCCAGCGACAATCGATTCCATTGGGTCCAGATGAACGCTCTGCCGCTAAGCGAAACCCGAGGACGACGGAAACGGCCTCTGAAACTGACAGCCAAGATCACCGTCGGCAACTCGATCCACGTCAACTCGGCCGCCCGAGCCACAACTCTCTGGCTCTCACCCGATCTGATCGACTTCGACAAACGAGTCCAGATGACCGTCAACGGACGACGAGGCAAAAGCCGCTTCGTCCAACCTAATATCGCCGACATGATCGAGGACTTCCGAAACCGAGCCGATCGAGAAAAACTCTATTGGGCTAGAATCGACATCGAATAACACCCCCCGCACCAACTCAAAACGCAGCCTCCCGAACCTGATTCGGCTTCAAACCCGCCCGAATCGTGACGACCGAACCCACGTCGATCGATTTATTCTCCGGCAACGGCACGTCACCCTTCTCCTGGCCCAGAGTGGCCACACTCTTGAGTCCCCCCAGAACACTCGAACCCGACACGGCCGTTTCGCCGTCCGCGTAATAGTCGAACCAGGGGAAACCCGCTTCGGTGTATTCGCGAGCCGTCGGTGGAGTCGTCGGAGGCTCCTCGCCGGTGATCGATCGCCAGACCAGCGAATTGGTGATGTGGATGAAACAACGACTCGAATGGTCCATGTCCCAGTCGCTGATGTCGAACGGATCCTCGTAAATCTCCTGCCGCATCTGACCGCCCGGGGCCAACCCCATCTCCATCGCGTCAGGCATCGCCGACGGCATCGCAGAGCACATGTCCGCTTCCATGTGCATGTGTCTGTCGAAATGTACGACCGGTACCACCGGGAATCGCTTCTCGAAGACCTCACGCTTCATCGGGTACGCGATGATCTGCAAACCGCCATGCTCGGCCTCCCCCGTCACCTGCTCCTCGGCCGTGTAACCACCCCCCAACGGCATCGCCACAAACTGACGGACTATGCCCTTTTCGACACAGTATCCGTCCAGCCACGGTTGAGTCGGAGAGACGACGTAGTCCTGAGGCTCACTGTGGAGACTGTCACGCCATGGCTCACCCGTCACAGCGTCGATCTTGCCCGTCGCGATCTTGATCGCAAACGGATAGGACGCCTCACGCTGCTCGATCGGATTCGACGAAAACGACAACCACATCGCCTCAGACTGGTACATCGGGAAGACGATCCCACCATGCTCGACCCAACCACCAGGAATCGACTTGCCGAAGTCGTCGACATGACGCAATGGGAATTGACCCAGGCCCGGAGGCAACAAATGAGCCGAATCGTCGTCGGGGATCCGTAATGTTCGCATCAAGTCCAGAGACAACCGGGCCTCGGGATAAACCTTCGAAAATGAAAATACCAACGAGTCGTTCTTGAGTTCAATCATCAGCTACTCCTGACTTCAAACTTGTTTCTCTAGTTTCACCACTGACCGTCCCGTACCTCGCGGACGATGCGAAGTACCGCTGTCTCGGGCATGTCCTTGAGTTGCCTCAACAACTCGGCAAACAGCTTGGGGCGGCTGCGAATGATCGCCGCCAGGTCACTGGAGACCTTGCCCGCCATCGCCAACAACACGTCGACGTCTTCGTCAAGTGCCTCGGCCAACCGCCGCGTCGTCTGCTCGGATGGAGGCGGCTGAAGGCCTCGCTCGACCTTGCTGAGATACGAGGGTTCGATACCGACTCGAGCCGCCACCTGGCGAACCGAAAACGAAGAATCCGATACCCGTAACTCCTCACGCCGCGTCCTGAGATAATCGCCAAAACTGCTCATGACGTGTACTGTATACTACACACTACACATCTTCAAGCGTAGTGGGGCAGGATCAGCAGAATCGGCCGGAAAAAAGGCGGGGACGGGATTCGGGACAAGACAGACTGAACCGCACGACGTGATTCCGGACGCCCGATTGCCTATTCTCGTCACACCAACCCATCCTCAATCCACAACCATCTCGCCGCCTACCATGAACGGTGCCCAGATCATGCTCGAGATGCTGGCCTCGGCCGGCATCGGTTACATCTTCGGCAACCCGGGCACGACCGAGTTGCCGTTGACCGACGCGATGGTCGCCGACGATCGTCTCGAGTACATCCTCGGCCTACAGGAGGTCCCGGTGATGGCGATCGCCGAAGGGTACGCTCAGGCCACTCGACAACCAGCCGTCGTCAACCTGCACATCAGCCCCGGCCTCGGCAACGCCCTGGGCATGCTCTACAACGCCTACCGCGCCGGCACTCCCCTGATCGTCACCGCCGGACAACAGGACCGACGTCTCCAGTTCTCCGAACCCATCCTTTGGGGCGACCTGGTCGAAGTCGCGCGACCGTGGACCAAGTGGTCGGTCGAAGTCCAACGAGTCGAAGACATCCCGTCGGCCATCCGCCGAGCGATCCAGACCGCACTGATGCCACCCACCGGCCCGGTCTTCCTCTCGATCCCCATCGACGTCCAGCAACAGGAAGCCCCCGACCTGGATCTCACCCCCCCCGCCCCGATCGACGCGCAGTCCCGCCCACCCCTGGACGAATTGCTCCGAGCCGTCGACGTCCTGGCCACCGCCACCAATCCGGCCATCCTGGTCGGCAGTCGAGTCGTCGAAAGCGACGCGATCCACGAACTGGTCGCCGTCGCCGAAACACTCGGAGCACCCGTCATCAGCGAAGCCGGCACCACACACGGACGACTCGGCTTCCCCTGCACCCACCCACTCTCGGCACCAGGCCTCCCACTCTGGGCACCCGACATCCACGAAAGACTCGCCGAATACGACGTCGTCCTCGCCGTCGGACTCGACGTCTTTCGACTCTACATCCACTACGAACCCGAACGAGCCGTCCCCGAACACGTCCGACTGGTGCACCTGGACCACGACGCCTGGGAATTGCGCAAGAACTACCCGACCGAAGTGGCCTTGTGCTGCGGCCTGAAACCCGGACTGGCCGAACTCGGCCAGCAACTCGAACAACACGTCGACCAACACCTCGATGCCACGCAACGCCAGGCCATCTCGCAACGGCGAACGCGCCACGAGGCGACTCATGCCGAGTCCCGTGCCGCACTCCAGGCCAAGGCAGCCAGCGAACTCGACCACCGCCCGATGACTTCACTCACCCTGATGTCAGCCATCGCCCGGGCCTTGCCCGCCAATGTCGCCGTGGTCGAAGAAGCCGTCACCACCACCAACACCTATCTCGAACGCCTCGGAGCTATCGCGGACCCGACCGGGTACTTCGGACACCGAGGCTGGGGGCTGGGCTGGGGGTTGGGGTGTGCGATCGGAGTCCAACTGGCGTGGCCCGATCGGCCGGTGCTCGGAATCATCGGCGAGGGGGCGTCGATGTACGGCATCCAGGGCCTGTGGACCGCCGCTCGCTACAACATCCCTGTCACCTTCGTGATCCCCAACAACGCCCAGTACCAGATCCTCAAGGTCGGTGCCCGCGGCATCGGGTTGCCTCACGCCACAAACAACCAGTACGTCGGCATGGACCTGGTCGAACCCGAAATCGACATCGTCCAACTCGCACGCTCCCTCGGCGTCGAAGCCTGCCGCGTCAGCGAACCCGACCAGTTGACCGAAGTCCTCGCCCAAGCCCTCGCCGACCCGAAACCCCGCCTGATCGACGTCCCCATCGACCGCACCACCCCCGGCGAAATGCAGTACTAGGCTGCCCCACAGCCCACCCCTCAAGACGCAAACCTACTCGTCGTCCGACCCGAAGTCGTCCAAGATCAGCCCGTCAAAATCGCCCATGTCATCCGGCCCCATCACCTCATCCGCGGGCTCGATCCCCACCAACTCGTTGTCGTAGGCCTGCTCGTACTCACGCACCCGCTCGGCCAAATCGTCGTTTTCATCAATCGCCGTCGATACCTCCAACTCCCACGCCGTACTCGCCGTCCGCAATTCATCCAAGTCCAACGGCAATTGAAGGATCTTGGCCAGTCGACGACTGACCGCTTCGATGCTCGACGGATTGGTCACGGTCAGGTAGTGAGGAATCTCGGCAATCAACGACACCATCTCGAGCCCCGCATCCTCCGAACGGCTCATCAGATAACTCATGAAAGAACCCGGCCCCTCGTACCCCGTTCGCCGCATCCCAAACTGCTCCATCTCGCCAAGCAACTCGGGCTTCGAACAAGTCGTGTAGAGCTTCGGATCACGAGTATGCGGCACGGCGCCTCCGAACGAACCGACGAACAGGATCCGAGTCACACCCGATTCATTAGCCAGATGAAACAGGCAGTTGGCGAAAGTCTTCCACCCCAAATTGGGCTCCTTGCCAATGAACATCATCAGGTTGTGTGGCTCGCTGACAAAAAACTTCGTCGACGGTAACTCGACCGAAGTCACCAATCCGTCCTCGACTCGGATCTCGGGCCGGAACAACGCCGACATCTCCATCGAGCCCGGGAAGTTGTAGATGTAGAACGGATCCGGGTCGATCTCGGCAAATGGCTTCGCCTCGATCAGGTCGACCAGCCGCTGAATCGTCCCCGTCGAGACGTCCCCACCGTCCATCCAGCCGCTGAAAGCCACCAGCAACGTGCCGTTGCTCAATCGGGGTCGATCAGAAAATGTCAACAACTCGGTCTGATTGTTCGGCAGCAAAGGATCCATACACCGATTGTAGACCGCTCACTCGCAACCCGACAACACAGCCCCCCATCGTCACCTCGCCCCCCCCAAAACTGGCCTAGCCGCACCGCCCTGTCTTCGATCTACTCCCCGTCTCCAGTCCCAGTCCCCTGTGCAGGTTTTTCCGGAGACAACCGATGGGTTTTCTGATCGATATGTGGATGCCGATCCTGGCCTCGGCGGCAGCAGTCTGGGTGCTCTCGGCGATCATGCACATGCTGCTGCCGTTCCACAAAAGTGACTACGTCGGGCTGCCCGGCGAGTCGGAAATCGCCGAAACATTTCGGTCCCAAAACCTGACTGTCGGCGATTACATGTTCCCTCACGCCGAGAAGATGTCCGATCTGGCCCAGCCCGAGATGATCGAAAAGTTCCACGCGGGGCCCGGTCGGGATCATCACCATCCTCCCCAGCGGTCCTCCGTCCATTGGCAAACAATTGGTGCAGCAGTTCCTCTACAACTGCCTGATCAGTATTTTCGTCGCCTACTTTGTCAGCTTCGTGGACCCGAAAACGGCCATCGTCGCCTTCCGACTCACCGGCACCGTCGCCGTACTCGGTTATGCCGTGACTTCGATTCCCAACTCGATCTGGAAAGGCCTGGCATGGAAGACCACGGCCAAGTTCATGCTCGACGGAGTCCTCTACGGACTGGTCACCGGAGCCGTCTTTGCCGGCCTGGGCAGCTGGAGTGGATAGTTTTACCAAGCCGGCTCTTTGCGGCGGCTGCAGGATGACGGTAGCCTGAAGGGACCACCTCCCCCGACTCCAAGAGTTCTCCCATGCCCTCTCCACCAGCCAACACCGGCTGTGCCGAATTCCAACGGCAAACCGGTTTCGATCGTCGTGGGTTCCTCCGCGCCGGAGGACTCGGACTCGCCGGTCTCTCGCTGCCCGATCTGCTCGCCATCGACGCTCAAGCCAAACCCAACTCGACAGCCTCGACCAACAATTCCGTGTTGATTCTCTGGATGCGAGGCGGTCCGTCGCAGCACGAGACCTGGGACCCCAAAATGATGGCGCCCGCCGAATACCGCGGCGCCTTCGGTGCCACCGAAACCAGCGTGCCGGGGATCGAGATCTGCGACATCCTGCCACGCTGTGCCCAGCTGCTGGACAAGTGGTCGCTCATCCGCAGCCTGCATCACACCAACGCCGGACACTCGGCCGGCGACCAGATCCTCTTCACCGGACACCCGCCCGGCCCCGACCCCAACGTCAACGTCTACCCCAGCTGCGGCTCCATCGTCTCGGAACAACTCGGACACCTCACCCCCGAACTCCCGCCCTACGTCATGATCCCCCGCCAGGTGCCCGGCACCGATTCGGCCTACCTCGGAGTCGCCCACAAACCGTTCGAAACACTCAGCGACCCCGCCACTCACAAGCCCTTCCAACTCAAGAACTTCAGCCTCATCGAAGGCATCAGCGACCGCCGCTTCGGCGACCGCAAGTCGCTGCTCGCCAACTTCGATCGGTTCCGCCGTGACGTCGATCAGTCCGGTCAACTCGATGCGATCAGCGACTTCCAGCAACAGGCCTACGGAATCCTCAGCTCCGATCGAGCCCGCCGTGCCTTCGATCTCGATTCCGAACCCCAGGGACTCCGCGAACGCTACGGGTTCATCGAACGCTACGACCCCATGGACCCCAGACGCTGCAGCGCCAGCGCCTTTTGCCAACGACTGCTGCTGGGGCGGAGATTGGTCGAGGCCGGAGTCCGACTGGTCACGGTTGACTGCCGCTGGTGGGACACACACGTCGAAGGAGTCGACTCGATGAAGAACGGCTTCCTGCCCCGTTGGGACCAGAGTTTTTCGGCGCTGATCGAGGACATGCACCAGCGAGGCCTACTGGAAACGACAATGGTCGTGGCCTGGGGCGAATTCGGCCGCACACCCAAACTCAACAAGACCAACGGACGCGACCACTACCCCAACGTCTTCAGCGCCGCCATCGCCGGCGGACCCGTCCAGGGCGGCCAAGTCGTCGGATCCTCCGACAGCAAAGGCGCCTACCCGCTCGAAAACCCCAAGTCGCCGCAGGATGTCCTGGCCACAATCTATCGCCACCTCGGTATTGACCCGCACCGACACTACCTCGATCACTCTGGTTGACCCATCATCACCCTGCCCTTCGGAAAACCCAACGAATAACTCGGAACCTGAAGGGACTGGCCCCTGACGCAGAAAGTCTGCTTCGA
>Ga0114993_10004915_pt1 | contig 13086 bp, 14 predicted proteins | sample ArcticOcean_MG_C_FD_87042 | JGI IMG/M metagenome (GOLD analysis project Ga0114993, IMG submission 87042) | Marine microbial communities from western Arctic Ocean - ArcticOcean_MG_CB2_150 | ecosystem: Environmental > Aquatic > Marine > Oceanic | place: Arctic Ocean: Canada Basin | collected...
ATTAGCACTTTCACATTTTGATAAATTGAAGAAATCAATGAAATTTGGTAAAACTGATGTAAAAATTATATCAGAAGTATCTGAACTTGAAGAAGAGTACAACAATGAGGTAACTTCTTTAACCAAAGACACATCAAATGACTAATTATTGTTTAACTTTATATTTATTTATGAGTAAATATAATTAAATATTGGAGTATTTCGTAATGACTCGAAAATTAAAACATTCTAAAATAAAGAATACAAGTATTCTTTTTGAATTACTAACAAGACAGATAACGGCCGATGTATTAGCAGGAAAAAGTACTAAATCAGTTAAAATTGTAAAAAAATATTTTAACGAGAATACAGAATTGGGTAAAGAACTCCAATTATATCGTATATTATCAGAAAAACATTATGAATCTGAAAATCGTGCAAATGATTTAGTAAATATTGTATTAAAATCAAGAAAAAAATTAAGTAATTCAAAATTACGTAACGAAAAATACAATTTAATTAAAGAAATTAAAGAAAATTATAATTCAGATGATTTTTTCAATGGTCGTATTTCTAATTATAAACTTTTAGCTTCTATCTATAACACATTTCAAGCAGAAACTATAGATGAAACTTTTAATCCAGAACAAACTATTAATGCTAAATTTACTGTTTTAGAACACATTACAAGTAAAAAAATTAGTTCTAAAGAAGCAAAAACACAAGTATTAAAAGAATATAATAAATCAGATAAAGATTTAAGATTATTAGCATATCAAATACTTGTTGATAAGTTTAATAAAAAATATAAAACACTTAATGAATCACAAAAAAGTTTACTTAAACAGTATATTAATAATGTAAGTAATACAAATTCCTTAAAAGAGTTTGTTAATACTGAATCATCTAAGATTAAAAAAGAATTAAAAAAACAACTACCAAAAGTTACTGATACAATTACCAAAATCAAATTAACAGAAGTTGTTAATCAAATAGATAATATGACAAAAGGTAAAGTAACTAATGAAAAGCAGGTTTTAACACTAATGAGATATTATGAATTAGTTAAGGAGATAAAAAATGTCCACACCTCTTAAAAAATTAGAAGCTTTAATAAGAGAATTGATTAAAAAAGAATTAGATGAAGCGTCTGTAACCGGTAATCTTGACGGTGGTGAAGGGCCTCCACAAACACCCATTGCATTTAAGAAAAAGAAAAAGAAAAAAGATGAATCCGTAAATGAAACTAAGTTTCACGTAAAAGTAGAACAGTTAGGTAGTGTTCTAATAGATGCTGGTTCTAAAGGTGAAGCTAAAATGATAGTTGCTAAAAAATTAAAAGGTGGTGTTAAAGATATTATAAGTGTTAATAGAGTTGGTGTATCTCAAGCAAAACAAGTTGATAAGAAACTTGAAAATGTAACTGAAGGGCCATTTAGTGGTGCAGCAAGTGTGGTTGGAGGTTATGACGATTTCATAATTCCAAAAAATAAAATGTCTAAAGCTAAAGGTCAGTATAAAAAAATGATGGATTACTTAAAAATGGCTGGAAAATCTATGACTCAACCTGGTGAAATAGATACGATGGTTATGCATATGGAATCTGGTTATAGTGAGATGATAGCTTTGTGGAAAAATGTAAAGGAAGTTAAAAGAGAATCCGTAAATGAATCTATCCAACTACCACACGGTATGGAATTAGGTAAAGTATTTACAGGACACGGTAAATCTTTTGTTAAAGAAGAAGTAGAACCAACTGGTAATATGGCTAAGATACAAAAGATTGTAAAAGATAGTCAAGCCACTAAATTAGGTGGAGTTATGATTGATATGCAATCTGCAAATCTCTTAATGAAACTATGGAATGCAGTTTCAGATAAAGATAAAGAGAAGATGAATAAGTTAAATCCAAAAGTTTTGACAAGAGTGATTGAGAAGCTTTGGTCAAGAGTAAATTTAAGGCTACCGATATGATAAAATTACACGAATTAATAAATGACGCGTACATTAACCCAGAAGATGCAGGTCAATTTATCAATAAAGCAATTGATGAACTTGAAGTTTCATTAAAAAAAGTTAGAAACCCAGAAAAATGGGCAGAAAAATACCATAGAAGTTTACCGGGTGTTATTGATATGATGGAAAGATTGTCTAAAATACTGGTGAAGATGAAATAATGAGTAAAAAATCAATATACAAACAATTAATGACTGAGATTGATGAAGCACCAATTACTTCACCATCACAAAAACCCTTTAGTTCACCTGAAGCACAACATATGGTTGAAAAAGACATAAAGAAAATGTCAAAGATTTTAGGAAAAGCATCACAACAATCCATTAAAACAATGATGGATGGTGTTAAGGGAAAAAGATATGATGCTTTTGATATTCAAAGAGCGATTATGGTTGGTAATATACGAGATACACATACAGGTGAAAGAGATTTTTTAAGAGTACTTTGGAATAAGGTAAGAGATGGGTTTAGAAGGTATTCAAAACGAGGAAAATTAAGATAGTTTATATTTATAGTTGTAGATAATATAATATCTATAAAAATTTTAACAAATATCATTTTTAAAGGAGAACAAAAATGGCAATAGGAACAAGAGGTGGTATACAAAAGAGTTTAAATGAATCTAATGCAGATTATATGAATGACTTAGTAGATACCGCTGTAATACAAGGACAAGGTAACGCCAACACTAGTGCAATTAGTGCATCTGGTGGACAACAGTTAAGTGGTCAGTTATCGTCAAATTACCTAGATTTCGCAACAGGATTTTTAGGAAGATTAGCCGGTGCAGTATCAAAGTCAATTGCTGATACTGAAGTTGATACAGGTGGAGCTGCTGGTGGTACAAGTGTCGCTGGAATTGGTGGTGCAACTCTTAGTGGAAGTACAATTAATGACATTCTATTTACTGCTGATGCAGCTGGTAGAGTATATTTACCAACCGCTACGGCAGACACTCATTTAGCAGTTCAAATAACTGGTGATATGGATGCAGCTAATGCACTTACATTTCAAACAAGTGGTTCAACTGCTGTTGGTCAAGACACCAATAATGCTGTGTTCGCTAAACAAGTAATCGGTCCAGAAATGGGTGATGGTTCTGCTACAGCTCAAACTGTAGTAACTGCAGGTTTACCTAGTGCACCAGCTTCTAACAGATTAATTTACACACCAGCTGCTGCTGCAACTAACTTTTTATCAGTAGGAAGTATAATGCATTTTTACTGTCCGATTGATAACCAATGGTTAGTCAAAGTGTTTAATGTCAAAGAAGGTTCAGGTGCTACTGGTACATTTACAGTAGGTTCATAAATTAATTGAATTTAGTAATTAGAAAATAGGAGTTACGCATGTCAATTAAATTAAAAGACCTGCTTAAAGAAAACTTTAGTGGTGCATTCATAGGCGGAGTAGTTTCAGGTACTGGTTTTCATAACAATATTAGTTTATCTAAAATTGTTAAAGAAAAGTACGGTGATGCTAATGAAGAAACAGTTGATGTTAAAGGTCTAACTAAAGAAATATCAAGCTATAACAAATTAGGTGAATCAATATTTGGTGAATCTAATATAACAAAAATAGCTGAAAAGATGAGTTGGATTGCCAATCAAGCTAAATCACACACCCTAAGTGAAACTGAAAGTTGGTTTGATAAGATTACGGTAAATCGTAATATGAAAGAACTAACTGGTCTTTCTAATCAATTTGGTAAGATAGCTAATGAAGCTAAAACTCTACAACAAAGAATGGGTGCTCTATATGAAGATATGGGTAGTATTCTTGGTAGATATTACGAAATAGGTGAAAGTGAAGAATCTACAATCAAAGAAGGTGAATATGAAGCTTTTTTCCAATCAGCGATGAAGAAATTCGGAATAAGTTCTCCAGATGAATTAGAAGATGAGAAGAAAAAAGAGTTCTTTGATTATGTGGACAAAAACTATAAAGCAGATAACGAAACAGATTAGGAGGCCATTTGATTTACGTAAAAGTTCGTAAAGGCCAATCAATAGATAAAGCTTTAGGTATCTTGAAGAAGAAGGTTAAAGAATCCAAATTAATGTTGGAACTAAGAGAACGCGAGTTCTACAAAAAACCATCGGTTATAAAAAAAGAAAAGAAATCTAAAGCTCGTCTACGAAATAAAAAAGATACAAATAACTAAGTTTTTTTTTTAATTTATATACTTATATATGTATATAAAATACACTACGGCTTTTTAGCCATCTTGTAGTGTAATCAAAAATGTAATCACATTATAGTTCCCAATAACTATATTAATTCCAAACTAATGATTATTAATTTAATCATAGGAGAAAAGTAATGGATGACTTATTAAAAGAAGCCATTGCAGATGCAAAAGCAGTCAGAGAAACAGCTCTTGAAAACGCTAAAATCGCTTTAGAAGAAGCTTTTACACCTCGTCTACAATCTATGTTATCTAAGAAGATTCAATCTGAAATAGAAAACGAAGATGAAATGGAAGATGACGAAGAAGAAGCTCCTGAAGAAGGATATCACGAAGATGACGAAGACCCTACAGATGACGCATCTATGGAAACTGAACCAGAAATGGAAGAAGACGAAGTAGAAGCTGAAGAAGAACCAGAAATGGATATGGAAGGCGTAATCGAAATCAATGGTGTTAAATATGCACCAGTAGTATCTGAAGAAGAACACGAAGAAGAAGAAGAAATGGAAGAGGACGAAGATGAAGAATCTGATGACCTTGACCTTGAAGCTGTTCTACGTGAACTTGAAGAAGAAGAAGGTGATGATGAAGAAGAAGCTGAAGCTGAAGTAGAAGAATCAAAAGAAGAAGTTGATGAAGCTACTGAAGACGAAGATGAAGAAGCTGAAGTCGAAGAAGCTAAAGAATCTGAAATAACTGAAGAAGAAGAAGAAGATGACAAAGAAGAAGTCGAAGAAGAAATCGACCTTGAAGAAGTCATTAGAGCTCTTTCTGAAGAAGAAGATGAAGAAGAAGAAGTCGAAGAAGTTGCTAAACTTCAATCTGACCTTGACGAGCATCGCAATGTCGTTAAATATCTACGTTCTAAGTTGAACGAAGTTAACTTGCTTAACGCAAAGTTACTATTCACAAACAAACTTTTCCGTTCATTTGGCTTGTCCAATGACCAGAAAATGAAAGTTGTGGAAAACTTTGATAGAGCACATAACTTACGTGAAGTTAAATTGGTTTATTCCACTTTAGCAGAATCTTTTGGAACGAAAACAACTAAAACCGAAATCAAAGAACATAAAGGTTCAGCTTCTAAAGCAGTAGCCTCAACTAAATCTAAAAAGCAAAACACAGAAGTTATTGCTGAAGGTTCAGAATTGAAAGCACGCTTCCAGAAGTTAGCCGGTATTCTTTAATTTCATAACATTTATATTGGAGAAATATAATGTCTAAAAATAAAAATCTTGGTACACTCGAGAAACTTATGGACGGATTTAATCCTTACCAAAGTCGCATCGATGAATCCCGCGGATTAGTAAATAAGTGGGGCCCAACAGGATTATTAGAAGGTATACAAGATGAACAAAAAGTTCTAGGAATGTCAGTTCTTTTAGAGAACCAAGCCCGTCAGTTGATTGATGAAGCCAGCAAAACTGGTACATCATCTAATTCTGAAGAGTGGTCTGGTGTGGCACTTCCTCTTGTACGTAAAATTTTTGGTGAACTTGCTTCACAAGAATTTGTTTCCGTACAACCTATGAACTTACCATCTGGTCTTATCTTCTATCTTGATTTCAAATACGGAACAGCTCAATCCGGCGTAGGAGTTGGTGAGCAAGTATTTGGTGTAACATCTGGGTCTGGTGACCCAACTGGTGGTCTTTATGGTGCCGGTAAATTCGGATACTCAGTTAATGACGTAATCGGTGCTGCAAGAGCTCAAACAGCAATCACATCTTCTGTCAATTGGGCAGACGTTGATTTTGAACCAGACTTGTCTGCTTCCGTTTCAACTGATACTGTTGGAACAGCTATTAAAGCTTGGGACGTACCTGTCGGTGATATGAGTAATCTTGACCTTGAAGGTGTTCGTGCTTTTGAACCAACTGGTTCAACAGCGTTTACCGCATATTACCCAGCTTATACTAAAGTATTAGATGGTGTTGACGGTAATGAAGTAGCTCCTTCTGATGCAGCTGCATCACACGTTCGCTTCCTTATTAAAGAAGCGGCCTCTACTGGTGCTGCTACAATATCAGTAAACTATCATAAGGCTCCAACAGACACCACACGTGGTGACTTTGAAGCTGATGCTGGTTCAGGTCCACCTGAAACAGATGTTGATATCCCTGAAATTGATATCGCAATGCGTTCAATTCCAATTGTTGCTAAAACACGTAAATTGAAAGCCGTATGGACTCCTGAGCTTGCTCAAGACCTTAACGCTTATCATAGTGTTGACGCTGAAGCTGAACTTACATCACTACTTAGTGAGTATGTAACGATGGAAATTGACTTAGAAATCCTTGATATGCTTCGTCTAAACACTCGTGCTAAAACAGAACGTTGGAGTGCAAGAGTTGGATATGAGTATGATTCTGTAACTACAACATTCAAAGAATCTTCAGGTGCTTCTAATGCATACACAAAAGGTGATTGGTTCCAGACTCTTGGTAACAAGATACAGTCTGTTTCCAACGCTATTCATCAGAAAACTCTACGTGGTGGTGCAAACTTCATCGTAGTAAGTCCTGAAGTTGCAACAGTCCTTGAATCTATTCCTGGATATGCAACATCAGCTGATGGTGATGCTTCTAAGAACAGTTACGCAATGGGTGTACAAAAAGCGGGTATGTTAAATAACCGTTTCACAGTATATAAGAACCCATACCAGTTCGAGAATACAATTCTTGTTGGTTTCAGAGGAAGTAACTTCCTTGAAACTGGTGCTGTGTATGCTCCTTATGTACCGTTGATAATGACACCACTTGTTTACGACCCAACTAACTTTACACCACGTAAAGGTGTGATGACACGATACGCGAAAGAAATCGTGCGTCCTGAATTTTACGGTAAAGTTATTGTTGCTGACATTAACTATGTTTAATAATCAGTAATGATTGAATCGTACTAAGGTACAACTATAAAAAAGGGAGATTTCGGTCTCCCTTTTTTTGTTTATTCCATTTCTTTATATTTATTATTGAGTACATATATTTAATTTAGGAGACTTTGTATGGCACAAGAAGTAATCTGGCAAGGAAGTAGTTCATTTGCATCAGGTCAAACCCCGTGGGGATTTTATGATTCTGATAGTTCGTTTTCGTCAGATATAGATAAATTCGCAGATTGGTCAGCAAGAAGACTTGGATATCCAATTATGTCTGTAGAATTACAATCAGGTTCTTTTTACGCGTGTTTTGAAGAATCTATTAGTGAGTATTCAGCACAAGTTAATCAATTTAACATAAAAGACAACTTATTACACCTTACAGGTCAAGCAACTGGTTCAAATGTTACACATAAGAGAGTTACACCAACATTAGGTAGAAGTGTCTTTTTATCCAAACAATATGGTACAGAAGCTGGAGTTGGTGGAGATGTAGATTGGAAAAAAGGTTCAATAAATATAACAAGTGGTTCACAAGAATATGATTTAAACGCTTTATTCGCTGATGTAAGTGAAAGTGGTGCAGCTATAGAAGTTAAAAGAGTTTATTATGAAGGTACACCCGCTATGCAGAGGTTTTTTGACCCTTATGCTACAACTGGATATGGTACTATAAATATGGTAGAAGGTTTTGGTTTTGGTAACTATTCACCAGCCGTTTCTTTTACATTGATGCCATTGTTTGAAGATTTATTAAGAGTTCAAGCTATTGAGTTAAATGATTCAATTAGGAAATCAGCTTATAGTTTTACATTAAGAAATAATAAAGTTAGGTTGTTTCCAGACCCAGAATCTGGTAGTACATTATATTTTGATTACGTTAAGGTGTCTGAGAGAGATAATCCATTAATAACCGAATATAGTGGTTCTTCTGATGTAGTATCTGATTATTCAAATGTTCCTTATGATAATATGGAATATCAGTTTATTAATGATGTTGGTAAACAATGGATTAGAAAGTATGGATTAGCGTTAACTAAAGAATTGTTAGGGATAATTCGTTCAAAATATGGAACTATTCCAATACCAAATGCAGACACAACTCTTGATGGTGATACATTGAGAAGTGAAGCTGCCGCTGAAAAAGAAGGATTAGTAACTCAACTTAGAGAAATGTTAGAACAGATGAGTCGAAAAGCATTACTTGAAGCTGATAAAGACGAAGCAGAATATTTACAAGAAAAGCTTAGTAAAGTACCTTACCCAATTTATATAGGATAACAAAATGGCAGGACGTTATTATCCTCAAAAAGACATTGATACATTCGATAAATTCAATAAAGAATTAGTAGGCGATTTGTATAGTGGAAAAGATGGGGTTATAAATCAACAAGTAGTAATATATAAAATATCAGCCTATGATACTGATATTAATATGTATGGCGAATCAGCTGGTGGTAAGGTTTTTAAACCTGGAGTACAAGTTACAGCTTTAATAACCGCTGACGACCAAACTACAACTACAGACGAGTTCGGTCCAGATTTACAACAAACTGCACTATTTTCTTTTATACGACAATCTTTAGTAGACATAAGTTATGTTGTGGAGATTGGTGATATAATAGATTGGAATAGTGGGTATTGGGAAATATCTTCAATAAGCGAAAATCAATTAATTGGTGGACAAACAGATTATAATCATTCCGTTGTATGTAACACATTCTTAAACAGAATATCTCATTTAAATATTGAAAGAATACGGAGTATTTAATGGCTACAAATAAACCATTACCAAGAAAACAAAGAGTTCTTAATCGTGGGTATCTATATACAAGGTCAAAGGATGACATAAAAAATCCATCTGTAACCTTGATGGATATGGATGGTGCTATAACTCATTATTTCGAAAAAGTTATAAAACCATCTGTATTAGACAATGGTGAAAATGTAAAAGTTCCAATAATGTACGCGTCACCTGAACGTTGGAAAGCAATTCAACGTGATGGTTTTATGAAAGACAAAAAAAGACAAACTATCACACCAGTTATTGCATATCGTAGAACATCTATTGAAAAAGATACATCGTTACCTCAAGACAAGTTAGATGCTAATAATCCACATCTTTTTTATACTTTTGAAAAAAAGTTTTCAAATGTAAATAAATATGATAACTTTAGTACTCAAATTGGATTAATTCCTCAAAGAGAATATTATAATGTAACATTTCCTGATTATGTAACATTAACTTATGATTTTATAATTTGGACAAGTTACATTGAACAAATGAATAAAATTGTAGAAAAAGTTGTATATTCTGATGGAGCATATTGGGGTGACCCTGATAAAATGAGATTTAGAACTTCTGTTGATAGTTTTACTGATGCAACAGAAGTAAGCGATGCAGAAAGATTAGTAAGAACTAATTTTACAGTTACTATGAGAGGGTATTTATTACCAGAAGGTAATTTTGACCACCGTTCAACTACTCAAAAGTTTATATCACCAAAAAAAGTAGTATTCGGTACGGAAACTGATACCAAAATTACCAACACCGTTGGTAAAGCTGGTCAATTTTTAGAAGGATTAGTTGATGAGTCCACTTCAGTTGGTGGAAGTACAGCAGCAAGTTCATTAGGAATAACACTTACATTTCCTTTGACTTTTACACAAGGAACTGGTGTTACTCTTTCAAATAATGGTTCTGAATATGATGGTGGTTCTCGTTTAGACCAAACAATTTCTATAGGACAAGATGTAGCAACTACATCAGATGTTACTTTTAATCAAGTTTCAGCAAGTTCAATAGCAATTGGTGATTTTTCTATTAATAGTACTTCTATAACTGGAGATTTAGATGTAACAGGTTCAGTTACAACAACTGGTAATTTAACAGTAAATGGTACGGCTACAATTACAGGTATTTTAACAGCTCAAGAATTTCATACTGAGTTTGTATCAGCATCAATAATTTATACAAGTGGTTCTACAAAATTTGGTGATGACACTACTACAGATACACACGAATTTACAGGTAGTTTAGATATCACTGGTTCACTTTCTGTGAATAGTTATAACATAACTGAAATATCAAATGACACTACTTTAGCGGATAGCAGTACCGCGGCGTTAGTTACTGAAAATGCAACTAAAACATACATAGATGACCAAACTGATGACCACCAAACCTATTTAAGAAAACAATTTGTAAAAACTACAAGTTCTATTACAATACCAGCAACTGCAAGTTTTACAGCTGTAACAGCGTCCGCACCAAGTAGTTTAACTTCAACATCAGAAAATGATTTTATATTTTTTATCAATGGTCAATATATGGAACATGATGCTATAAGTATTCAACAATCAGCGTCTACACTTTTATTAAAAGTAGATAACGATAGTATTGGTTATGACTTAGAAACAGATGATGAAATTTTAGCTATTGGTAAATTTAATTCATAGTGGAGTAAATAGTGGCTAATTTTATTTTAAAAGAACCATTAATTTTTGAAGATGGAATTGGATTTGATATAAATCCAAATACCGAAATATTAGCAAAAAATAGTGGTATTGAAGTAATTTTTTCTATAGACCAAGATATATCAACTTCATCTAATGTAGAATTTGCTGATATAACATTAACAGATAAATTAACTTTAGATAATGATACGTTTATTATTAGAAAAAATGTAATAACAGGTTCTTTTACACATACTGGTAATCTTATAACATCAGTAGATAATACTTTTGTACATAATGGTGATATGACTATTGGTAATATTTTAACCGCAGAAAAAATAGTATCAGAAATATCACAATCAGCTACATTTTTTGAAAGTGGTAGTACATTATTTGGTGATACATTAGACGATATTCATCAAAGAACTGGTAGTTTATCAATTAGTGGTTCATCTATATCTATTAATTATGGTTCTGTTACTGAAATATCAAATGATACTACATTAGGAGATAGTGGTGGAACTTCTATTGTTACAGAAAACGCAGTAAAAACTTATCTTGATGATGGAGCCGGAGTTTTCCAAACATATCAACGTAAGAGTTTTGCTCACACAGGAAGTTTTGTAAGTGTTAGTACGGCTAGTTTTGCAGTAGCTACAGCATCTGCACCAAGTGGATACACCGCGACAAGTGAAGATGATTTTATGTTTTTTATTAATGGTGCTATTGCAGAATATGATGCTTTAACTATTCAACAAAGTGGTAGTTATTTTTATCTAAAAGTAGACAATGATAGTATTGGATATGATTTGAAAACTTCTGATGAAATAGTTGCATTTGGAAAATTTGACAATCAGTATTATCTTGATTTTGATGGTCTTACAAATGAAGTTACAACTAATTTTTCAGGTAGTAGTTCTACACCGTTAAATAAAACTTATTCTTTTTGGTACAAATCAACTGAAACTGCTAGAAACTATTCTGTATTTGGTTATGGTGGTAATAAAAATGGAACTTTCACTCCAAATTTTAGTTCAGGTAGACCTTTAATATGGAATGGAAATAATTGGTATGTATATTGGGAAGATACTTCCGCTCAAGATGATGGTGAATGGCATCATTGGATGTTATATAATGATGTAGCCACAATAACAGACTCTAAATTATATGTAGATGGAGTATTACAAACTGTAAATGCATACGTTACATCTGGAACGGTATCAAATTTGAATAATCAAGCAGACCCATTAACTATTGGTTCATATCGAAATGATTCAACTAATGCTGGTGCTCATTTTGAAGGTAGTATTAGAGAGTTTGGAGTATTTTCAGGAGATAAAACAAGTAATGCTAGTTTATATTACAATAGTGGTGTTCCTTATAATTTATCTAATGAATCTAATTTACAAGGGTATTGGAAAATGAATGAAGGTTCAGGTACTACGGTAACAGATTTAAGTGGTGAGGGAAATCATGGTACAGTTGATGGAGCCACTTGGGATTATGTTGTTTAATTTTATAATAAAAATTTAATTCGTAGATTCCACTTTCCTTTTACCATTGTTTGATATTTATAAGTATGAGAAAAAGAAGTTGGCCCAATAGAAAAAACCGTCCTTGTCCAGATTGTAGGAAAATGTTAACTTACACAAGAAAAGATACTTTTGATAGGGCAGTAGGAAATAATTCAGTATGTAAATCTTGTGCTCAAATGGACAGAAAACTTACATTAGAAACTATTGAAAAGATGAAACAACCTAAAACGGTTGAACACAAAAAGAAGATTTCCAAATCAATCACTAATTGGTGGGAAGATAGGAAACAAAGAGAAATAGAATATGGCGTTATTAGACAGCAAACAATTAAATCCTAGTTTAACTGGTTCATTTATATTGTCTGGTTCAACCCAGACATTTATAGGTCGTTCCGATTTTCAAGGAAGTATTACTGCTAGTGGTGATATAAGTGCAAGTGGTACTGTTTTTGCTGATAACTTTCAATCCACTGGTGGTGACTCCGATGGTATTTCATTTACTGATGATTTAAATTTATCAGGTAATTTTACTGCTAGTGGTGACATTAGTGGTAGTGGAAATATATTTGGTACAGGTAACCTTGATATTGATGGAACTTCAAATCTTCAAGGTAATGTCACACTTCAAAATGATTTATCAGTAAGTGGTAACATTACTGGTTCTAATGATATTAGTGCTAGTGGTAACTTATCCGCAACAGGTAACTTAGACATTGACGGAACTTCTAATCTTGCTAGTGATTTATTTGTTGGTGGTAACATTACTGGTTCTAATGATATTAGTGCTAGTGGTAATATTTATGGAACTGGTAATCTTGATATTGATGGTACAACAAATCTTCAAGGTAATGCTACTTTACAAGGTGATATAGATGTTGATGGCACAACTAATTTAGACAATACAGATATTGATGGAACATTAACTGTTGACGGCACAAACACTACCATAACATCTACTATAGTTAGTTTAGTTGGTGCTGTAACGGCGTCATCTAATGTTAGTGCAAGTGGTAATTTATCTGCAACAGG
>Ga0114993_10004918_pt1 | contig 13081 bp, 6 predicted proteins | sample ArcticOcean_MG_C_FD_87042 | JGI IMG/M metagenome (GOLD analysis project Ga0114993, IMG submission 87042) | Marine microbial communities from western Arctic Ocean - ArcticOcean_MG_CB2_150 | ecosystem: Environmental > Aquatic > Marine > Oceanic | place: Arctic Ocean: Canada Basin | collected...
AAGACTCTCGCCAGCGACCACCGGGTCGACAGAATCGGACTTGGTTATCGCGAGGTCAACGCCCGTGGGCTCTTTAACCGTGGGCTCTTCAAGACATATTTGACCGTTGAATATCGTGACTGGTAACGGCTCAGGCACGCCGTCCCCAACCGTTACGTCGTCAAAGACGAGCGGAGTACACAGAGGGTCGCCCGTGACATCATTTGCGGTGGGCACAGGGGCCGCGCTCAGGTTGTATGTCACGTCCGCGATAATGACGTCGTCAATACCGGTACTATCACTAGAGGCTCCCGCGATACTGAGTTCTCCCTCATCGTTTCGTACACCTGCAAACAGTTCGGTAGGGAAGTTAGACACGCTGAAGTCCACAGCCGCATTCCCAGGTATGTGTACAACAGAGTTGTCGAAGCGATTGATGAACTGGAAGCCTGCCATAGCTGACGCGTTGCGTGCGATGTATCGGACGACGACTTGTCCACCGATATCGCCAACGATGGTCGAACTGCCTGTGACAGGGTCGATGGCGAGGAGTTCGACTTGGTCGGCTGATTGAATCGTGATGCTACCGTCATTTTGGACGTGGTCGAGACGACCGGGCAGATTTCCGAGGTCTCCCGCATCTCCGATTATCACTTCGTCGAATGTCAGCGCTGCAACGTCTCCCTCTTGTCCGATGAGTCGGAAGGTAACGTTCAACATGACGTAGTCGGAGACCCCAGACGCGCTGGAATTCGCCCAGACTACCCTAACAAAGCCGGAATTACTGGGGAAATTGCCGGTCGGACCATCGGGGTTGGTGTAGAAGGAGCCGGAAGGAGGGGTTCCAGCTGACAGGGACGTAACCTCAAGCATGGCTGGAGGGTAGTTCAGTTCAAATTGCACTCCTGCGGCGGCGGCGGCGTTGTCAAGTGGGACGCTCATGGTGATCTCGTCACCAGCCGATCCCGCCACGTGGGCTTGTCCAGATCCGGTCTCAACGACCGAAATAACGACAGGGTTGCCGTCCCCGAGAGCGACCGCTCCCGCCAGGCCGAGAGACCCAATGACCGCAAATACGATGCCCAACATCCAGTTTTTTTTCATTATTCCCACCACCCGCAGCCGGGATTTGCGTTTTTCATGACAGTTTCGACAGAGCGAATCAGGCCATTCACCCCTTTATCATGTGTCGAAGTGCCAGACTTGTCAATGTCCTGTAGCTATGTTACCTGCCCGTTTGACGGCGTGAATCCGTATCTCCCGCAATCATATGTGCGTAGGTTACAGGTCAATGTCCAATAATTCAACGAGAGTATCCCCTAATTATCCATTCCATCTTCTAATCGTCGTCTCCGATCGGTGAACTACGCGTCGCCGCATCCTTCGAGACCGTCACCGTTCACGATGTGCTTCAGCAGTAAGATTATGTCGAGAACGTCCACCGATTCTGACGGCACGACGTTTGCCAGATAGTGCCGGTACCCCACAAGCTGGATGCGGCCCGTGGCGTGTTGAAGCGCTGCGATAGCGTCCTGGACGTTAACGTCGCCGTCGCCGTCAATGTCCCCGCATTTGAGTAGCGCTATCTCTACCGCCGCGCTTCCCCCTTGACCGAAGATGGGGTCGGGGATTTCCTCGCCGTTTGCAAGGCCCAAGTCAGTGATCGACAAGTTGGTCACGGTCGGCGAACCGAGCGACGCGACCTTGAAGTCGATTTGCCAAAGAGGGAGTGGCGCGCCCGCTCTCTCTTGTTCGCACGACAGGCTCAACCTGAGTCCTTCGGGAAGAATGTCGAAGGTCTCTTGCTGGCAGTCGGTGCCAAGGGCTTGTGCCACCTGGGCGCTCTGGACAGACAGCGCGGAGCGGTCGTATACCAGCAGCACTTCGGCCTGAGCGAGATTCTCAATGGCTCCGGCCTCGATTGAGACAGACAGCGTCTGGCCTGGAACAGCGACGTTGTCGACGACAGGGGACACGGTTACCTCGTTGTCTTCATTTGCCATGAGCCAGTTGACGGTCCTTCGAAGCAGCTTTGTTCGTTGTGCTGAAGAGTCGATTGCCTCAAAGCCGAACGACAAGAGGACTGCCTTGTATGTCTCGGTTTCTGCGCGGATACCGCCGATGGGGATTGCGACGCTACCATTGTTAGCGTCGTAGGTGAACGCCGTGACGGCATGTTCCATCAGCGGTGCGACTTCGTCCATTGATATTTGATTGTTCGCCCCGTCGCCGCCAACTGTTTGTATCACGAGACCGCCGCCCACCGGGTCGTCCTCAACCCCAACTAAAGTAGCTACACCGGCGCTTGGCCCCACGAAGATTGTTCCGAGGGTCTGCCGGAGGAGTTCACTACCTTCTAACGTCTGTGCCACATCCTGGCCCGTGAGGAAAAGTTTTCCACCGGATTCGAGATACGATTTTAGGTGAAGTCGCGTTGTTGAGAGATTCAGCGTTCCACAGCAGAATGGCATGCTCCAAATAGCGGTGCCATCTCGGTATCCGTCTAACACTTCTGGCCTAATCTCGCCGCGTCGGGACACGTCCCACAAGTCGAATGGTGTGTCTATCGAATCGAGCGCAGCGATATAGTATGGGCGGACGATTTCAACTTGGATCGACTGAGCCGAGTCGATGACGAGCAATGTCAGTTCCGTTTGGACGAACGTCTGCTGTACAAGGAACGACTCGGGGTCGGTTGGAACGACGACTGAAACCTCGTCCAAGTTAGTAGCGCCGATCTGATAGACAACCAGCTCTCCGGCCTGGAAAGGGCCGATAGTGACGGTGTAAGTACCATCGTTGGCTATCAAATCGCCGTTTGTACCGTCGTCGATCATGGGCAGCGAGGTTTGCGGGTCTCCATCTAGCACCCATGTAACTTCGGCAGAAGCGATCCCGAGGTGGTCTGTAATTTGGGCTGTGATCGTCACCTCTTCGCCGGCTTCGGGATTTGGCGATGGCGTGTGGGAGATCGACGTGATCACTGGTGGAATGAGTACGTCTTCCAGGTGATCTACGATCCCGAACCACACGTCGAAGTTGCCAGAACGCTGCGAGTGCCAGACAAGGCCAACGGAACCATGATGGGTGAGCGGCGTGATCTCCGGATGCTCGTCCGGCCCGGCGTGGGCTGTGAATTGAATTTCGTCCGACCAGGTTGAGCCGCCGTCGTTGGACTCCGCATACAGTATGTCCCAGTTCGACCGACTATTCGGGTTGCTGTTTCGCCAAGATGTCCACGCAATCCATATACGTTCGTCTGGCGTGACCGCGATCGAGGGCCACCGATTGTCGAATTCATCGCTTCCGACGGTCACTGCGGACGACCAGGAAGCGCCCTGGTTGTCGCTTCTGGCGAACAGGATGCGACAGGTCCCGCTGCACTCTTGCCAAGCAAGTAGTAGTGAACCGTCCATCAAAGAGGCGGCCTCGGGGTCAGATTTCGGATTGCTGCTGAGGGCTGCCGGCGTTTCATCCGACCAGGAGGCACCGCCATCGGCACTTGTTCGATGCCATATCTCAGACTGTCCGCTACGGCTCGACGACCAGACGACCCAGATCGTGCCATCCAACGTTTGCGTAACGGAGGGGCTGAAATCACCCGCCGGGTGATCTGATATTCGAGTGGACGCCGACCAGGTTAGCCCGCCATCTCCACTCGTTTGCACCCGGACTTCAGAGTTTGCGCCTTCCCAAGCCCAATACGTGAGCCACAGGGTACCGTCGGATGCCACATGAAGGTCAGCCGCGTCGGCACCCGACGAATCGGTGGTTACCGGTAGTCGTTCCGACCAACTGGGCCCGCTGTCTGCGCTCGTGCTCAACCACAGGTCGTCTCCATTGGACCATACGGTTATCAGGCTTCCATCTGATAGCTCGGCTACGGCGGGGTTCTCATCGAGGTCGTCATGGAACGATACGCGGGCGATGGGGGCGACACGTGTGAATCGCCTGACGCTCGACCAATCGGTGTCCGCCGAGCCGCCGATGCCCCCACGCACGCGCCAGTAATACGGACCGGTGGCGTTTAGAGTCAGGGTGTGGTTGGTCTCCAAGGTCAATGTCTCTCGCAAATCTGGTGAGTCGAACGTCGGAACCCGGTCGACGTGCAGCGTGTATTCGGTAACAGAGGGCACGGTGAGCCATTCAAATGTCCAATCCATGTCAGGTGACTTTGTATTGTCACCAGGGGCGATGAGTGCCGGGGGACCGACTACGGCCACAGAAATCGGGATCTCGGCATCGGGTGCGGCAGGGTCGTTAGTGCTCAGAACGAGCTTCGCCGCGTGAACTCCGCCGCCCAGTTGGTTGGAATCCACGGTGAGGGTAAGGTCCACCTGATTGCCGGGTGAAACGGTTCCCGAGTCTGGCTCGATTGCGAGCCACGGCGAGTTCAACGCACGGTAGCTGAGTAAGTTTTCCAGAAATCGTCTGGATGCGTAGATGTGCTCTACGTACTGGGTAGTGACGAGTATGCGTCCCTTGCCAAGCTTGTACTCTGCGGCAATCGGGTTTGCCCTTGACTGCCATTCTGCGAGCACTTGCGCACCGGCAGGCATTTCGAGAATGTAGCTGCGGGCCGAGGGGTTCCAGTAGCTCAACTCGGCGTCGGAGATAGGGTGAGGCCCATTGAACAGAGGTCGGTCGCGTTCGAGAATCTGGACGTCATAGAGTGGCGCGGCGTTGTTCAGCCGGAATCCGCCCGGTAGGCCAAGGTCGAGACCCAGTCTGCCAGCGGCCTCCAGGTGCATTTCCAAGTTGCCGCCGCCATTCACGTACTGCTCAAACCAGAGTGCGTTGGCGATCAAGGCATCGTAGAACTCGTTCGATTGGGCCGAGGAAACAATGACCTTAGAATAAGGGAGAAGACTAACCACCCCCATATTCGACGACGTGAAAACGTCGAACTGTAGGCCCAGATCGTCGAGCGTATCGTGTACGACATCGCTGTCCCACGGCAACTCGTCCTCGAATACGGCTATACGTGGCGAATCTATAGGCGATATATTCGTTGGGCCGGCCCCAAGGTCGAGAGTATCCTGCAAGTCAAAATTCAGAGTGCCCGTTCCCTGATTGTGTACGGTGAGAGTGTGGGTCGTCACTTGTCCGGGTGCCTGGCCAAGCTCGAACGCGACCGGCGAGATGTCGACCTCGGGCGAGGACACGGTCAATGTTGCTGTTACGGTCGTTGGGCCAGGCGAAGGAGCGTCGTTTTCAATCGTAACATCCGCGGAATACGTGCCCGTCGGAAGGCCCGTCGAGTCGAAGACGGCTTGAATTGCAATCGATCCGTTAGGCTGGACCAATACTGTATCTGGTACCAGTGAAAGCCAAGCGGCATCGGCACCCGTGCTCGTGTCCTCGTCGAGCAGTGCGATAGTTAGGAAACCGTTCGCGAATTTTGATGTATTCGAGACGGTGAAGGACTCAACTGTCGCATTACCGCTGTCCATACTAGCCGATATCGCCGTGGGAGCGACATGGATGTTCGGCGATTGTTTTGATACATCAAAAGTTATAGGGACAATCGAGACCAGGCTGTTCGGATCGTTGTTGCCGACCAAAACATTTGCTACATGAAGGCCCTCGGGAATGTATCGGGCGTCGAAGGTAACGGCGACCTTAGTCGTGGTTGCGGAGCCTACCGTACCAAATGGCGGGTCGAACGAAATCCAGGGCACATCCGAGTTTGTAAGAGTGCCGTGCCCAACATCGGGTGCCCAGTCGGTCGGTCCCGACAGGGTGAAGAATGCCGCTGATATGTCAACGCTGCCGTCGTCGCCTCCGATAAGGGAATTCGGAAGGGTAATGTAAACTTTGTTTTCAATCACCTGTCCCGACGTGCGGCCTCGGAAGTTGTCGTTCTTATCGAGAATTCTCACCTCGTTCTGCGTTAGCAGGTCGGCCAGGTCGATGTAGAACTCGTAGCCGATATCCTGGGCTGGACTACCGCCTTTGAAGGTGGGTGGTCGCCCGGTGGTCTGGTCCTGGTCGACATCCAGGAAAATCAGGCCCTGCAGTTCAGGCATGACGGTGTCTTCGCTGAATTCGATTTGCAGCGCAACGAATTGGTCGCTGGATTTGGCGCTGATCCGTCGAACGTCGACGACGGTGGTGATCGGTACGGGATAATCTCCGAGAGGGTCGTCTATGATCTCCGGAAGCTGCTGCACAAATACCGGCACGCCCTCATTGCCTAAAGTCTGGACGCCCACGGGGTCGTCGAAAGCGACCGAGCCACCGGTCAAAAAGTCCTCTAGGATGGCGAACCCAACCGGCGCGCTGCCGTTGTTAACGATGCTCAGTAGTTGAGTCGTCTGTTGTTTAAGGAGGTCTATCGAGGGGATTTTGATCTGATCGAACACGACCGGACTGACCGTAATCTCGGACGGCTGGCTGACAAAAAATAAATAGGGCACGAAGATCACTCCGACCGTCGACCCAATGCGGACTCTTCCTTCATACCACCCTTGAGGTGAGTCGGAGTCGACAGGGCCGAGGGTGACGTTGATGTCCGCCGTTCCGCCGGGATCTATTTTGAAGGTAGTCGGTGAAACGCTAACGATGCCACTCGGTATACCCGACAACAGAGTCGAATCGGTTGCCTGCGCTGTCGCAAGTTGATCGCCGAGATTCTGAATGGTTATGGTCTCGACACGAGTCTGGCCCGTCGTCACCAGCCCAAAGCTGAGGCTCGGCTCCGAGGCGAGCAGCGAAGTGTCGATCGCGCTGGGCACATGGATACGGCCCGCCCCTTGCTCGCGAAGGGGGACATCTATGTCATATGCGGTGTTCATCAAGGCCGACTTGACCTGCTCCGGCGTCCAGTCGGGGTGCGCCTGAATCACGAGTGCTGCGGCGCCCGCCACGTGAGGGGTCGCCATGGACGTGCCGCTGAGGGAGTTGTAGCGCTGATTGATGAACCCGCAGGTGTCCTTCGATCCCTGACTGGCACAGGTTGAAACGATTCCGACACCAGGTGCGACGACATCGGGTTTCAGCCGCCGGTCGGTTGTCGGCCCTCGGCCAGAAAAACTCGCGATCTTGTCGTCGTTATCTACAGCACCAACGGTGATGCCGTGCTTTGAGACGGCAGGTTGACCAACGGATGATAGTCTTGGCCCCCAATTACCCACTGCGACAACAACAGTGACTCCCTGGCTTACGGCGAAGTCCACCGCTAGAGACATCGGGTCCGTCCCGCTGCCGTTAAAGCGATTGCCAACACTCAAATTTATGACGTCGGGTTCGTCGCCGCTTCGAGGTTCGCCGTCCTCGCCGAGCGCGGCATGTTCGATGCCTTCTGCAATGCCAGTGACCGAGCCGCTTCCGCCGCCGTTGAGTACCTTGATGTTCCACAAAAAAGCCCCGGGTGCGACTCCCACGTATTGCGGCCCGTTGGGGTCAGCATCGCGCGAGACCTTTCCTGTCCCGGTGGCGATACCAGCGACGTGTGTACCGTGTCCCATTAGGTCTTCTACGGTGCTTGTCTCAGTTGAAAAGTTCGCAGTGTAAACGATCTTGGGGTCAAAAGTTCCTGAGTTGTCGTCCAAGTCGTCGAGGTCGGGATGAGTCGAGTCAACGCCGGTGTCCAATATCGCAACGATTACACCCTCGCCGCGAAAGCCCATGGCGTGAACCGAAGGTGCTTCGATCACGTGAATGCTTTCATCTAGGGCCACGCGAAAGATGGCGTCGAGCCAGATTCTCTCGACAGCTTGATGATTGGTGAGTGCCGCCGCAGCGGTCTCAATACCTTCGTATGGAAAGTCTGCGCCGACGAGAGATAGATTCTGTGATTCCCAGGTCAGGACGCCGCCGAGCGATTCTATCAAGCTCGTGATTGAGTCGAGGGACTCACCGTCCACCACGATGATGATGACCGGCAGGGTTGTGCGCTCGTGAAAACGCTCGGAGACAAGGTAGTCAACATCGAATAGTAGATCGTCCAGCTTATCGACATCAACAGACTGATGGGCGGACGCGGAGCGTGCGGAATTGGCTGGAATTGCGCCTGTCAATGGAAATAGGTGTTGAACGTCGAGACGGCCACTGGACGTTCCCGTTGCACGGATTTTCTCGCCGGTGATGAGCGTCAGGACGACTGACTCATCGAGTGCCAATTGCAGCGGCACGCCAGAGTGTTGCGACAAGGGAAGCGGACTCGGCGGTTTTGAGTCGTCCGCGAGGATGCGGCTTTTGGGGCCAATTGCAAGCAACAGCGCTATCGCGAGCGCTGCGACGAACGTTAGTGAAATGTTCTTTCTTCCCATCACCAACTTCCCATCCCCCGCATCCGAAAAAAGATAGGCGTTGTCCTCGTTACCGTAGTATCACCCATCGCACGGCGTATTTTACTCCTTTCCTGTGCGAACGCACCAACCTGCGTGCGAAGTCTGGCGGGTACGGAAGCTCGGAAGAGGGATGTAGTCAAATTGTCGATCACGACATTGGGAATGTCTAGGGCCTGCGGTTGGCCGTCAACGTGCTGACGATGGCTCGCATCCGCCGTCTGAGCGGCCACGATGGCAGGAACAGCCCGACGACCAACCACATGCCGTCCATCGCGCCGCCTGGTGAAGAACACGTACCGCCACTTGACGCAGGCGTTGGACTTGGCTCCAATACCGGCGTGTTGTCCGTCACAGTGGGCGTGGTCATTGGCGTCGACACTGCCGCCAAAAGTCGAGGGACGGTTGGTGTCGGTATTGCCGTGACAGTCGGTGTATTAGGCGAGGTTGTTGGAAATGGTGTCGCAGTTGCCCGTGCTGTGGTCGGGAGGGGTGTAGAGGAATGCGTTGGTCTGGCGGTTGCGACAACCGTTGTGGGAATAGGCGTCGGTGACGGAGCGATCGCCGGAGTCAAAGTCGCGGTGGGTTCACTTATAGGTAGCGGTGGGGGAGTCGCCGTCGGTGGCGGAGTAGTGGCTGCCGGTGCGGGAGCAATCGTTGTGCGTGTCGGACTTTGCGGAGGGGTTGGACTACTCGTGCTCAAGGACTGGCCAGCTGATGGAGAAGGCGGGGTCGGCGTGGCACTCGGCTCTCGGGTCGCAGTTGGAGTGCTTGTGGGCATAAGTTCGTTCTGGGATGTGGCCGTTGGGCTAACAGGTTCTGATAACGCAGCCGTGGGCGTTGGAGAAGGGCTTGAGGTGGCCGAAAACGTTGGGGCTGGTAAAACAGGACTCGGTACTGGTGTTAACGTGGCGGCCTGCGTCGCAGTCGCTATCGGCGAGGGAGTTGGCGTGACAGTCGGAGAGGATGTAGCGGACGGTACCGGTGTGGCTACCGGACTAGGTGACGGCTCGGTCTGCTGAGGCCCCAACAGAATCGACGCATTTTCCACGGTTACGTTTTCTATAGCGCCAGGTAAAACGCCGGGAGCACCGGCGTCCCCAACGCGCACCTCTTCAAAAGTAAGCGTGGTGGACGAGCCCAACGCTCCTATCAAAGTCATCTTTATGTCGACAATTATGGCACTTTCAAGGCTGAGCGCCTGGGTGCTGGCAAACCCAACGGTGATCGAGCCACTAGCGATTCTGTGGAACGAAAAAGGTATTTGCGGCCCAAACGTTACCGCCTGTTCATTCTGCACAGTCGCGACCGTCGAGTCCCAGGTCAACCTAAACTGCAGTCCCGCAACCGGCTCGATGTTAGTCGCCGTGATCCGCATCGTTATCTCATCGCCGGGGTCGGCCATGACGGTCGTTTGGCCCGTCGCGGCTTCGGTAATACGAAGGATCACCGGCGGAGTTTCCTGTAGGGGAACGCCTGCGGAGATCGACGAAGGCACGCTAGATAATAGGATAACCACCGCGATGGCGGCGGTAATTGATTTGATTCGCAGCCATTCGATCAAGCGGACAACACCTCAAAAAGTATTGTATATCAGACATTCTCGGCGTTGGTTGCCTCAGCTATAAACGGAGCCTGAGCCTGTCTTGATGTGCGGGGGTGTGTGATAATTCAGGTCGACACAGTCAAATGACTACCAAAAACCTACAGAACGAGAATGACCAACTCAGAAAACGCTTTACTCAGCTTAGCGATTTGGGTCGGCGAATAATGTCCAGCCTCAACCTGGAGGAAGTGCTACAGGCAGTCATAGATGCAGCATGCGACTTGACTCAGGCCCGATACGGAGCCCTTGGTGTTTTCGATGAAGATGGGAGGGTCACCACATTTGTGACCCACGGTTTGTCGGCAGAAGAGCGCGAGCGCATCGGAAAGCTCCCGACAGGACAGGGACTGCTCGGATATCTGCATGAGGCGCAAGCCCCCATGAGATTGGCCGACCTTTCCAAACATGAGCAGAGCGTCGGATTCCCCGTGAATCACCCTCCAATGGGTAGCTTCCTCGGTGCTCCGATTCGGCTCGGGGATACGAAGCTGGGGAACCTCTACCTGACCGAAAAGATCGATGAGCCTGAATTCACGGTTGAAGACGAGGATGTCCTCGTGCTGTTTGCAGGCCAGGCGGCGCTTGCTATCAACAACGCCACCCGTTTTGAGGCCGAACGCGTGGCTCGTGCCGAGGCCGAGGCCAGCCGCCTACAACTCGAGGTGGAACGACGGAGACTCGAAATTCTCGTCGAGACATCACCAGTGGGCGTGCTGGTCATTGAGGGGGCGGACAAAAAGTATCGCTCCTCAATCGAGAGGCCGAGCGTATCGTGCAGGTGTCACGCGAGAACGTCCAGACAGTTGACGACTATTTTAACAGCGCGGTTCGGCGGCGACCCGATGGACAAGAGTATCCCGTCGACGACCTGCCAATCTATCGCGCTTTGCTGAGGGGTGAGACCGTTCGCGCTGACGAAGTGCGGTTGGAGTTCCCGGACGGGCGAAGCCTGCCTACCCTGGTAAACGCCACGCCGATTTACGCCAGCGACGGACAGATCGCGGGCGCTATCGCGGTGATCCAAGACATCTCGCCGATGGAAGACCTCGAAAAGCTGCGCAGCGAATTCCTTGGAATGGTCAGTCACGAGTTGCGGACTCCGCTCACAGCCATTAAAGGCTCAGCCGCAACCGTGCTTGGCAGCCAGAGCTACTTCGACTCTCAGGAAATTCGCGAATTCTTCGAGATTATCGACGAGCAGGCAGACCGGTTGCGCGACCTTGTTAACAATCTCCTCGACATGACGCGTATCGAAGCGGGCTCTCTCTCTGTCACCATCGCGCCGTTCGCGCTGTCGACGGTGTTCGATGAGGCGGTTACGACGTATACGCGAGGCGGTGGAACGCAAAGTATCGAGTTTCACACGCCGGACGACCTGCCTGAGGTTAACGCCGATCACCGCCGAATCGCCCAGGTACTGGACAACCTACTCAGCAACGCCGCGAAGTTCTCGCCGGGCAACGCGCCGATCGAGATACACAGCAGCTTCGACGATAGCTACGTAACAGTAGAGGTACGGGGCCACGGCAGGGGAATCCGGAAGGAGCACCTGTCCCATCTCTTTAGGAAATTCTCGCAAGTACACGACGATGGCAAGAACAAGCTGTCGGGAACTGGACTTGGCCTCGCGATTTGCCGCGGCATCGTCGAAGCACACGGCGGTCGAATCTGGGCGGAGAGCGACGGCGAGCAAACCGGTACGACCTTCACTTTCACTCTTCCAATTGCTACTGAGGTCACTAAAGCCCCTGCCATCGATATGACCCAGCGCTCAGGACACCTTGGCAGAGTTAGCAGGCCTGGGGAACGCACCCGGGTCCTCGCAGTCGACGATGAGCCTCAGGTGCTTCGATATCTCCAGAATACACTGCGAGAAGCAGGCTACCAGCCGATCGTGTCCAGTGACGCATCCGAAGTCGTTCATTTGATCGAGAACGAGGACCCACAACTGGTACTGCTCGACCTCATGCTCTCGGGTACAACCGGCTTCGAGGTCATTCAAAAGATTAGAGAGATGTCTGGAGTGCCAGTCATCTTTCTGTCAGGAACCGATAGGGAAGAGGACACCGTGCAGGCTCTCCGACTTGGGGCCGATGACTACATAGTCAAGCCGTTCTCTCCATCTGAGTTGGTTGCAAGGATCGAGGCCTCGCTTCGTCGCAGGGTGATGCGTGACCAGATCGAAGTCGTTGAGCCCTATCATAACGGAGACCTGGTAATCGACTTCGCTTAGCGGCAGGTGACTGTGGGCAACGAAGAGGTGAAGCTTACGGCTACTGAATATAAACTGCTTTACGAGCTGGCGAACAACGCGGGCAGGGTACTCACCCACGACCAGATACTGCAACGGGTATGGGGACCCGAGTATTCCAGCGAGACGCAACTCGTTCGCGCGTTCATCCGCAACCTTCGACGCAAGCTGTCGGACGACGCCCGCGATCCCCGGCACATATTCACAGAGCCTCAGGTCGGCTATCGGATGGCGAGGCCGTCCTGATTTTCGTCATATAGCGGCCCGCTTCGTCTGATCGACGAAGGTTCTTACGAATTATTGACACCATCTTCACATTGCGCCCGCCGCTATTCACGGAATCTGCACGCGCTGCCATATAGCATCGTAAGCAGATTTTCAGTAGTCGTCTTGTCTCCTCAGCCGCTCATACATCGCTACAAGGGAAGCCCAGATGAACTTTATGCGTTTATGCACGATCTCGTATCGGCCAGAACAGCGAGCGGGCACAGTATGTTAGCCAACAATCGACCCAAAGTGTTGATTGTCGAGGACGACTCCGGCGTCCGGCACATGCTCGCGTTGGCGCTCCGTTCAGCAGGGTACGAGGCGGTCGAAGTCGATACCGGCGGCAAGGCGCTGAAACGACTGAGCAAAGAAGACTTCGCGGCTGTTGTCCTTGACCTGGGTCTCCCCGACAAACGGGCCGGTGCAGTCCTTGACTATCTGCGAAAAATCACGGATGCCAATGACGGCACTCTGCAATGGGCGGTCATATCGGCCCTAGACGAGTTCGATGCTCAGAGCAAGTTTGGCTCATTCGATGGGCGATACTTCTCCAAACCCTTCGATCCCTGGGCGCTGATAGCTCACCTCAAAGAACTCTTGAAGACATCCCATATCGCTCCCTGTTGAAAGCCTCCTGGTTGCCGACCTGATGAAGCATTGACTTACAGACCTAAGCGGCGGGATAAT
>Ga0114993_10004938_pt1 | contig 13057 bp, 10 predicted proteins | sample ArcticOcean_MG_C_FD_87042 | JGI IMG/M metagenome (GOLD analysis project Ga0114993, IMG submission 87042) | Marine microbial communities from western Arctic Ocean - ArcticOcean_MG_CB2_150 | ecosystem: Environmental > Aquatic > Marine > Oceanic | place: Arctic Ocean: Canada Basin | collected...
GACACCAGCTGGCTCGTGACCGGGAATGTGCGGCAGATTGGGAACGTAAGCCAACCCGTCCTGGATGTGAAGATCGGTGCGACAGATGCCGCAAGTGCGCGTGGCAACGAGCACCTCATCCGGTTCGAGTTGTGGGACGGGAACATCCTCGACCACAAGCGGCTTGCCGATTTCTCTGAGTAGTGCAGCCTTCATAAATGAATGATCCGTCTGCCGTTACGGTTGTTTCAACCCAAGTTCTGCTTCCAGTTCGGTAATTCGCGGTGCGTTCCGTCGGGCGCCGTCTTCCAGTAGCGGGTAGTTGTACATGTCGCAGGTGAGCGTTCCCTGAAACTTGATTGACTTAAGTGCCGAAATCATGCCGTCGAGATCGAGATTCCCCTCACCTAACGGCAGATGCATTGCATAGGTTGCGCTGTCTCCATCGGAGAAATGAACGTGCTGGATTCGCGAACCGAGCGTTTCGATGCTCGTGACATAACCGTCCGGCTGACCGACGCCGTAGTGACAACAATCGTAAAGCAAGCCGACGGTTCCCTGCGCATGCCCTTCGGCCACGGCGTCGATAAAGTCGATCGCCCAGCGGTCCTGCATGCTCAAGGTGTCCGGATGCGGTTCGAACACCAGTCGAAGTTGTTTTTCTGCGCACATTTCGGCAACGCGGCGGAAGAGATCGACACTGACTTTGCGACACTCCTCGGAATTGCGGTCGCCGTTATCACGAATCCACGGATCGTGGCTGATGACAAGACCCAAGCTCAAATCGGCTGCCCAATCGACAGCGCGTTGAAATTCGGCCAACGTCTCGCCGAACTTGTCATACGGTTCGACATCGACCCAGCAATCAAAACCGTACAAACTCAGCCCCAGCTCCTTCGCCCACTCGACGAATCGCCGACGGGTTTCCGGCGTGGTGAGCTTGTTGTAGAACGGTGGCCGCGAGAGTTCGATCGAGTCGAAACCGGCGTTTTTTACGGTTCGACAGATCGACTCGATGCTTGGATTTTCGTGAAAGCTGACGGCGTTGATGCGCGGCATTGCTATGCCTTTCCATCGGGCCAGATGATCTTTCGCGCTTCATCGGGAGTGGCCACCTCGCGGCCCAACTCTCGCGAGATACGAGCGATTTTTTCGACCAGCTGAGCATTGCTTGTGGCATATTCACCCGGTGTGAGGAAGGGGTTGTCTTCCATTCCCACTCGCACGTGACCGCCCAGGATGATCGCTGTGGTGAGGATCTTCCAGTGCTCTTCCGGGTCCATCACGCTGGTGTTGTACATGAACCCTTCCGGCAGGTGGTGATGGTTGTAGAGCATCGCCTCGACGGTTGGAGGCGTGTAGCTGCCACCGCGCCAGCCGAGAAAGAACGTAATCCAGACCGGCCCTTTGAGCAGACCTTTTTGCACCATTCGCTGCGCGTTCCACACACCTCCGTAGTGAAAACATTCGGCCTCAATCGTCACACCCAATTCCGAGGTGACGCGGCAATACTCTTCCAACTCCGGCCGATTGTGCAGGCCGTACAATTCGACCGGGTCGCAGCCGGGTTCATAATCGAAACACTCATCGTGCGGGTTGAAACAGGTTGAGATCATGTCCGGCTTCTGATCGATCATCAGTTCCTTCCGCTGAGGAAACCGGCCGTTGGCGATGCCGTATTGAATGATCGGTTTCGTTGAGCCGCAACCGTCGAGAATGTCCTGCCGAAAACTGCCCCAGCCGGGAATGTCCAGATCGGACAGACGGGTGCCATCTTCGCGGATTGTTTCGTCGATGGTGTATGGCCCGTGCAAATGACAGATGCTGGCTCCGGCATTGACCGACCGCACGTACTCCTTCGCAACCTCGTCGTAACCCTTCGGTGTCGGGTTATGGGGATTGCTGGGAAAGGCCATCGTGGAATCACAGGTGACCGTGATAATGAGCTTGTCCATTGCTTCTGCTTCCCTCGATAGATTCCTGGATTAAGACGCGGCAACGACGTTTCAACCTACATCTCTACCCCGCTCATGGCGATTTGTGAAAGCTGAAGCTGCATCGAGCGGAAGCAGTGTTCTCGCATGGCCTGCTCGGCTTGTTCGGGGTCGCGAGACCGTATTGCTTCAACCAACTGCACGTGCTGCAATGCCGGCTTTTCCTGGTTGTGCGCCAAGACACTCCCGTCGGCCAACATGCGAATCAGCTGGTTGGACTTGAGAACTTCCACGAGACTGGACGCCCGGGACAATTCGACAATCCGCAAATGAAATTCCGAATCAAGCCCGTGAATATCCGCCGGTGCGGCGTCGGAATCGATTCGCCGATCCAATTCCTCAGCAAGCTCGGTTAAGTGGTCGAGTTGATCGCCTGAAGCAAGCCGGGCGCAATGCCTGACGGCCTCGCATTCAATCGCCGTCCTAAGGATATGCTGCCCGCGCAACGTCTCGGTCGTCATCCGGCGGACACGCGTTCCCCAACCCGGTTCTGTTCCACCAAGCCATCACGCGAGAGTTCGCGTAACGCCTCGCCAACCGGGGCCATGCTCATTCCCAGCGAAGTCGCGACCCCGCGCAACGACAGCCGTTGGCCCGGCTCGAGCTGCCGGCTGAGAATCTGGTCCCGTATCTCCCGGTAGGCACGCTGGCCCAGGGTATCGGACGCTCCATTCTTCAGCTTGGTCATGTTTTCCCCAAATCCGTTTTTTCCGAACGTCGCTCTTGCAATGTTCGAACACTGATATGATACTATGGTAGTCGGGAAAACATCGACGTCAATCCCTCGGTAACAAAATTGTCTGGAAAGGCGGGGAATCCATGAGCAATCGACGGCTCATCGCATTGCAACTCGCTCTGCTGTTCGTTGCCGGCCGCTGTGGAGTCGCTTGCGCTGATGACGCAAAGAAGAAGGACGGCTCCGCCAAAAGAGAACTCATCGAGCATTTCGAAAAGAGTGTTCGCCCTCTGCTTCTTGCCAAGTGCGTTGAATGTCACGGCCCGAAGGAGCAGGAAGCCGGCTTGCGATTGGACACCGCTCAGGGCCTGTTTCGGGGTGGCGAGTCGGGACCGGTGGTCGTTCCCCGTCAGGTTGATAAGAGCCGGTTGATCCAGGTGGTTCGTGGAGCCGGCGACGTCGTCATGCCGCCGGAAACCAAGTTGAAGAAGTCCGAAATCGCCGCCCTTGTCAAATGGGTTAAGACGGGCGCGGTGTGGCCCGGCTACAAATATCGACCGGGAGCCAATAAGAAGGGCGCCGGTTTTACCAAACAGCAGAAAGCGTTCTGGTCGTTCCAGCCGGTTAAGAATTATTCGTTGCCGCAAGTTAAACGGCAGAGTTGGCCGGTCTCGCCGGTCGACGCATTTATTTTGGCGAAGCTCGAATCGGTCGGTCTTGAGCCAGCCTCGTCGGCCGACCGCCGCACATTGCTGCGGCGAGTGACCTACGATTTGACGGGGCTGCCACCGACACCGGATGAGATCAAAGCATTCGTCAACGACTCATCGCCGAAGGCATTTGAAACTGTCGTGGACCGCCTGTTGGCGTCGCCCCGTTATGGCGAACGTTGGGGGCGGCATTGGTTGGACGTTGCCCGCTTTGCCGAGTCGGCCGCTCACGATGGCAACAATGCGTATCTTCACGCGTGGCGTTATCGCGATTACGTCATCGACGCCTTCAATAAAGACAAGCCGTACGATCAATTTGTTGTCGAACAATTGGCCGGCGATTTGCTGCCGAAGACAGGCAAGCGGGAGATCGATTTCGAACGCATGGTGGCGACGGGGTTTCTGCAGGTCGGCCCCAAGCCGGTGGTCATGCGAGACAAGAAACAGATGTTGCTGGACATCGCTGACGAACAAATTGCCGCAACAGGCACCGCGTTCATGGGTTTGACTCTTGCGTGCGCCCGCTGTCACGACCACAAGTTCGATCCGCTCCTGGCGACGGATTACTATTCCTTCGCCGGCATCTTCATGAGCACTCACATCATGGAGGACCAACTGCCCGATTCCAAATGGATCGAACCGACGGTCGAAGGGTCGGACGGACAGAAGGTTCGAGTGATGGCCGTCGAAGATCAGCCCAAACCGGTCAACCTGCGAGTGCATCTCCGGGGAAATTACCGAACGTTGGGGGCCGAAGCGCCGCGGCGCTTTCTGCAGATTATTGCCGGCGAGAAGCATCCGCCGATTCAGACAAAGGGAAGCGGCCGACTGGAGTTGGCCCGCTGGATCGCATCAGCGAATCATCCGCTGACGGCACGGGTGATGGTCAACCGGATTTGGCAACACCACTTCGGCAGTGGGCTGGTTGCCAGCAGCAATGATTTCGGTGCGCGCGGCGACAAGCCGTCACACCCGATGTTGCTCGACTGGTTGGCTTCGCGGTTCGTCGAAAGTGGCTGGTCGATCAAGGCGATGCATCGCTTGATGTTTTTATCGAAAACGTATCAGCAGGCGTACGTCGAAAACGCCGACGCAGAGCAAGTCGATCCAAACAATCGGCTGCTGTGGTGCATGCCCCGCCGTCGGCTATCGGCCGAAGAGATTCGCGATTCTCTGTTGGCCGTCAGTGGGGAGTTGGACGCAAGTATGGGCGGAACGCTGTTTACGTCGGGCTATACTTTCAACGATAAGAAACGGGAATTGGCCGTCGTCGATATTGGCGACCCGGCCAAGTATCCGCCGTTTCAGGCACCGCGACGCAGCGTCTATCTGCCGATGATTCGCAACCAGATGCCGCCAATGTTGACACTGTTCGACGTGGCGAACGAACACGAATCGACGGCCGTTCGCAGTCAAACCACAATCGCGCCGCAATCGTTGTTCCTGCTCAACAGCCAGTTCGTCCGTGAACGATCACTGGCGTTGGCTCGGCTGCTCGAAGCCAACACGGAATCCAGCGACGAACAACGTATCCACACGTTGTACCTGCTGACATTGGGGCGGCCGCCCGAAGAGGTCGAGGTTCAGTCGGGGCGTCAATTTCTGGAAATCTATCAAGCGGAAATCGACCCCGATAATTCCAGGCAGCGTGCCGCGAAGACCGCTGAGTCGCTGGCCAGCACATCTTACGAGAGTCAGATTCGCGGAACGGCGGGGCTGGTTGCCTACTATCGACTGAACGAGCGCGGCCCGCACAAGAAAGGGCAACCGGTTGTCGCGAATCATGTCGGCGGCGGAAAAGCCGATGGCCTCTATGTCGGCAACCCCGCGCTCGGCCGGCCGGGAGCCATTCACGCCGCCTCTCCCGATGCCAAAACCAACACGTCTATTGCCCTCAACGGCAAAGATCAAAAGGTGACCATCGAAGACGTCGAATCGCTCAACTTTAAAACCCGCGAGATCTCGGTCGAGGACTGGGTTAATCCGTCACGGGTCGCCGAAGGAATGACTATCGGCCGCGACGATCTGGCCGCAGGAGTGCGGTACTGGAAGAGCGGACTGTTCGTCAGAAAAGTGAACGGCGTCGATAAGAATATTGTCTCTCACGAGTTCTTCGGCCAGGGCGGGTTACGCATGGTTGCCGACGCGCGATCCGTCGCGGAAGTCAATCAATGGACGCACGTCGTGTTTACGTTCGGCGATAGTCGGCGGCGGCTGTACGTGAACGGCCAAATGGTGGATGAACTGAATGTGAGTGGGAATTTTGGTGCTGGACCGGTGCCGTTGACCTTGGGCGCCCGTCGAGACAATGTGGAATGGTTGCAGGCCGGTCTTGACGAGGTCGCAATTTACAACCGCGTGCTTGAGGGATCGACGGTTCGCCGACATTACACGGTTGGCAGCGGTCACCCCCCCAAAGAAGACGGACCGTATTCGCCTCGCCTGATGGCGTGGCGCAGTTACTGCCAGGCGCTGTTGTGCATGAACGAGTTCATTTTTGTTGATTGATCCGAACGCAGAGTCGCAGTGGGAAAGTAGTTCCGTTTGTCGGATTATTCATCGACGACAAAGAAATAGACGCTCAGGAGATTGCAATGGACAAATCGGAACAACACTCTGATTCGATACTCACTGCACCGCGATCCTCTTCGTTAAGCCGTCGCGATCTGCTGCGGCAGGTCGCATGTGGGTTCGGCCACACGGCGCTTCTGGGAATGCTGAACTCGGTTGCCGGTACGGCTTCCGCTGCCGATCCCGTCCCCGTCGATCCCATCAGCGGCAATCCGCTGGCTCCGCGCGATCCGCATTTCAAGTCGAAGGCGAAAAACGTCATCTTCCTGTTCATGCACGGCGGTGTATCGCACGTCGATACGTTCGATCCAAAACCCAAGCTGACGGAAATGGATGGCAAGCCGTTGCCTTTCAAGACGCCGCTGCAATTTGCAGCGACGGGTAACTTGCTCAAGTCGCCCTGGAAGTTCCGCAACTATGGCGAAAGCGGACTGCCTGTCAGCGAGCTGTTTCCTCACGTGGGATCGATCGTCGATGAACTCAGTATAATTCGGTCGATGAAAGTTGAGCAGGTCGATCACGGCGGAGCCATCCTGCAGCAGCACACCGGCTCGGCCGTCTTTCCCCGCCCCAGCATGGGGGCGTGGATTCTCTACGGATTAGGAACCGAAAACCAGAACCTGCCCGGATTCGTTACGATTTCGCCATCAACGTTTCACGGCGCGGCCCAGAATTACGGCACGGCGTTTCTGCCGGCGACCTACCAAGGGACAGCCGTCGGCGACGGGAACACGCCGATGACCCGGGCAAAAATCCAGAACCTGAAACGGGCTGAGTCATCGACACGACTACAACGATTGCAACTCGATATGATCCAGGCGGCCAATCGCCGGCATCAACAGAAGTCGGCCGCCGATTCACGATTGGATGCGCGGATCGGAGCATTTGAACTTGCGTTTCGGATGCAGATGGAAGCGCCGGAAGTTCTCGATCTCTCGTCCGAGTCGAAAGCCACAATGGACAGTTACGGCATCGGCGGCGGACCAACCGATAACTTTGGACGCCAATGCCTGTTGGCGCGACGGCTGGTCGAAAAAGGGGTTCGGTTCGTGCAATGTTCCCACACTTATAAGTGGGACCAACATGGCGGGCTGAAGGCGGGGCATACCAACAACGCGAAAGAAGTGGATCAGCCAATTGCCGCTCTGATCCGCGATCTCAAATCCCACGGCCTGCTTGACGAGACATTGGTTGTCTTCGGCACGGAGTTCGGCCGTACGCCTGTTGCCCAGGGGAAGGACGGTCGCGACCACAACCCTTACGGCTTCACCATGTGGATGGCGGGCGGCGGTGTTAAGGGGGGAACTGCCTACGGTGCGACCGATGAGTTCGGTTATTACGCAGTCGAAAACGTTGTCAGCATGTACGATTTTCACGCCACCTTATTGCACCTGATGGGCATGGACCACAAGCGGCTGACGTATCGTCACGCGGGCCGAGACTTTCGACTGACCGATGTCCACGGAAAGGTCTTGCGCGACATCGTTGGTTGATATGATGAACACGCCATTTGTGCGATTGTGGTAGGCTGGTTTTCGGTCGAGGTTGGGTCGCTTCTGCGGAATCTCAGGAAGATGAATTCGTATGAACTCAATTGGTAAACGGCTAATTCTTCTGACGATGGTCCTTGGCGGTTTCGCAACCGCGGTGGTTCTCCCTGCGTACATCTCGGCCGCTCCGCAAGACAAGTCAATCGAGGAAATGATCGACTACAAGCGTGATATTCTTCCCATAATTTCAACAAAGTGTTTTCGTTGTCACGGAATGAAGAAGCAGGAAGGCGGTCTGCGACTCGATGGGAAGAAGCGATTTTTAGAGGGTGGCGACAGCGGGCCGGCAGTTCAACTCGGGAAGAGCAATCAGAGCGAACTCATGCGCCGTGTGACGACGGACGATGAAAACACAAGAATGCCGTCCGAAGGAGCACCGCTGAGCAAGAAGCAGATCGCGTTGTTACGGAACTGGATCGACCAGGGTGCCAAAGGAATTTCGGATGTCGCAACAACTGGCGACACATCTGGGCATTGGGCGTTTCAGCCGATACGCCGCCCCACTCCACCGAACGTCGTGGGAACAAAATGGGTGCGAAATCCGATCGATCGCTTCGTGTTGGCCAAACTCGAAACACAGGACATCCAGCCGGCACAAGCAGCATCTCACGAAACGCTGATCCGGCGGTTGTATCTCGATTTGACCGGACTGCCTCCCGAGTGGGATCGCGTGAAACAATTCCTCGACGACACGCGTCCCAACGCCTACGAACTACTGGTTGATGAATTGCTGGCATCGCCACATTATGGCGAACGGTGGGGCCGCCATTGGTTGGACGTGGCCCGGTATGCCGACAGCAGCGGATACGAATCGGACACGCCCCGCGACATTTGGCCCTATCGCGACTGGGTCATCGGCGCACTCAATCGCGATCATCCCTTCGATCAATTTGTCATCGAACAAATCGCCGGCGATTTGCTGCCCGCTGCAACGGCCGAACAACGGATCGCCACCGGATTCCACTGCAACGCCATTTTCGATCCTGGTGTGAGATGGGAATCGATCATCGATCGCGTCAACACGACGGGGACCGTCTTTCTCGGCTTAACGACCGGTTGCGCCCAATGTCATTCTCATAAGACCGACCCGATCACTCAGCGAGAGTTCTATCAGCTCTACGCGTTTTTCAATGAAGCCACGATGGACAAGCTGGAATTGGCACCGCCGGGCATCGCAAAGGCCGATAGCAAACCGACAACAACGTCGGTCATGAAACAGGTTGCAAGAGTCACCAACATTTTCGTTCGCGGGGACCACGATCAGCCGGGGCAGCAAGTCATGCCCGGTGTTCCCGCGTTTCTCAACGATCTGCAAGTCGCCGACAAAGAAGCGCCGAATCGACTCGATCTGGCGCGGTGGCTCATCGCCGATAACAACCCCTTAACCGCACGTGTCACGGTCAACCGAATTTGGCAACGGTATTTCGGGCTTGGATTGGTCGAAACAGAAAACGATTTCGGCGTACAAACTCCACAGCCTTTGCATGCGAAACTGCTTGATTTCCTTGCCGACGATTTTCGCAGCGGTGGTTGGAGTCTGAAACGACTGCACCGCTTGATCGTCACATCGTCCACGTATCGTCAGTCGTCCACAGTACGGCGTGAACTGAAAACGATTGACCCCCGCAACAGACTGTTGGCTCGGCAGCGCCGATTGCGGGTGGAAGCAGAAATTATTCGCGACGTTGCGCTGACTTCGAGCGGTCTATTGTCGAGAAAACTCGGCGGGCCAAGCGTGTTTCCTTATCAGCCCGAGGGAATCTTAAACAACAGAGCGACACCTGCCGTCTGGACGATGAGCGAAGGCGAGAATCGCTACCGCCGCGGCATGTATACGTGGGTCTGGCGACTCACGCCGCATCCGCATTTGCCGTTGTTCGATCTGCCCGACGGAATTGCGTCCTGCACGAAACGCGATCGATCCAACGTACCGGTTCAGGCACTGACACTTCTGAACGATCCAACGTTTCTCGAATGTGCTCGCAAACTGGCGGTGCGGGTTCTCGGGCGATCGACAGCATCGGACGACGAGCGAATCTCTCGTCTGTTCCGCACATGCCTGTCACGCGATCCGCAATTGGTTGAAATTCAATTGGTGACGAAGTTGCTTCAAAAGCAACGGCTGTCATTGGCAACCAATCAAGTCGAAGCGAAAGAAATTATTGGAGACACCCCAGTAACCGAGGGGGATATTTCGGAGCTTGCTGCGTGGGTTGTTGTCTGTCGAACGATCTTGAATCTTGACGAGTTCATCACACGGGAATAACACACAGTGACTGCGTTCAATCAATATCTCCAACAGACGCGACGGCAGTTTTTCTCGAAGTCCGCGCTGAGTCTGGCTCCGATTTCGGTGGCCGCGTTACTTCAACAAAACCGCGCCGGTGCAGAGATGCCGACTAGAAGCGGTCCCCTTCCCGCTCGCGAACCCAATTTTCCAGCTCGGGCCAAGTCGGTCATTTTTCTGTCGATGATCGGCGGGCCGAGCCAGTTGGACTTGTTTGATCCCAAGCCGGAGTTGATCCGCAGAGAAGGCGAGCCGCTGCCCGAGTCGCTGTTAAAGAATGCGCAGTTCGCTCAAATCCAGGAGAAACAGCCCAAGTTGATGGGATCGCGTTGGAAGTTCGCCCGCCACGGTGAAAGCGGCGCAACCATTTCCGAACTGCTTCCGCACACGGCGTCGGTCGTCGATCATCTCTCGATCGTCAAGACGATCGAAACCGACGACACCAACCACATGTTTGCCGAACTCATGATGAATACCGGCTGGCGGCAGTTCGGCCGCCCCAGCCTTGGCAGTTGGGTGGGCTACGGTCTCGGCAGTGAGTCGCAGGATTTGCCCGCGTTTTTAGTGCTGAGCAGCGGCATGCGGCCGCGATCCAAAGGGGCCAACTACAGCAACGGTTTCTTACCCTCGAAGTATCAAGGCACGCCGTTGCGGTCTTCCGGCGATCCAATTCTGAACGTGGCAAGCCCCGCAGGATTCTCGCGAAATCGGCAGCAGCAATCCATCGAAACAATTAACGCTCTCAACCGTGTGCGGCTCGAACAAACCGGCGATGACGAAATCGCCGCGCGAATCGCCTCCTACGAACTTGCCTATCGCATGCAGACAGCCGCACCGGAATTGCTCGATATCGAAGGTGAAACCGCAGAGACGATGGCGTTGTACGGAATCAATGACACGTCGCAGCCATCCTTCGGTCGTAATTGTCTATTGGCCCGCCGGCTCGTCGAACGCGGTGTGCGATTTGTGCAAGTGTTTCATGGCGATTGGGATCATCATTCCAATATCGCCGCAGGCTTACCGTCTCAGTGCAAACTGACCGACCAACCGGCGGCGGCTCTCATCCAGGATCTTGCACGCCGCGGACTGCTGGACGATACGCTGGTGATTTGGGGTGGGGAATTGGGGCGATCGCCCGTCGCCCAAAAAGGCAAGAATCCCAACGACCCGTTTGGACGCGATCACCACATCGAAGCGTTCACGATGTGGTTTGCCGGCGGCGGAGTCAAACCGGGCCAAACCATCGGCAAAACGGATGACCTCGGTTATCTGGCGACCGAAGACTCGTGGCACATCTACGACATGCAGGCAACGATCCTGCATCTGCTGGGCTTAGATCACACCCAACTCACCTACCAGTATCAAGGCCGCGACTTTCGTCTGACCGACGTCCACGGCGAAGTCAAGACAGAGCTGTTTGCTTAAGACCAAACAGGAACGTCTCTCTGTCTCTTGAGACGAAAACACCCCAGAAAGAAGCTCCGAAGTCAGTGAGAATGGGGGGGTGTTATGAAATTACAGAGGGGATGCGGTAGCCAAATCCGGTGTGGTGCGGCATCGGCTTGTCGCGGCGGGTAGATTTGGTGGACTTCCCGGTTGACGCCATCGCCCACTGAGCTGAGACAAGGATGGCACCATTTCCTGTGAATGGGTTTTATTTGCAGCACCCCGGAGAGGTGGCAGAGTGGCCGAATGCACCGGTCTTGAAATTCAACACAAGAAATCCAAAAAGACCGACAAACACCATATTTTACAGTCTCAAACGCACTTCTCGCTCTCTCCCGAAAACGCTCTAAAACGCCCGAAAACGCCCCTCGCGGGTGTCAGTGACACCCGGTATCTCTTGGCGATCATTCGATCCATCTCCCCTTCGAGTATCTCTCCGAAGAGCGATGATCCAGCCACTGTACGGTTGCCTGAGTGACGATCGCGGGTCAGGACGTGCCGACTTCCTGAAGGGAGCTACCCCGCAGTCAGTCGCGTTCGTTTGATTGTATAGTATGTGCCGCGGATCGAATGTCACGCTGCGAACCGAGCCGGTATGCCCATTGAGCGTCAGCGTCTCCGGCCCACTCAGCGTTCAGTTCTGAGGTCCGTCTTGTTCGCCGAACGGCTGATTCGTCTCGTCCCATGATCATCCGGTGAATCCATATTCGGAATGCACCTCCATCATAGCGCGGCACGCCACTCCCAACTTGCTCCCGACACCGGTCATTGTAACAATGAATACCGACGCTACCCTCCACCCACTTCCGCGCCCACAAACTGACTAATTGGAGTTCGTTATGCTTACCGCAACCACCCGTCGCAACTTCCTTCAATCAGCCGCCGCTACCACCGCCTTCTTCACCACCCCGGGTCTCTTCGCCGAGCAGCTGCTGCCCACCGCCGCCGTCGGCGAAGGCCCGTTTTACCCCGACAAACTCCCGCTCGACACCGACAATGACCTTCTCCTGCTCAACGACGCCATCACACCCGCCGTCGGCGACATCACCCATCTCACCGGACGAATCCTCGCGCCCAACGGCGACCCTGTCCGGAACGCCTTCGTAGAAATCTGGCAATGCGACAGTCACGGCGTCTACATCCACTCCGGCTCCAACAACAAGAACAAACAGGATAATCACTTCCAGGGCTATGGACGATTCCTTACCGACGTCAAGGGCAACTACTACTTCCGCACCATCAGACCCGTGGCTTATCCCGGCCGAACGCCTCACATCCACATCGCCGTCAGCGCCAACGGCAAACGCCTCTTCACCACCCAAATGCTCGACAAAGCCAACAAGGAACAAAACGAACGCGACGGCCTCTTCCGCCAGATTCGCGACCCCAAATCTCGCGACACCATCCTCGCTGAATTCAAACCCATCAAAGGCTCGAAACTAAAAGAACTCAATGCCAACTTCGACGTCATCCTGGGCCGAACCATCCAGGAAAACGAAGACGGCACTATCACCGGCGGCATTGGCAAACCCCAATGGCGAAGACGATGAGATTGAAGCCTAACCTCCCCAACTGGGACTGTGGAGGCGTGTCAGGTAGCGGCGAGACCATCTCACAATTAAGCAATGGCTGCCGCCAAACGGAGTTGTAGCAGAACCTGAATAGGCTTTGCCGTACACGAGGAAAAGAAGGTTTCCCTAAACCGCCAAGGGGCATCCAACTGCCAGGGCGATTGCACCAAAAGTCATGGTGCGCATAGGACTTTATTGAGATAAGTCTCGTCCCATCCGGCGGTGAGTCGTTTGTTCTTGATGCCTACCTTCAGTGTGGACTCGTTCTTCAAC
>Ga0114993_10004939_pt1 | contig 13056 bp, 10 predicted proteins | sample ArcticOcean_MG_C_FD_87042 | JGI IMG/M metagenome (GOLD analysis project Ga0114993, IMG submission 87042) | Marine microbial communities from western Arctic Ocean - ArcticOcean_MG_CB2_150 | ecosystem: Environmental > Aquatic > Marine > Oceanic | place: Arctic Ocean: Canada Basin | collected...
ACAGTTAACAATTCTATATTACTTCGTATGGGATGAGAATGATCATATCCTACTCCTTTCGAAAATAGAATAAATCAAGAGTTGGTTCAACGACGCTATCCGTTTAGAATCTACGTAACTCACTTGTCTTTGCTTCCGTCTACGGTCTCATTAATTCTCCGCATCACGAATGCATTTAAGAAAAGTTAAAACTTATGCAGAATTGCCTTTTTATATTTCCTGGCCAAGGAGCCCAATACGCAGGCATGGGATCTGACCTTTTTAAGGAATATAGTTTAGTGCGTCAGACTTACGAAGAAGCCAGCGATGTACTTGGTTATGACATAGCAAATATCTCGTTTGATGATAATGAAGAGAAGCTGCTGCTTACTCGGTACACCCAACCTGCTTTGCTAACTCATTCCGTTTCGTGTTTACGAGTATTGCTTAGGCGCGCAGGCGGACTATGCCAAGCAGTATCAGCGGCAGGCCACAGTCTGGGAGAATACTCTGCCCTTGTTGCGAGTGACTGTCTGACCTTCTCTACAGCGCTCGATCTTGTACGCTACCGGGCAGAACTAATGGCCGCCTTTGGTAATGGAGAAATGGAGGCACTGCCTATTAGTCGAGAAAAAGCTGAATTGTTGGCGACAAAACACTATTGCGGAATCGCCGCCTGTAACATGCCAGAACAAACAGTAGTTGGAGGACTTCCTGATGATCTTGAAAATCTACTATACGATTTACGGGAACTTAGCCCAAAAAAATCATCAATGCGCCTCAAGACCGAAGGTGCATTTCATACTTACTTTATGGTTGAAGCAGCCATCCGTTTTCGTCCATTTTTAGAAGCTGCCCAATTTAATCAGCCATCCATAAATGTATTGTCTAATTTTTCAGGCACGTTCCACGAACCACAAGGTAATGCCATTCGAACTAAGCTCTTTTTGCAGCTATTTCATCCCGTCCTTTGGTATGACAATATGAGCCAGGCGCTTCTTTCTAAAGTGAGCAACGTAATTGAATTCGGGGGTGGAGTCGGGAAGGGGACGCATCCCAATGACAAAAAACCAAATCTCGCCAGTATCACAAAAAGAATACTAAGAAGTAACAACAATCCATCTCGGTATCATGCTGTCATTAATCTCAAGACGCTAGAAGAGACGATGGAAACTCTTGAGCAAACCGAAAAGAATCTACACTAATTATCTCATAAAACGCATCTTCCACCGATGCAACTAATAGAATTCTCGAACAACTGTCACTAGCAACATGATGCTTTTTCCTTCACTCGGGAATTTCCGTTTCTCTTCTTATAAGTTTATTTCAATTTTTTGTCTCGGAATCTACAGCATGTTTGTCAACTCTATAGAGAGTTTCGCATACGATGAATCGGCGTTAGCAAGATTTCAGATAGAAAAAATATGTATCGATTGTGATCTGAGCTCTGCAATACTCACAAGAATTCGCCTACCAGATCCATATTTAACCTGGGCCACCATACTGCTTAGAAACGTCATCGGTGCTGACTATCGTGAATCAACCTTAAATGAAGCAAACCTCCACGGTGCCCGGCTAGATAGTGTAAATCTAACTGATGCGAATCTGGCTGGAGCCAATCTGAGTGAAGCATGGTTGAACGGAGCAACACTAATCAGAAGCGACTTAGCTGGCGCGAATATGGGAAAAGCCCGACTCTGGAAGGCGTTACTTATTAAAGCAAATCTCGTCAATAGTGATTTAAGCAACACGCTAATGCGTGGCGCAGACTTGACAGGTGCAAACCTTGAGGAAGCAAATCTATTTAAGGCGGACCTTCAATCAGCGAACTTATCTGGAGCCCATCTCAAAAATGCCAACCTCAATAGTGCTGTATTAAGAGGAGCAGACCTCCGGTCGGCCAACTTAAATGGCGCTTACCTTCACATGGCAAATCTCATTGCTGTGAACTTATCCCTCGCTTCTTTAAAAAACGTTAATGCTGCTAGATTGGATGGGACACAAGAGGACCTGTTTAGAACTAGTTTTAGCAAGGCTAATTTAGCTGGAGCAATAATTTCTCATGCCGTACTTCCGAAAGTAGATTTCATGGCTGCCAATCTTCGCGGTGCTGATCTACGATTTTCAGATCTGCAGGGATCTCGCCTAGTCAATGCGGATCTCAGGAAAGCCGACCTGAGAGGAGCAAATTTACGTTACACTGACCTGAGTGGGGCTGATCTTCGAAATGCGGACCTTAGAGGAGCTGATTTAACGGGTGCAGACCTATCTCCATTTAAATTTCTTTGGTTGCAGAAAACACGATTAAAGAACACAAACCTAACCAGTGCTAACTTGACCAACGCAACATTGATGTTTCGACAAATAGAACATTCTATATTATGCCGAACTCAACTTAGCTCAACTGAAATCAACACCAACTGTTGATAGCCTCTCATGAATAATAAATAACCATTGTGAGCTCCATTCAATGCAGATCTCGGTCGATTTTTTATTTAACTTTTAATATGAGAAGTTATTTCTAATATCGACGATGAATCCTGCGTTCTTGTATTCTAGTACTGTATTGATCTGGGGTTCGACTTGGCTTGCAGTTCACTTCCAGATTGGCGTTGTATCTCCCGACGTATCTTTAGTCTATCGCTTTGGTATTGCTACCTTAGTCTTGCTGGCATGGTGCTGGTTCAAAAAAATTCCCCTACCAACTGGTTGGCGCAATCATTGCTTACTGATGCTTTTAGGGTTCTGTCTTTTCAGTTTCAATTACCTACTCTTTTACTTTGCAGCCAAGTCGCTTGCTAGCGGCCTATTAGCAGTTATTTTTTCAACTATGACAGTGATGAATATATTTAATGGCGCATTATTCCTTGGTCGAAGAGTCGAGAGGCGTATTGTTTTAGGATCGCTAGTTGGCTTAATTGGTATCGTCCTCGTCTTTCTGCCCGAGATAACAAAAATGGGAACGGAAAAAAATATTGTTGGCGCGGTATTAATGGGTATTATCGGAACCTATTTAGCATCCATCGGAAATATTGTATCAACCTACAATCAGAAAAAGGGCGCCAAGGTAATTCCGAGTAATGCGTTTGGTATGTTGTATGGGACAGCTCTAATGGTGCTTTACGTAGTGATTTTCTCCTCACCCTTCAGCTTCGACCCAAGTCTGACGTACGTTAGTTCCCTGATATACCTGAGCTTATTCGGCTCTGCTATAGCATTTACTCTATACCTCTCGCTCGTTGGGCAAATTGGTCCTGAGAAGGCTGCCTATGCGACAGTTTTGTTTCCGATCGTTGCCCTAACTTTGTCCACACTATTTGAGACTTATACCTGGAGTAATCTTGCCAGTTTAGGCATCCTGTTCGTTCTGGTCGGTAATATTGCAGTCCTAACAACCCAGGCTCAGTTTCGCACAATCCTAAATCGCCTCAATTTTCCTTTACCGTAAAAAAGTAATAGCCCGACTTCGCGTGCGGCCCAACCAAATTATAGCAATCAGCGTGGCAAGAATTACAGGGAAAACTAACATATTAAGCGCGACCCAGCCCACCCATTGGTGCAACACCCCAGACGTTAATGCAGTCACAGCCACCATGCCAAATACAAGAAAGTCGTTGAGTCCCTGCGTTTTTGCTTTCTCCGAAAGTTGATATGCATCCGTAACCAAGTTCGTGCCCCCGATAAAAAGAAAATTCCAACCCAATCCTAATAACCCCAGAGCCGACCAGAAATGCACTAAGCTCTGTCCATGTAAATTTACCGCAACACAAAGAAAAAGGAGAAACGTTCCAGTGATCATGATCCTTATCACGCCAAAACGAACAATCAACTGTCCGGTAAAAAAAGATGGCGCGTACATTCCTAATATGTGCCACTGAAATACCAAAGTAGTTTGTGCGAAGCTATATCCAAAACCAGCCATAGCTAAAGGCGTTACGGTCATTATTAAATTCATTACAGCATAAGCAGACACCGAACCAAGCACAGCCACAATAAAAACTGGCTGTAAGGAAATCTCGGAAAGTGAGCGCCCAACTGCACTTCTCTCTTCACCTGCCGGCTTCGGAATTTTAATCCACATAATCAAAAACAATGACAACACATACAAAGCACACAAACTGGCATAACTGCCAACAAAAGGGGCTCCGTCAATAAAATTCCTTGACCAACTAGCGAGATTTGGTCCTACAAACGCCGCAACGACACCGCCCGTCATGACCCAAGAAATCGCGCGACTACGATATGCTTCTGTTGCTGCATCAGCTGCCGCAAAACGATAGAACTGCCCGAACCCATTAAATAATCCGATCAATAACAATCCAGCGCTGAACAAGTAAAAATTACCTTCAAGCAGCCCAAATGTCGCTGAGACTGCACCACTAAGTGCAAAAATAAGTCCGATTGCAAATCCAGCTCTTCGACCAACCACTTTCATCAGCAAAGAAGCTGGGAACGCAGAAATTAAACTGCCAAAAAACATGCATGCTAGTGGCGCAGTTGCCCACAACTTACTCGGGGCCAGCATGACCCCTACCAATGCAGAAGTTGTAATCACCAGAGATGTCGCTGACATCATCAACGCAAGACAGACCGAAAGAATCAAGACATTTCTCCTCATCGAATCGCTATTATCGATCTAGTGCCTCCTTTTGTTGCATTTAGCCAATGGCTGACCATCCATACTCTTGGAAAACTGAGCAAATAAAAGTCGTTCAACAAATGCGAGCAATTGATCAAACTTTGATATGGCTTCTATATTTTCCAACAAATTTGAACAACAGTTGTGTAAATTCACTGAGCGTACGATAGCGCGGAACCGAACCGACATTAACTGCTCGACTGGATGTTTTCGATAGAGCAAGAAACGACCGCTGGATTATACATAAGCAATATTATTAAACTATCGTGTGAAAATTTTAGTTACCGTTTACGTAAACGTCAATCCTGTTTATACTGCCCATTATTAACGGACATACCTAAGTTTCGGTTATTCCATTTGAACGAACGACTAATCTTTCTACAATATCTGAACTAGCCCATGAATTTGATATAACCACACGAACCATTCGGTTTTACAAAGACAGAGCCTTATTAAGGCCGGAGAGGAACGATCGGTATCGGGTTTATGTCCTGCAACTGACATTGATCCTACACGGTTAAACAGCTAGGACTGTCTTTAAGAAAAATATCTCACATTGTTCAGCTTTACGAGTCGAATCAGGAGAAGGCCGGAAAATTAGACTCATTTCTTGAAAGTATTCAAAAACGTCGGAGCGTGTTAAAACACTAACGCGCTGACATTGATGCTACGCTAAACGAGTGACAACGAATTGAGCGTCATTGTCTCAATCGACTGAAATCTCTTTCCTAAATACAAGACATGAATTTTGATACTCTGGTAACAACGCTTTGAATAGTTCAACTAACTCCTATAGCGGCCTTCGTATTTTAGTAATTATGGCTTCTCTGGTTGTGATTATTGCAGGCCTAAAGGCAGCAAGCGCTATTGTAATTCCAATGATGGTTGCACTGTTTCTTGCGATGCTCGTAACGCCGCTAATGCTGTGGCTGCGCAAACAACATCTACCTACTGGTGTAGCATTAGCCTTAATATTGACTATCCTGATTGGAGTAGTTTTGATCATTGGATCAATTATCGGTTCATCGATCAACGAGCTGAGTGGCGCGCTACCTATTTATGAGAAAAAGCTGCTCCTTGCTCAAGAAATAGCACTAACATATGGTCGTGAACTCGGCATAAACTTACCTGCCACAGGAGTAATCGAATGGATCGACCCGCGAGTTGCTGCGCAACTCCTTGGTAGACTATTGTCGGGATTGGGCGGAATACTCTCGGACAGTCTCTTGATTATTTTCATGGTTTTGTTCTTATTAGTCGAAGCCCTAGCGCTTCCAGGGAAGCTTCAATCTATTCTGCCTAACGCTGATAAGACCCTATCGGATTTCTCAGGATTTATTGACTCTCTCAAGAGGTATGTAGTCATAAAAACAGCCGTAAGTTTGCTGACAGGAGTGCTTGTTACTATATGGCTGATGTTTTTAAACGTAGAATTCGCTATTCTGTGGGGCTTTATAGCATTTTTACTCAATTTTGTGCCATACATTGGATCTCTGATTGCAGCAGTTCCTACGGTAATTCTTGGCCTCCTCGATCTAGGATTGGGGAGCGCTCTTCTCATTGGCCTTGGATATTTCAGTATTAATCTGATTGTAGGAAACTTGATAGAGCCACGCTTTACTGGCCAAGGCGTTGGTCTGTCTACTTTGGTTGTTTTTCTGTCGTTAGTGTTTTGGGGTTGGGTCTTCGGACCTGTTGGAATGTTTCTATCGGTGCCGCTTACAATGCTAGTCAAGATCGCACTCGAACACTATCCAAGAAGTCAATGGTTAGCGGTATTGCTAGGCCGAGAAAAAAAACAAGAAAACAATTCTGCAGCTCCATAACCAGCGACACCCAGTCTTATTTCCTACAGATAAAGCGCAGGCCTTTGATGGTGTGGTAGTATTTTATTACCCACAGCCTGTGGCCATTTTTTAGATATGAATCTCAATAGTCATCCATCAGAAGAACAGCTAACCGCCCTTTCCCCGCTTGATGGGCGTTATGCTAAACAAACTAACGAACTAAGAAAGATTTTCAGCGAGTTTGGACTCATTCAACATAGAGTAAAAGTCGAAGTAAGTTGGTTACTAGCGCTTTCTGAATGCGAAGATATACCGGAAATACCGATCTTCCCCCCTGCTGGACTTGCATACCTTGACGAGATCGTTCGAAATTTCTCTTTAAGCGATGCACAGCAGGTCAAGAAAATTGAAAATCAAACTAATCATGACGTAAAGGCGGTCGAATACTTTTTAAAAGAACAGCTATCTGCACATCCAGAAACATCTGCTGTATCCGAATTCGTCCATTTTGCCTGCACATCGGAAGATATAAATAACCTTGCTTACGCCTTGATGCTAAAGTCTGCACGAGACCACGTAATTTTACCTGCACTTCACGAGGTCATAACCCCTCTTAAAGCGCTGGCAATTGAAAACGCCGAACAACCAATGCTCGCGCGTACACACGGTCAGTTGGCCAGCCCCACCACCGTTGGAAAAGAATTTGCCAACGTTGTGATCAGACTAGAAACTTTAGGCCAAACACTGGAGAGCACGCCAATTTATGGTAAGTGTAACGGTGCAGTTGGAAACTTCAATGCACATATGGTTGCATACCCCAACGTAAACTGGCCCTCAGTTTCTCAATCGTTTGTCGAAAACTTAGGTCTTTCCCACCAGACAATGACCACTCAAATCGAACCTCACGATGGAATTGCAGAACTTTGCCACGCACTAGTCCGAGTGAATACAGTTCTACTTGATCTTAATCGAGATCTCTGGCTCTACATATCACTCGGCTACTTCCGACAACGAATAGTTTCGGAAGAAGTAGGGTCAAGCACAATGCCGCATAAAGTGAATCCAATTGATTTTGAGAATTCAGAGGGAAATATTGGACTAGCAAATGCTCTACTGAGTCATCTAGCAGAAAAGCTTCCAGTCAGTCGTATGCAGCGTGATCTCACTGATTCTACAGCTCTGCGTAACTTGGGCGTTGCCATGGCGCATAGCTTGATTGCGTACCGTTCGACTCTCAAGGGTTTAAATAAACTGGAACTCAATACCTTAGTTCTAACGGCTGAGCTAGAAGAATCATGGGAAGTCTTGGCTGAAGCCATTCAAACAGTCATGCGCCGCTATGGCATTGATAAACCTTATGAGAAATTGAAAAACCTTACTCGTGGCAACAAACAAATTGATTCAGAAACGCTTTCCGATTTTATTCGCCAGCTGCCAATTCCAAGTGATGCTCGCAAAAGATTACTGCAACTGAGTCCAGCAACCTATACCGGTTATGCCAGTGAATTAACTCATAATTCTCTATCAAATAAGTGATTGAGTCGTCTCCCTGGTAGAGTCTCCTGGAATGAATCAGATTCGCCTCTCCAAAGTAATGGCGGACCGAGGGCTTTGCTCGCGCCGTGAAGCAGATAAAATGATCCAGCAAGGCTTTGTTAAGGTGAATGGTGAAGTTATGTCGAAGCTTGGAACGCGGGTCGATAGCAACGTACAAATCTCCCTGTTGCCCGAAGCTGTCCTTGCTCGTCAACATCTCATAACTATTATATTGAACAAACCACCCGGATATGTATCTACACAACCGGAAAAGAACTATACAGATGCTCGCACACTCCTCAACGAGGAGAACGAATATTCGCCATTTGATGGATTTGGACACAGGTCTTTACCTCTTCGCTCACTGCATGCTGCGGGTCGACTTGACATCGATTCTTCAGGACTTTTAATTTTTACTCAAGACGGCGCAATTACTCGTCAACTTATCCATCCAATTCATCCAATTTCAAAAGAATACATCGTACGAGTTAATGGCAAGATCACTGAACGTGCGATTGAAATGCTCAAGGAAGATTTATTTCTTGATGGGAAAAAGCTTCGACAAGCAGAAGTATTCCAAAACAAATCTAACCAGCTTCGATTTGTACTGCGTGAAGGTCGAAAACGCCAAATCAGAAGGATGTGTGAACTTGTTGGTCTTAAAGTTGAGTCGCTTGTGCGCACGCGGATTGGCAATATCCATCTTGGACCGTTGCCACGTGGTAAATGGCGTTTTATGAGTAATAATGAATCATTCTAAGTAAAAACAATTTTTTTAAGCAACATGGCGATCGGTGAAGTGCAACATTAAAAGGATATGTGTCATTTAGCTCTAAATCTACCAGTGATCTCAAGCTTTTGACTCTCTTGATAGACATCTCTGATCCTCAAACAAAATACAGAAAACGTAATCACAACGTGGTGCAAAGCTTTTCAGTACCCCAGTTAAGGCTACTGAACTCAATACTGATTCTCCAGGCAATCCACATGTGCAACCATTTTTCCTGCTTTAAAGTAATAAATGCAATACAATCTACGCGTGTCTATAGTTTCAATTATCTTGTCGCTCTTCGGGCTTTTCATCTGCATAGCTATTTTCTGGACAACTTGGAAAATAGTCTGGAAGGATTCAGAGGACGACCCAAATGTACGATAAAACTCTAAAGCCTACGACTCACAGGAACGTATAAAACATTGATAATACAGAATAACAAAAATATGGGATACACATGCGATTCGCAATTATCGCTCTACTGTTAATCTCATTGGTTGGCTGCGTATACCCACTTTTCACCGAAGCTTCGCAGCGTTCAACTGACAATGTTATTGTCTCAACTCAATAATGTTTGACAATTTTCCGTTATATACGTAACCAAATTCTTTCGAGGCTCATATTGACGACTATAACGTGATTCTGTATTTTCTCCCCCATCATTAACATCGGTTTATCTGGATCTCAGCACGACTGGCTTCTCTGCCATTTTTCTAGTGGAACCATCTGGAACGCAATAATTCCCATCGCATAACTTATTTGAAGTAAAAAAGAATAACAGAAAACATTGTCGATTATCTGAATACTTCTTGGGTTTTTCGTAGCTGTTGCATTATTAGTTGAAATATTGTTATCACTGCTCTACAGAACGACCCACCATGAGCTTTAATATTCAAGACCCTTTATGCAAACAATTATATTTTGAACCTTAATTGTCTCTATTGTAATCATGGTTATTGGCGGCGGTCTGTCTCGAGCTTTTGCATTAGTTGGCACATTATCAATTATTCGTTTCCGCACCGCGCTGAAAGGTGCTTAAGATATGGCTTTCGTCTTTGGAGCTTTTGTCTAATTTACAAACGCAGATTTATCATCCAATTTAGATGCGCCTAAAATCCTGCTAGGAAAAATATGTCGACGTGTTGACTAAAGCTCGCAAGACTGTGCATATTCTAAGTATCGAACCATCTGGGGATGATCAAAATCTGGTGTTAGCCTATGATGTCGAGATGAATCGCAACATATCACCCGATCAATTAATCGAAAGTTTGAAAGATATCCAAGGTATATCAGACCAGACTTTAATCACGTCAAAAAATGACGTGATTATTAGAAATAGGGCATGAGCTTATGGGAAAATGATCCCAATTTGTAAAGCCTTACAAGTGAATTCGGAATTGGACTTTGATTTAAGTAGATTATCCGACCGAATAGCAAGACACTTTGACTCGGAAAAGACAAAATTCTACTCTTGGTTGAGGGCTAGGATTTTTCCAGCCCCACAGTTCCAGTTCAACTTATTTCTTGATCATTTGTGGAAAGACTTCTCTAGAAAAACATAAGTGATCGGGTAACTGTCTAAGTCATACCGAAACAATCATAGAAGAGGAATTAAAGGTTAACCGAGAAACATTTAATGCAAGGCGCTACCAAAACAAAAAAGTTTAATTATCAAGCTAGCCCAGCCTCTACCCAACGCTCCCTTTTGACAATTCTTATTAAAAATTGATTGTATCCATACAGCGGAAGGGTGTTTGAGTAATCCAAAGTTTGGGTTGGGGAAAATTTGAGGAAAACTGGATCCCCGCTTTAAAAAATATTGATAACGCTAACTTTCTGTAGGAATACAAACTAACCCCGCTTAAGATCACATAATTACATTAGAAAAATCCCAATCACCCCTATCAGAAAAACAGTCACTCCTATGATCGCAACTACGAGCCCGACACCCTGGCCCTCTGTCATCCGGCCTGCTTCTTGTTTATGTTCCATAGCATTCTGACCCTTTAAATCATTTTGTTGGAGTAATATTATATCGAAGAACGTACTATCTTTTCTGTCTCTCTAGAATCATCCCTCATACAACCATGGGTTGAGCTAAAATCCATAGGCTTAACATCGTGTAGAGAGCCATAAGTACAATCATCGGTATCTGACTGTACAGGGCTGCCTGCACATCATGAAAAACTCGAATAGCAGTCCTATGCGCTATATAGACTGAAAATGCATGACCGCAAATAACAGAAATGGTTGCAACATACCAATTAGTTCGAGCGCTCAGTACGCTAATGTTGGGTTGATAGCCAGCCGTTCCGAAAATATTCCAACCTAACCCCAAAGGATCGGACGCCAAAGACACTAAATACTGGCCCGTGATGAGCAAAAAAGACAGATAGTGTGCCAAATGGTAAGCGATAACAATTGGCACCAACGTGAGAATGAACGCACAAGCAACTTCAAGACTATTTTTTGCTCTCCATTTCGACATATCCTGACTAGCTAAGCCTGCACCGAAAAGGACCAACCGACAAAATAGAAGATAAATTACGCAGAAAAACATTGGGAACAATAACAGCGCCAAGTTGGCCACGAGGAAAATTTCCTGACCCATTGTGCGATCAAGAATCTTAATCCAAAGTGATGTGTCAAGAAATCCATCAAAAGTCACAGATGCTAAAAGAATTAGAACAAACACCATCATCGATACCGGCACCCTGATTTCCTGCAGCAACCCGACAGCTGGAGGTCGCAAGTTCCATTCCAATTGATAAGAGTCCCCGGAAATTAAACAACCGTATCCGTTAATGCAGTCTCCGCTTTTATATCGACAGTTATGTACAGCACAATGTCGTTCCAAATCATTCGTTCTCACTCGAATTTCCAATGGAGCAAAACGAGAAAATATCCCAAAGACTACCGAGAATGGGTCTGCGTTTTGCAGCCATGTCTCACGACCGTAAACAAACATTCCGATCCAAGTGACACAACTATATAGCGTGATCACAATTGCGAGATTGAAAGGTCTGCTTCCCTCAGACCAAAGAAGTTCGGACCAAAAAAACCCTACCAATCCGACAACAGCCGGCCACATTTTTAATGCTTCTGGATAAGGATATTTACAGGATAAATATTTTACTCTAAGCCATTTTTTGATCAGATACTCAAAGAAAATGTACAGCGTGCGAAATGGGTTAATCAGAGACCACAGATCTCCGACAAGTACGCAACCGTACGCTATTCCAACCCACCATATCACCCACACCAACACAGGGGTTAAATTTTGGTAGGGATCAGGATCACCCCAGAATCCAGCAACTATACTCATTATCAGAGTCATCACTCCGACGGTACGAATCAAAAACAGAATAGAGGCGTGGCTTACAAATCGAAATACTCTCCATTGCAGCAAATTAACTCGAGAGTAACTAATGGACGCATCGCGTCCTCGAGCAAATGCTGCCGTCAAAACAAAAGACAATATAATAGTGGCGCCTGCGCCTAACACCCAAATTATTAATGGTACGGGCAAGTCGTAGCGCTGCCCGAAACCATGCGCTCTTGTTACTTCTGAAAATGACCAAATAACAAAGCAACTTGGCAGAACAAACAAGCACACTCTGATATGTCTCGACAAGAGAATTTTAGAAAACTTTATCGAAAATAAAACGCCCAAAACTTTCTACTTTATGGACAATCTTTATTTTCAATAGTCCATGGCAAAACGGTCCGGCACAAGATAGCTCCTTCCAAATCTGAAAGCCGAACTCTCGCACTCTTCAAATTCGCATCCGTTAAATCAGCCCCGGAAAATCGGGCACCAAGAAGATCTGCTCCTTGGAAAAATGCGTCCTGTAACCTTGCATTTCGAAGGTCCGCCTTTCGTAAATTAGCAAATAATAGGTAGGCTCCTCCAAGATCACTGCTCTGCAAGTTCGCTTTTCTAAGATCCGCGAATATCAACTTGGCTTCGCGAAGATCAGCACTTACCAAGTTCGCCCCAAAAAGGATAGCGCGCGTCAGATCCGTATTTTGCAAATTAGCGCGTTGCAACCTGACAGCCGTCAAATCTACTCGGGTAAGATCTGCGTTACTAAGATCCGCCTCGTCGAAATCTGCTCCTCTTAGATCACAACCGCGGCAAACTCCTGTCGACTCTAATAACTTTACTCTGGCTCCGAAACTAGCGTCGGTACGACGTCTATCAAGCTCCTTTCCTCCGGGTCGGAAATGCACAGCAACCTGAATACCGGCGCTTGGCTGATTGGTATACCTCGCAAATCTCACCTCTACGAGGTCTAGGGATTTACCAATATTTAGAGGGATTCCAGCCATTGCCTCAATCA
>Ga0114993_10004940_pt1 | contig 13056 bp, 10 predicted proteins | sample ArcticOcean_MG_C_FD_87042 | JGI IMG/M metagenome (GOLD analysis project Ga0114993, IMG submission 87042) | Marine microbial communities from western Arctic Ocean - ArcticOcean_MG_CB2_150 | ecosystem: Environmental > Aquatic > Marine > Oceanic | place: Arctic Ocean: Canada Basin | collected...
AGACGCGAAGCGCAGAAACCTTCAAAGCGACAAATTTGAGAGTCCTGCTTTATCGCTCTTTTAAATACACATGGTTATCTAAAAGCGGGCATTACCTCTTTAGCAAGCCGTTCCATTTGTTCTCGCCGTTCTGATGCTGGAGTTGGTAGCTTTAGTATGAAATGCGTAACTCCAGCATCAATAAAATCAGTGATACGGTTAATACAATCACGAGGGGAACCCACAATATCGTACCTCAGGGTAAAGTCATCACCTCTTTCTTGTCCGTATCGTCCTCCAGCCCCTTCTCCCGGTCCCCTCATAACTTTTAAGGCATCGTCTAGCGAATCTCTTACGACGAAGCTAACGTTATGGAGATATTCCATCGGACGGTTTTCCGTTCCAAGTTCTTTAGCAGAAACCTTAATCATTTCTACGCTTTCCTTGTACATTTCAGGAGTCATTAAGTATGGTAACCAGCCATCGCCGTATTTAGCTGCTCGGCGCGTAGCTGCTGTTTTACTCTTATACATGCGGGTTCCATCTGGCCCTACGTAAGATCCACCGAGGCGCCCACCTATCCAAATAGGCAAGTGGGGTTTTTGTACAGGCTTAGGGTCGAATGAAATACCTTCACAGGAAAGGTAGCGACCTTTGTAACTGAACGAAGGTTCGGTCCACAGACCTTTCATGATCTCAATAAATTCATCAGTTCGACTGCTCCGTTCGTTTACGGGTATGTCAAATGCCGCGAATTCTTTAGAGTTTTCTCCGCCTGGTCCTACTCCGAATGCTACACGGCCATTTGAGAGCACATCTAGATTTGCTAGTTGTTTCGCTAGGCGAATTGGATTTGCTAAAGGGAGAACAAAAACCGAAGTGCTAACGATAAGGCGTTTAGTTAGCGCAGCGACCCAAGTCATTACTGTTAAAGGTTCATGACTTGGTCCCCAACCTGCACAATGATCCCCAATGGATAATCCGTCAAATCCTAATTTTTCGGCAAGTAAGGCAAATTCTGTTAAAGGCATTGCCTCTTTATCGTAGTTAACGTAATCTCCCACACTAAACTTAATCTTACTGATAGGCATATCAATTCACCCCTAAAATGTGATTGGTAGAATAGAAAAACCTTTTCATGAAGGCTACCTTGCTTCGACCATAAAGTCTAGCATCATGTTGGATTCAGTTACTTAACTTAGACCCTTTACATAAAAATCTGTCGGAGCTACACTGTATTTACTCTTATTAAGTTGTTGAGAAGGACTATCATGGAATCTAATGCACCAGAGCCTGATGACGCTAAAGAACCTAAGGCTGAAGGCTACACACAAACTTCACCTACCTTAAACATTGACACCTTAACGTCCGTTGTACCTAATCCTAATGTTCCAGAATTTCGACAAGGTGATACTGTTCGTGTAAGCCATCGTATTGTTGAAGGTACCAGAGAACGCGTACAACCTTTCGAAGGAGTTGTGATACGCAGACAGGGGAGAGGCCCAGGAGCTTCCTTCACAGTGCGAAGGATCACTCATACTATTGGAGTGGAGCGCACTTTTCCTATCTATTCGCCTCGACTTGAGAAAGTCGAGGTGTTACGACGTGGCCGGGTAAGGAGAGCGAAGCTTTACTACCTAAGGGGTCGTACTGGAAAGGCAGCTCGTATCCGTGAACGAACTGTTAAGCGTTAACGAATTACGTTATTAATTCCTGTGTCTTAAATTCGGAAGAGATCGTCAACTCTTTTGTTCATTCGGGAGGTCCGGATGTCGTTTGCAGAAATTGCTGTTGACGCTCCAATTGGTTCGAGGCGTACCTTTACGTATGCAATCCCCTCTAAATTAAACGTTGTCGTTGGCCAAATGGTTCAGGTTCCTTTTGGTACCCGTATGTATGATGGAATAGTTTTCCAGATTACTGATTCACCAAATTTTTCTCCTGCACGCCCGATTGAACTGTCTGATTCCTTTGGTCCTCTCTTGAGTAAGGTACATTTAGAATTAGCTTGTTGGATTAGTGATTACTATCTTTCATCCCTTTTCGGGTCTGTGTCTTTGATGCTTCCTCCTTACCTTCGTAACCGTACACGTTCTTTTATCAGTCTCTCTTCTAGCGAAATAGACTTATCTGGACTTGATTTTGTTAACGAATATGTATTGAAATTAGTTCGTTCTCGTCGGAAAGGTCAGATTATGGAAGAAACGCTACTTACTTTACTTAAAAAACAAATTGGCAGGGATAAGCAGTATGAAAAAATCATTAACCAGATGGTACGACGTCGTATCTTAATTAGATCATGGACGTGGCGTATCCCAAAGTTAGATCTTGTCTCCTCAGATGAAAATCGGACGCTTATTCGAGATGAAGGCACTCTTACGTTAACCAAACCCCAATCTGAAGCGCTCCAACAAATAAATATGTCACAACGTTTGGGTAAACATGATGCTTTTCTTCTCTATGGAGTTACTGGTAGCGGCAAAACTGAGGTTTATTTACAGGCATTAGCCAGATGTTTAGAGCAAAATCGTAAAGGCATTGTTTTGGTTCCTGAAATTTCTCTAACTCCCCAAATGGTGAGAAGGTTCGAGAGCCGATTCCCAGGAAAAATTGCCGTTCTTCACAGTGGACTTTCATTATCTGAACACCGCCGTACATGGTTGAGAATATATCGAGGTCAATATCAGGTAGTAATAGGACCACGTGGAGCCCTCTTTGCACCTATTGAAAATCTTGGGTTAGTTGTGATTGATGAAGAGCATGAGTGGACCTACAAACAACAGGATCCAGAACCTAGATATCATTCTAGAGCAGTTGCTCTTCACCTAGCACGGCTTGCAAATTCGGTGGTCATATTAGGAAGCGCCACTCCAGACATAGTTTCTTATCACAGGGCAATTCTAGGTAGACAACTGCGACTTCTCGAGCTTCCTGAAAGGGTGGGGGCGGGAAAAATCCCTATCCCTTTGGCTACAGTAGAAGTCGTAGATATGCGCAAGGAACTCCAGGAGGGGAATAGGAGTATTTTCAGTCGTGCTTTGCAGGAAGCACTTCCTTCTGTTATTGAGAGAGGGGAACAGGCTATATTGTTTATAAATCGTCGTGGAAGCGCCGCTACTGTACAATGTCGAGACTGTGGCTACGTAATTCGATGTCGTAGTTGTGATATCGTTCTTACCTACCATGAATTGCCGGAAAGAATGGTTTGCCATCAATGCAATCGCCGTTCTCCTGTCCCAATTTATTGCCCTAGTTGTGGTAGCTATCGTATCAGGTACCTTGGGATTGGTACTCAACGTGTTACTCAAGAACTCAAACATTTAATTCCGGGTATTTCTGTATTGCGTTGGGATATAGATGTTGCTAAGGCAACAGAGGGGGCTGGATTTTTACTAGACAGATTTGTTAATCGAGAGGCCCAAGTTCTAGTAGGCACACAAATGGTGGCTAAGGGGTTGCATGTCGAATCCGTTACTCTTGTTGGGGTTATATTAGCTGATGTAGGTCTTCATCTTCCAGATTTCAGAGCTGGGGAAAGAGTATTTCAGTTATTGTGTCAAGTAGCTGGAAGGGCAGGTCGTGGTGTGGCTCCTGGAAAAGCGATTGTCCAGACCTATCGCCCCGATCAGTACGCCGTGGTTTCCGGGGCCTCACAAAACTATCTTGATTTCTACAATACAGAAATAGCCTTTCGGCGATCCCAAGGATTGCCTCCTTTTAGGAGGCTTATCCGTTTGATTTTCACACATCCTAATGAACCACGTTGTCATAGAGAAGTGAGTCGAATTGCTAAGGTTCTCCTTAGTCAACGAGATGCATGGGGAATTAGTGAAATTGATTTGGTAGGACCTGCACCAGCATATCCCTCCAAAGTACGTGGACGTTACAGATGGCATTTAATTATTCGAGGTGTTGAACCAAGATTGCTTTTAGACAAGATTGAATTGCCAAATGGTTGGATTGTTGATGTAGACCCTGTGAGTTTGATGTAACAAATTAACTGGATTTTCCAATTAACAGATTCCACCTACACGATAGACACCTTAACTTTTCTCCTTTACACCTTCAATATGTCTCCCTATAATGATGCTGGGCTTTGCGCCTCCTTTTTTATTCGTTCACAGAGGAGCATCTTTGGCAGTTTTACCCCTGAGACACCTTTCTGACCCAGTGCTCCGTCAGAAGGCAAAAAAAATAAAAACGATTAATGATGCTCTTAAAAAGCTTATAGACGATATGGTCGATACGATGCATGCGGAAAATGGAGTCGGGTTAGCCGCTAACCAAGTTGGTGTTCTTCGAAAAGTTGCAGTAATTCAGCTTCCAGATGATGAAGAGGTAATGGTGTTAATTAATCCTGAGATTACTCATCGTGAGGGAGAAGTTTTGTTAGATGAAGGGTGTCTTAGTATACCTGGATACCGAGGAAAACTAGTGCGCTCTTTGAAGGTATGGGCGAAGGCGGTTGATCGTAACGGAAAACCTTTTCGTGTGGAGGCTGAAGATCTTTTAGCTGAAGCTTTAGAACACGAAACCGATCACTTGAAAGGGGTTCTTTATATAGACCATATAACTGACCCAACCAACTTTAACAAAATTGAATCTAAAACTGATTTCTATGAGAATCCTGACACCCTCAAACCCTAGATTTCACCTATGAAAACTGGATGAATACTACTTATATTAATATTACCGAAACTACCGAAGAGACCGTGACTTTTCTACGGATCATATCGGGTTTATTATCACATTTAGAGGAACCATATCTTGTTGGTGGTTTCTTAAGGGATGCGTTATGTGGCCGTGCTACCCATGATGTTGACATTGTGGTTAAAGAGGACGCAATTCCTATTGCTAGACAGTTGGCATTAGATCTTGGCGCTTCTTTAGTCGTACTTGATGAGTCTCGACGTATTGCCAGGGTTATCGTAGGACGGGAATTTAATGTAACGGGTTCATACAAAGATGATTGGCATATTGATTTGGCCTCGCTCCAGGGAGGACTTCATGACGATCTCTCCCGGCGGGATTTCACTATTGATGCAATGGCTGTCCCATTGAAGGCCTATTTAAAAAGTGATTGGTTCTCTGATTTAATTGATCCATTTGGTGGTTGTGCAGATCTAAAACAACACTTAATTCGATCTATGGGCGAAAACGTTTTCAAGGAAGATAGTATAAGAATGCTAAGAGGCATCAGATTGGCCTCGGCTCTTGAATTCAATATAGATGAAGAAACAAGGACCTCTATAAAATGTAACGTTGATGAGATAAAGAGCGCTTCTGCTGAGCGTGTTCGTGATGAGTTCCTTAGCATTCTTGCTCTTCCTCATGCTGTAGATAGCGTCTACCTGATGGATGAATTAGGGCTTTTGTCTAAAATCATGCCAGAATTAGAGGCTGGTCGAGGAGTTGAACAGCCAAAAGAACACTATTGGGATGTATTTAAACATAATCTGGAAACCGTTGGAGCTGTTGAAGGCCTTATATGTCGAACTTTGAAGGAACCATGGGTTTTAGAAGCAGTACTTTGGAATGATTATCTTAAAAACTATTTCAATGAAGTGGTTTCTGATGGTCATAATAGATTGACTTTGTGTAAACTTGCTGGTCTATTACATGATGTCGCTAAACCTATTACGAAGACAATAGAAGAATCTGGGAAAATGAGATTCTTTGGACATCCTTCTGAAGGAGCGAATATGGCACGTGTTGCTTTGGAACGCATGCGTTTTAGTTCTCGAGGAGTCCAGATGGTTGCAACGATGGTTGATTTGCATCTTAGGCCAGGCCAAATGAGTGATCGGGTTGAACTCCCGACCGCTCGTGCAGTCTATCGCTATTTTCGGCATGCTGGTGAAGTTGCACTTGACACGCTTTATCTTAATATGGCTGATTATATTGCAGCTAGAGGGCCTTATTTGAAACAGGATGAGTGGGTGAGGTATGCTTGTATGGTTATGCATATCCTTTCCGTTGGTTTTGAACAACAAGAGGTTGTTATAAATAAAGGTCTCATTAACGGTAATGACGTTATGGGATTGCTTCGGATAGGGCCAGGGCCAGAGGTTGGCAAAATCCTTAATCTGGTTAACGAGTCTTATGTTGCAGGAGAAGTTGCTACACGTGATGCAGCCATGAAAATGGTTAATGAATTTAGAGGTGAAAACAATGCGTAGGGTTGGTTATCGCCGTATCATCCTTATCTTGATTGTGTTATTGGTATCCGTTTCTTCCCTTGCTACCAAACAGTTTGATTTAGAGTTGTTTGGTATAAAATTACAGCGTGGAAGTGACGCTATCATGGGATTGAGACTTGGTTTAGATCTTCAGGGTGGTGTTCATTTAGTTTATCAAGCCAGAGGATCTAAAGAGATCATTTTAAGATTTCAGAACCCTACAAGCACTGAGGAAATCACCAGTGCTTTTGCTGATTTGGGTATCTCTGATTCTTCCGTATCAGACCTAAGTTCCGATGGGAAAATCGCTGTCGTTCGTGCGGGAACTCTTGGAACGCAAGATGAAAAATCTTTATTCGACGAACTCGAAAAACGCGTGGGTACACTTGAACCGAAAGGACTTTCCATAAGTGACATTGAAACTATTCCTTCTCCTGAGCAGATGGAGGGAGTTTTAGACACGGTGGAACGACGGGTGAACCCATTAGGTGTAGCGGAACCAGTTATCCAACTTATGGGAGTCAATCGTCTTTTAGTACAATTACCAGGTCTTGCTAACGTTGAAGATGTTAAACAGTTAATTGGGCAGACAGCCCGGTTAGAATTTAGGGAACGAATATGCCTTCCTGGTGTGCCGGATTGTAATGCCCCAGAAGGACATGAACCAGATAGGCCGACTGGTCTTAGTGGAGAAGACTTGAAGAGAGCCTACCCCGGTACTCAAAACACTACTGGTCTTCCAATTGTAAATCTCCAGTTTAATGATCGTGGAACTCGAGTTTTTCGAGAATTGACTACACGGTTATATGAACGTTATAAGCAAGGTTCCCCTGACCGGTTTGTTATATTGTTAGATGATGTAGAACTTATTGCCCCGGTAGTTGCCGAAGGTCCTATTCAAAGTGGCAATTCATACATTCAAGGAGGGGATTTTACGGCCACTAAGGTTCGTAATCTAGCTATACAACTCGAGTCTGGTCGTTTGCCTGTTCCGATTGAAGCAGTTCAAGAACAAAGTGTAGATGCTACTCTTGGAAAAGAATCCCTTAGAATGAGCCTAATAGCCGGAATTGTTGGTCTCGGACTTGTACTGATTTTCATGGTTGTATACTACCGTTTGGCTGGTGTTGTAGCAGCTCTTGCGTTGTTTATATTTACCGCGGCCGTTTTAGCTGTGTTTAAATTAATCCCAGTGACTCTTACTTTGGGAGGTGTCGCTGCTTGTGTGCTTTCGATAGGTATGGCGGTTGATGCGAATATCTTAATATTTGAGCGAATGAAAGAAGAGTTTCGACTTGGACGTACCCTTTGGGCGGCTATTGATATTGGATTTAATAGAGCTTGGCCCGCGATACGCGATAGTAATATATCGACGTTTATCACATGCGCGATACTATTTTGGTTTGGCCAACGTTTAGGCAATAGTATCGTGTCTGGTTTTGCTTTGACTCTCTTTATCGGGGTGGCTATCAGTATGTTTAGTGCTTTAACCGTCAGCCGGACGCTGCTTTATATATTTGCGGCTATTGGATTTGCGAAGCACCGAAACCTTTTCACACCAGAACGATTGCACTCTATAGATCAAGTACCTGTGTCTCGACTTACCGAGGAGAAAAAGTAGTATGGATTTTGTTGGCAAACGTCGTTGGTTTTTTATACTGTCTGCATTGATTATTATTCCTGGCCTAATTTCCTTAGCTATTCCGCCCGGACTTCATCTTGGAATCGACTTTACGGGTGGTAGTACAATTAGCACAAAGTTTAAAACTCCTGTTTCTGAAAAAGACGTGCGTGAAAAACTAAATCTTTTAGGTCACCCAGAAGCAACGATTCAGCAAGCTAACAGTACAGATTATTTCATCAGGACTAGTCAGCTAGCCGGCCCTGATCTCCAAAAAGGGACTCTATCTGAGGAAGCTTTAATTCTTCAGGCTTTGGATCTTCTTGGGGAGAGAGCAGGAACGGAAGTGGAATTAGTTGCTGGGGTTATAGCAAATGACACGCGTAATTCAGCAGTCATTATAGTTTTTCTTGCATCTATAGCAATATTGTTGTTTATCACCTACGCGTTTCGTAGTGTTCCCTCTCCCTTTAGGTACGGGGCGGCTGCAATCGTTGCCCTTGTGCATGATTTATTAATTGTACTGGGAATTTTCTCTATACTTGGGAAGCTAATACATCTAGAAGTAAACACGATGTTTATCATAGGAATGCTTTTTGTTATTGGGTACAGCGTTAATGACACTATAGTTGTATTTGACCGAATTCGAGAAAATATCGTTAGAGTACCGAGCCGACCCCTACAAATTACGATTAACAACAGTATACTTGAGAGCCTCGGGCGTTCTTTGGCTACAAGCCTTACTCTACTCTTCACTATTCTGGCATTGCTTTTGTTGGGAGGTGAGAGCATTAGAGAGTTCCTTATAGTTCTCTTAATCTCTGTTGTATCTGGAACATATAGTTCGATTTGTATAGCGAGTCAATTTCTGATTGTTTGGGAGAAGGGGGAAGGTAGATTGTTTTTACGTTCACTTCCGTTCTTCCCGCGTAAATCAGAATCATAGACTATGTTTGGAGCGCCCATAGTACTAATTAACAGAGTTCCTCTTGGAACCTTGTGAGGTTTGATGTTTTAGCTGAACTTGATTGGTTGGGACGGGGGATTACAAAACGGATTCTTATAACCCGTTCTGATGAGAACAATAATCGCAATAATTGAACACTTAAGCTTGCTATGAGAAAGTGTTTTTATTTGAGAGGAACAAAATGCCTGTAGATAGTGCTTTATCAGCCATATTGCTTGGCATGGTTGCTGCGATTGGTTTTGGATTTGTTCCGTTTTTCGCCCGTCTTGGGCTTATGTACATACGCGTTAACACGGGAGTTTTGATATCGATGCTTGCCGGGCTTGGAGTAATCGGAGTATTTGCGGTTCCGTTGCACATTGATGACATGCTCGGTTTTTCTGCCGTAACTTTTTGTTGGATACTGATACTGGGTTTTGTTAATTATCGGATGGGGAGGTTTTTTAACTATACCTCTGTTAGATTGATAGGTGTTGGTCGTGCCACACCGTTAGTAGCAACTTCTCCAATATGGGCATCTCTAGCTGCTTTGGTTTTCCTCCATGAAGTGCCTAGCCTGGCTACCCTCATCGGGGTTGGTGTTGTGGTAGGTGGCGTTGGGTTAATAGTTAGCGAGCGATCTTAAATTACTGAAGTACATCTTTTGAAAAGACTAAACCAGTTACCAAATAGGTCGGTCTTATTTGGTACAAGTATTGCTATTTTAGCTGCTATGAGCTACGGCTGCAGTCAAGTCATAGGACGAGGGTTGATTGTACTTTCTTTACCACCGTTGGCAATTTCATTTCTGTCAGTTGTGGCGGGAATTGGTTTTTTTTCAGTGAGTGGATTACAGAGCCTGAAGCTTGATCGTAAAGCACCGTATAAAGCGTTTATCTTTATGGCATTGGCCGGGGCTTGTGGTTCAGCCGCCTCAGCTATCACGTTTATCGCTTTAAAAAGTGCGCCCGTTGCGACTATTAGTCCAGTTGTTGGTGCTAGTCCGTTAATATCAGTCTTACTAGTTCACTGCTTTTTGAAGCGATTTGAAAGAGTTACCTTCAGGTTATGGGTAGGAGCAATCATGGTGGTTGCCGGGGTTATATTAATCACCTTAAGCAATATTTGAGTGAGAAATTGATTTAATCAGGCAAGAGTACAACTCTTCCAAATAAGCTTCTATCAGACATCCAGCTTAAGCCAATCAACGCATCTTTTAATGGTAGGGTAGTGTGAATAATTGGCTTTATAGAGCCAGTACGAACTAAATATTCGGCTTCTTGGACATTACTTTTTTGTGTTCCTGTGGAGCTTAAAATTGCACTGTCTTGAAACAATATCTCCGCAAGGTCCAATGTGGTTTTTCCTGCCCTTACGTCGCCCAATAAAATAAAGCGTCCAAATTGAGCTAATGCTTTCATTGATGAAGGGAAAAGAGGTGATCCAACTGTATCAATTATGACGTTAACACCTTTTTCAGCGGTCATCGCACGGACAATTTCGACATAGTCGAATTCTTCCAATGAAACCACCTCATCCGAACCTAGCTCCATCAGGCTTACTAGCTTTCCTTCTGAAGAAGTAACAGCAATTGTTTTAGCCCCAAGGTGTTTTGCTATTTGAAGAGCATGAACACCTAGTCCACCACTTGCACCTGTAACCATGACCAATTCGTTGTTGGATACTTTTCCAATATTTTTAACAGCTTGTAATCCAACCCCAATTGGGCAACTAAGAAGGCAAGCTTGTTCAGGTGGTATGTCCTTTGATATAGCAACAAGGGCTGTTTCTTTGGCCTTCATGTACGTGGAGAAGCCACCATTAGTGCTATGGCCGAAACCTTTTCCAACTAAACACCGATGTTCTATGCCACTGAGGCATCTTTCACAATTCCCACATGCTTCTGTTAGTAAAGGGACTACGCGTTGTCCAGGGCTAATAAGTGTAACTTCTGACCCTATACTCTCTACATCCCCACAAATTTCATGCCCTAATATTAAGGGAAAAACGATGCCTCTTCGTAATGTTCCCTCTACAATTAGCTTGTCATGGTGACATAGACCACAGGCTAACACTCGAATTAGAACTTCGTGTGGCCCTATCTCTGGTTTAGGTACTTCGAGGAAACGTAATTTTAGAGAGCCACTTTTTTGTTCTAGTGTTAAGGCCTTCATGTATTTTTCTTCACGAGATTTTTATGTGTATCAATTTATAGAAATAAATTTATCGAAAGGATAAAAGGCAAGGTGAATCATTGTAGTGATGCATTCACACTTAACCATTGTGCTAAACCTTTTCGGTTATCCTCTAACCATCTTATGTTGAGATCAATACGTTCAAGCGATTGCTGGATGGTTCGAGTTGCTGCAGGTACTGGATTGGTTTCAAAAAAGCTCTCTATATCTTTTCTTGCATCAAGCTTTGTGAACCCTCCAGTTATTCCTACCAACCGCATCATTGCAAATCCTCCGGAACCATACCGTCTATCGAGTTCTTTCCAGTTACGCTTGACGTATTCCCAAGCCAGTTTACTGCCCCCATGCCTATTTGATGATATGGCAGCTATTAATGTGACTGTATCTTGTGGTTGAACTTCTGGTGATAGTGATAGCTCAAGAGTTTTTTCTAGTAAATCTCTTTGGTGGAATCGAGACATAGCTATAAGCAATCTATTTTTTTCTTCTTGGAGCGTAGACTCTTTCATCATTTTATGTAATAAGGCATGTGTTTCCCCACCACCTGATAATGCAGCTAATCCATAGACGACACTCCGTAACTCAGGGGCTAGGGAGAAGTTCTTGCTTTGAAGGAGTAAGAGACGTTTTTCCGCTTCTTCTAAGGTTTGAGGATCTCCAAAACTTCCGTAGGAGTCTAGTACAGTGCCTCTAAGTAACGTTTGGAGATGTCCCTCATTTGGTTGTTGATCCCATTTTACTTTCTTGACAACCTTCCTTAGAAGGCTTCTCGCAACTTTTCGGTAATCTTCAATAAAAGGTTCGTCTGAGAGTAAAAGTTCAAATTGTCTTAAATGTATTGTGAGATCACTCCACACAGCATATTCAATTTCGTTTTCGTAGGCTTGTGATAGTTCTAAGAAGTCTACAGCTGGGATTAGTCCTGAACGAGTAAGTGCAAAGGTGTCACTTTGGAGCCCGAGCCGATCTGCTCTTGGTAGATTGAGCGATTTAACGGCTGGTATCAATCTATTCAAATCATCATCTTCGTATTGGACGCGGTAGAACCCAGTTTGTAGAGAGTTAATCTTAATCCAGTTAGGGCTGTGAGCTTTTTCTGTCTTTATAGTAACTACCTCATTCGGGTGACTAACGAGGTGTGATGTTGTTTCAGGATTTCCTTGGATTCCTATTAAGACTGGGATTTTCCAAACTGTTTGATCCTCATTGGATTTAGCTGTGTTGTAAAGGAACCTTTTTTGGGAAAGATTGATTGTGATCTCATTCTCTTTCCTTTCTATCTTTGATTTAAGAACAGGGAAACCAGTTTGAATAATCCAACTTTCCATAGTTTTGACAACAGGTAGCCCAGATTCTTTTTCCATTGCTTCCCATAGATCATTACCTTTCGCATTGCCGTATTTATGTTCATAAAGGTATTCATTTAACCCTTTCCTGAACTTTTCTGGACCTATAAATTGTTCCAACATTCGGATAATTGATGCTCCTTTGCTATAGCTGATAGCATCAAATAATTGACTGATCTCTGCAGGGTTGCTAACAGTTGCTTCGATTGGGTGCGAATTTTCGAGGCTATCTAAACCTAAACCAGCGTTCATGTCATGGCTAATGAATTGTGTCCACATGTCCCATTCTGGGAAAAGATGATCTACTGCTTTTGTTGCCATCCAAGAAGCGAAGCTTTCGTTTAACCACAGGTCGTTCCACCATGCCATGGTAACTAGATCTCCGAACCACATATGGGCCATTTCGTGAGCAACTATCTCAGCAATTCGTTGCCGTGTTCCCGGAGCTGAGTTTGACGGATCAAATAAGAGGGCAGTTTCCCTGTACGTTATAGCTCCCCAGTTCTCCATTGCTCCCGCCGCAAAGTCAGGGATCGCTAGGTGATCGAGTTTTTTCAATGGATAGGGTATGCCAAAATAGTCGTTATAATAATCCAGAAGACTTATTGCTATGCTAAGGGCGTATTCTCCTTGAATAGCCTTACCGCGTGTTGTCCATACCCGGATTGGCACATCGGCAGCTCCTTTTCCTTCTGAGTATTCTAGGTCTCCAATAATAAAGGCGAGTAGGTATGTTGACATAAGTGGCGTTTCGTTAAACTGCACCAGTTTATTTCCGAATCCGTTTTCC
>Ga0114993_10004948_pt1 | contig 13043 bp, 11 predicted proteins | sample ArcticOcean_MG_C_FD_87042 | JGI IMG/M metagenome (GOLD analysis project Ga0114993, IMG submission 87042) | Marine microbial communities from western Arctic Ocean - ArcticOcean_MG_CB2_150 | ecosystem: Environmental > Aquatic > Marine > Oceanic | place: Arctic Ocean: Canada Basin | collected...
ACCCTTCGTCCATTTTATGGTCTGATCCCTCCGGTTTTTCCTCTTCTGGCTGTGATTTTTTTAGAGGAGCCGTATTAATTTTGGCTTCTTTGGCCACGGATTCAGGTTTTTTCTTTTTTTCTTTTTTAGGAGGAGTTGGGTTGTAGCGTCCCAAGGCAGTAAGAAACTGAACGACGAAAGGTTTTTCGAATTGTTTCTTGTCTATAGCAATGGCTCTTTCAAAGTGCGGCGCAGCTTCTTCAAATTTCTTTTTAAGACTGAGAGCTATTGCTAGGTCGAAATGACCCCAGCCGAAATCTGGTTTTAAGCTGGTGACCTTCAAAAGGTACTTGATTTCTTCGTCGTAGTTATTTTTTTGTCCATAGGCCTTCCCGAGGTAGTACCAGCCCATGTGATAAGATGGGCTTAGTTCGACTGTCTTCAAGAATAACTTTATGGCCTCATCAGTGGCTTTTTCTCTAAAACGGGAGACACCCCAGTTGAACGCGACTTCCGCGTCATCGGGTGACAGTTCCATAGCTTTTGCAAAATGACGGTTAGCGCCCTTGTATTTTTCTTGAACTCGAAGTGCAGTTCCCCAAATCGCAAAAACTTCAGGCGAGTCTGGGCTAATTTGGGCTGCTTTTTCAAATTCCATATCGGCGCTGTTGAACTTTCCCTCTTCAATCAGTTGCATCCCTTTTTGGATGTGTTCAAGTGTTTTCCTCGGCAATTGGTAATTAATTCGCGTTGGCTCAGGGTTTGAGGTTGAAATGCTGGAGAAGTCGGATTGCTTGGTTTCGGCGAAGCGTTCTAATTCAGTATTTACTTTTGAGTCAGAATTGTTTTCAAAAATACCGGATGTTTTTTGGAACTTGGTATATGGTTCAAGTTTTGTTTCTGGTGTTGAAAAATGCATTAGCGACCACAATCCAGCGATTATCACAATTGTCCAGAATATCGGCCAAGCAATTTTTTTACCAATATTCAGCAATGTTCCATCATTACTGTCGGAGGCATTTTTTTGTTTTGGGTTCTTATTTCTCATCTAGATCAGCCGCAAATTTTATAAAGTTATTTGAATAATTAGAAGGGCTATTCAGTTTGTTTTCTTTATTGGTATTCAGAAATATGTCTGGCTGGAGGAATCTTTAGAACATTTTTATTAGGCAGATCATCAACAGTGACCGGTTTTTGCAAATCGGCGAGAGGTTTGCCCTGAATCTTCGCTGAGAACGAAGAGAATTTATATCGAGTATTTTTTGAGCCACACTCAGAGCACTCGGATTCCTCTTTGTTAGTATTTGTCGACTGAAGCAAGGTGAAATCTATCTGACAATTTTCGCAGAAATACTCGTAGAGAGGCATAAAGGTTTCCTTATAAATTGGGACTACTAGCCACAATGGGGTTGAAATCATTTGAATATTAAGATTTAATCATAGCCTCAGAGGGCCTGTCAATTTGTTTTCAAGTAGTTTTACAGGTTGTGGACTATCCGAAGTTGGAATAAATGGTCAGAAACCTACTCAAGATATTTTCGTATGAGGTTTAAGGGCTCGTTTATAAAAGTACCTTCCGAACTCTTTCAGATAGAATTTTAGTAAATATATTCCCTCAAATTGACAGGCAAACACTACGATGAAGACCCTTTCCGCAAAATCATATCTGTCAAGAGGGCTGGTTAGAAGCCTTAGAGGTAAATCAGGATACCTCGCGAACCAGTCTATTGAGCTTGCGTGCCATGAAGGAATAATACATTCTCGAGTAACCTTGCTGGCATCTCAGTTTCAACCGGTGAGTCTTGACCTAAGATTGGGCAGCCATGCCTATCGTATTCAGAGTAGCTTTCTACCAGAAAATGATACCGTGGAAATCAAACTGAACGAGGTAAAACTTTACGAGATTGATTTGAGAGATGGGGGTATTTTAGAAAAAGGGGCTATTTACCTCATTCCTCTACTGGAAGAACTGGATTTCCCTAAAAACTTTCAAGGGCGCACTAACCCAAAAAGCTCGACAGGGAGGCTGGACATGTTTACCCGCGTGATTGTTGATCATGGGCATAGATTTGATGAGGTTCCCAGCGGGTACAAAGGGAAAATGTATTTAGAAGTTATTCCTAGATCATTCCCTGTAAGAGTGAGGGAGGGCTTACTATTGAACCAGTTACGTATTTTCCAGGGAGACCCGCATCTTTCAGATATTCAATTAAAAAATCATTATAAAAAAACCCCCATTTTATTTGGTGATGCTGGTCGGTCGGTCGGAATAGATAAAGTGAAGATCGACAACGGTTTATTTATTAGTTTGGATCTTGCGGGAACGAGAAGGGATCGAGTTGTCGCCTACAAGGCAAAAACCAACTCCAGTGTTATTGATATGAGTCTTAATCGGCATTATCATCCGATGGATTTTTGGGAACCGATTACCTTGACTCAGATCAGGAATAAACGGTTGATCTTAGAACCAGAAAGCTTCTACATAATGATGTCCAAAGAAAAAATTTGTATCTGGCCTCATTTGCTTGCAGAAATGGTTGCTTATGAACCCAATAGTGGTGAATTGCGTACCCACTACGCTGGGTTTTTTGATCCAGGTTTCGGTTGGCATGGCGGTAGGACTTTAAAAAACCAAGGGACTCGTGCCGTCATGGAGGTTCGCCCGCATGATGTTCCTTTCATGGTAGAGGATGGGCAAACTTTTTGCCGACTTAAGTTTGAAAGTGTCATTGAGAAACCGACGAAAGTGTATGGGGAAAAACTAAAATCCAATTACCATTCGCAAGGACTTGCGCTGAGTAAGTACTTTAAGGAGTAAACATCATAATCCAATGTTCGTGGCGCCGATTTATTTTTGCAGAGAATAGGTTAAGCAGATAGAATGGCTTTGGTGCTATTTTTTTACAATAATTTAACAAGGGATGATCGGTGGAACGCGAAGAAATTAAAGCAATTATTGAAAATATCCTTTTGGCTGCAGACCAACCAGTAAGTGAGACCCAGTTTAAAAATTTGTTTGGCGACGAAGTCGAAAAGGTTTCTTTTAAATCAGTTTTAGAAGAATTGATAGATGAATATAACTCGCGGAACTTGCAAATTCTTCAGGTTGCCGAAGGGTATCAGTTGTGTACTCGTCATGATTATTCCAATTGGGTTCGCAAGTTCCTGAAATTTGACAAAACGAGGAAATTATCTCAACCTAGCTTGGATACGCTTTCTATCATCGCTTATAAACAACCCCTGACTAAGGCAGAGGTTGAAGAGATTCGCGGCGTGGACTCAAGCGGTGTGGTTCGAACTCTATTAGAGAAAAAAATTATTTCTCCTGGAGGGCGAAAAAAAATTCCTGGTCGGCCGATTATGTATCGGACCACGCGTAAATTTCTTGAATACTTTGGATTGAAGGATTTGAGTGATTTGCCTACGTTAGAGGATTTCAAGGAGAGTGAACTAGAGGATCAGATCCCACCAGATCAAACAACACTGCCATTTGATGAACTATCTGGAGATGATAGTGAGGAAATGGCGGATGTGGCTTCTGAGGAAGAAGCCCAGTCTACGGACCCTACCGAAATTGATTCCTCGACAGGTTCTTAATTAGAGATCAACTAAAAGGTTTTCACGTTAATTCTTTTTCTCTCTTTATTAAATGAAAATCCGTTTGCAAAAAGTAATCGCTGATGCAGGGTTAACCTCACGCCGAGAAGCTGAAAGGTGGATTACCGAGGGTCGTGTGAAGGTTAATGGTAATGTGGTTACCAAGTTGGGAACGACTGTGGATCCTTTATTGGACGAGATTCGCGCGCGTGGAAAATTGATTCCTCGATCACAGGGAAGAGTGTTTATTTTGCTCAATAAGCCTGCAGATTTTCTCACGACAATGGGAGTGGATGAACGCGGACGTAAAACCGTCATGGATTTGATTAAAAATATTCCTGCCCGTGTTTTTCCAGTGGGGCGGCTCGATTATAATACGCAAGGAGCGCTATTGCTGAGCAGCGACGGAGCTTTGTCCAAAAAACTACTTGACCCAAAATATAAGGTTCCACGTACTTATCTAGTTAAGGTGAGGGGAGTTCCGGAAGAAAAAACCTTGCGTCGCCTTAGGCGGGGGGTAGGATTGGACAACCAGCCAACTATGCCACTAGAGGTTGAGGTTGATCGTATCAGCGGGAAAAACAGTTTTATAAAAATCAAAATGTTTGAAGGAAAAAATCGACATGTTAAGCGGATTTGTGAGATTGTCGGCCACTCCGTGATAAGGCTGAAGCGGACGCATTTTGGGAACTTAACTTTGACGGGGCTTCCTACGGGGGCGTACAAATTTTTAACGCCCCGGGAAATTAAATCCTTAGAGTTGCTAGTTAAAAAAGAACCGGTGGAGCAAAAAATAAAGCGGCGACGCTCGGTGGTAAGCTCAAAACGAATTCAGGAAAGATAATGAGATATAAATGATATATAAAAAGGTATTTCTCAAATTTTTTTTGGTGATAGTTTTAATGTTTATGCTACTTGGGCAAGTTGTTATTTCTTTTGCCCAGTTTGATTTTGATACACCTTACGAGGTGAGCGCGGAAGTTCCGGTGGTAAAAAATAACTTTGTTAAAGCTAGAAAAAAAGCTGTAAAAATAGCTTTGACATTGGCGTTGGAGCAGGGCTTGCGAGGAATTTTTGGGGATGATGTATTTGAACAAAATCGACAAGAAATGCAAAAGACTTTGAAGGTATTCAATAAATATGTAAAATCTTATCGTTTTTTAGAAGCTTATGATGATTCTGTAGAACAGATGAGTCATGTTAAGCTCGAGGTAAATTTATTTCAGAGAGCGATTAGTAAAACTTTGAGCCAAAGGGGCATTGCGACAGGACTAGAAAACCTAAAACAGGTTGTCATTCTCATTAACGAAAGCAGTTTGAGCCTTGATGAAGAATCACGCTTTTGGGAGGCGGTGCCTATTTCTGAAATCTTGCTGACCAGAAGTTTTATAGAGTCGGGAATTCCTGTCGTACGCAGGAATTCCTTGCGTCACGAAATTTCTAAGAAAATGCTTGTGGCTGCGATAGATGGTGACATTTCAGCAGCCGTGAACGTAGGGTCGAAAGTGGGAGCAGATATTGTTATCATAGGAAACGCTACTTCGATTTCCACGGTAGATAAGGGAGGCGCGAAAGGGCAGGTTCGAGTTGGAATCAATGTCAAGGTCATTTCGTCGAGTCAATCTGCGGTAGTAGCGGCAAAAAGTGATTTCGCTACAGCTTCTAAAAATCAAGTTTTTGCGAGTGAACTAGAGGCTTTCCGTCGTGCTGGAAAAAAAATAACAGAATTTCTTATTCCCGTTATACAAGAGCATTGGGCGCCTGGTTCGAAAAAGAAAAAGGCTCAACGCTCAACTCCTCAAGGTCCTAAAATAGACAACTCACCATTGTTTTTCGATGACTTCTGATATGAATCGAGAGAGAAACACGCAAATAATATACTTTTTTATTATCGGGGTTTTACTGGCCGTAATTTTATTCTACTTCTCTCGCCGTGTGCTTACTCCATTCTTCATCGCTTTTGCTTTAGCATACCTATTTGATCCAGTCACAGATCGACTAGAGTCTTTAAAAATTTCCAGAACCTTTGCTGTTTTAATTTTAATGACGGGAGTTTTTTTGTTTATTACTGGAATAGGGCTTCTGATTTTCCCGTTGCTTAAACTACAAGCGGAGCACTTGGTTCATAACCTACCTGGTTACATTGCGGTGATGCAAGAGTGGATTTATCCATTACTAGGCGTTGTTGGAGATCCTGAGAAAATACAAGGAATCCTAAATAGAGAATTTCTAAAGGTCGGAGAACTTCCTCTTAAAGCACTTTCATCAGTTACGTCAATTTTATGGGGTTCGGTAGCAGGTTTGTTCAACTTCATTTTACTTTTGGCCAATCTTGTGATTGTCCCCGTGGCTATGTTTTATTTGCTTCGAGATTATGATCTGATAAATAAAAAAGTCCTTGATTTTGCTCCTGCAAGATCTAGAGAACAGGTGCTGAGTTTGATAAGGGAGATGGATGGGGTTCTTGCAGGGTTTGTCAGGGGGCAACTTATGGTCGGTCTGATTATGGCGGGGTTTTATAGTGTGGGGTTGTTTTTTTGTGGTACTCCCATGAGTTTGTTTATAGGTTTATTGGCAGGGTTAGCGAATTTGGTGCCCTACCTAGGTCTGGTAGTTGGATTTGTTCCAGCTGCGATATTAACTTTCATGCAGACTCAGGACTGGGTGTTGGTTTTTGGTGTGGCGGGAGTTTTCGCAGTGGTTCAAGGTTTAGAGGGGATGATAATCACCCCACGTATTGTCGGTGAAAAAATAGGGTTACACCCAGTAGCAATTATATTGGCCGTTTTATTGGGAGCAGAGTTCTTTGGACTGGTGGGGGTTATAGTTTCGGTGCCTGCAGCGGCCGCACTCAACGTCCTTTTTACTCATGGACTTAATGAATACAAATCTTCTTCGTTCTACACCTCTTGAAAGAGCAGTTGAGATTAACTTCCAAGTTTAATTAAAATGCTAGTAGAGTACATTGTGTTATGAATGGTGTTAGCTTTGTTCTTTAGAGGGAGAGCTAAAACACATCATTTTTTATTGATATGTTACAGTTTTTGTCTAAGTTCTTGGTAAAAAATTATAAAAAGGATACAATTGATGATCAATAAAAATAAAGCTTATTTCACGGGGTGAGCCATGTCCATTCGTTCGATTCGAGTTAGCCATATTGTGCTATCAACCAAAGATGTAGCGGGTTTATTACTTGAAAACCTTAAGTCCTGCGAAAGTAATGAATTGATGCTAAAAATGTTTTCTAAATTAGCGAAAAAATATAGTGCTTGTGGAACCAGTAAAAAGGGCGGTGACCTTGGGTTCCTGGAATTCAATACAGCCGCTCCGGAGCTGGAAAAAGCTGCTATGCAGGCCCCTGTCGGGAAAGTATCCGGCCCGATTCAAAGTAAGTTTGGCTATCATATTTTTGTCGTTACTGAAGAAGAAAAAATGGTTGATACGGGTATTGATGGTCTTGCTGGTACTTCCATTGGCGCAGGAGACGGAACTTTATAACTCCCCCCTTTTTTTAATTTCTAGCAATCATGCACCTTTTAGGGATTCATCATATTGCGTTGAATGTCCGTCACCTTGATCGAGCTGAACGGTTTTATAGTGGTGTTTTGGGGTTTAAAGTCTCACAAAGATTTTCCAAAGGTTTACGTCATCTCATGTTAGATGCCGGAAATTCCCAGATTGCTTTGTTTGAAGTCCCTGATCTGGAGATGCAATCCCACATAGAGGAACTTAGTGAAACAGGTTATATGCACTTTGCCTTTAAGATAGAGAAAGAGATGTTTCAATTGGCGGTAAAAAAACTTATAGATAACGATATTGATATTGGCGATGGACCTGTGCGACGTGGCGAAGGAGATTCGGTCTACTTCCAGGACTTGGACTATAACCATTTAGAGATTCATTGTGATGACGGAGAAGATTCTTGAAAAAGCGCTCGATGGCGAGCGGATATCCCCTGAAGAAGCAGTACTATTATTCGAAACGACGGATATGCTGTTGCTGGGGAATATTGCCTCACGTATTTCCAGAAAAAAACTAAGAGAAAGGGTTGTAACTTACATTGTTGATCGCAATATAAATTACACAAATATTTGCATTACCGATTGTGCTTTTTGTGCTTTTTATAGGAAAGAGGGTGATGAAGAAGCATATGTTCACCCTTTTGAAACCATAGCTGGGAAGATAGAAGAAACAATTGCCTTGGGGGGAAGACAGATTCTTCTGCAGGGAGGCCATAACATTAATCTGAAGATTGATTATTTTGAAGATTTATTTCGGCGTATCAAAGAACGGTTTAATATACATTTGCATGCATTATCTCCGCCGGAGATAGTACATACTGCAAAAATCTCAAAACTTACCATAGCCGATACTATTAGTAGATTAAGTAAATCTGGGTTGGATAGTATTCCTGGTGGTGGAGCTGAGATTTTAGTAGACCATATACGGCAGAAAATAAGTCCGCATAAATGTTCGGCCAGAGAATGGCTTGATGTTATGGATTGTGCTCACACTATGAATATCCCTACGACTGCAACAATGATGTTTGGACATGTAGAAACGGTTGAAGATCGGGTAGAGCATCTTCGGCGTATACGTGATCAGCAGGATAAAACGGGGGGATTTACTGCGTTCATTCCCTGGCCTTTTCAGCCAGGCCACACAGAGCTGAGCTTGGATCTTGGCATCAGTTCTCAAATAACCGGACTTGATTATCTTAAGACCTTGGCCATTAGTCGTATATTTTTGGATAATTTTGATAATTTACAATCATCTTGGGTAACTCAAGGTCCTAAAATAGGTCAAATGGCCTTGTATTACGGTGCAAACGATATGGGAAGTACCATGCTAGAGGAAAATGTTGTGCGAGCCGCTGGTACTGTTCACTGTCTCAACGAAGAAGATATTCGGCGGATTATTACTGACAGTGGGTTCGAACCTCAGCGAAGAAATATGAGGTACGAAAAAGTAAGTTAGTAATTTCTTTACTGTTGTAATTACAAGACTTATTGCAGTCAGAAAAGAAATTCGAAAAAATAGGCCGGATTAGTTAGGCCTGCAGCTAAATTGATTAAGCAGCTTTTTTCGAATTAGGGGAAGGGAGAGAATTGAGTGCTCTTAGATCCAAAGTATTTTGCAAAGCAACGGGATCGGTATCCTGATTAAGCATCAAATTGACAAATGACTGTCTTAAAGAATGGGGTGTAGCTAATTTCTTTAAGCCGGATGCAATGAGAGCTTTTTTGAAAAACTTAGCTACAGCTCGGGTTGTAAGTGTGCTACCCCGTTCACTTGGAAACAAATATTGGCTAGTATTTTTAGCTCCAGCCTGTTTTATCAATGACTCCTTGAGATGTTTTGAGAAAAAAGTAGTTCGCTTATTTTTATCAAATCCCGGCACATGCAACATTAGTCTGTCGAGGTCAAGATGTCCCACTTTTACTTCTACTAATTCAGAAACTCTTAAACCAACAGAGTACGCTAGTTCAATCATTAGACGATTTCTGGAAGTTTTTGCGTGGTAGGCTATTTGACAAACTTCGTTAGAAGTAAGAACTATAGGGGCAGGGCGCTTTTTTCTTGGTCGTTTAAACCCTGAAAGGTTCAGTTGTTTTCCAAATAATTCATAATATAAAATTTCCATTGCTTTGGTCGCTTGATCTATCGTTGATCTCGAGAGGCCGCTATCGACAAGCTGATTCAAATAGCTCTGGATAGCCTGTCCTGTGATATTCCGAAGATTGGTCGGGCGGTTGAAACTAATAAAGCTTTGGACTTGTCCAAGGTATGCTTTTACGGTGCCAGAACTATATCCGCATAGTTTCATATGATTTCGCAGAGTATTTAAAAATTGAATTAGGCCTGGGGTGGTGATAACAGCTGTGCTCATGAATGTGTCTCCTTAAACGGAGCGCCGGCGACGCAATGGTATTGGTTATTTAAATAAAATCAAAAATTCGACCTCTCGAATTATAGCCAATAAAGTCAATATAATCAATTAGTTAATTAATTTTTTTAAGGAGAGTGGTGTTCTGAGATTTGTAGCCTTGGAAGCACATGTTACGAATCTTGACTACATACTATCCATTTAGGTGTTGGATTGCTCGTCAATATGATAGTTGCCTTCGTAATCATATATTACTTTTTAAAGTAATCCTCGATGGCTGAGATAAGACCAGTAACGGTGTATTGGCTTGGAACGATCGTTACTTTAAGTCCACGGTTCTCTGCAGTTTTTTGAGTGATGGGTCCGATACAGGCAACAACGATTTTGTTAAGTTTTTCATGATGTTCTTTATTAAGGCGATCAAGAAAATTGGTTACGGTTGAGGATGATGTGAAGGTGATAACATCGATACTCCCTTCATCTAGTCGTTTAAGAAAGTCGGACTCGAACGATTCAGGGAGAATTGTTTGATAAGCGGGGACGACATCAATAATGGCTCCCATTTCACGCAGTGTGTTCGGCAAAATTTCACGAGCGACACTGGCACGCGGCAAAAGAAATTTTTTCCCCTCGATATTTTCCTTGCCTATACATTCAATTAACGATTCGGCCACATAATTTTCAGGTACTGTATCGACCCTAATATTCAAATTACGGACGGCCTGCTCGGTTTTAGGCCCGATCGCATAAATGCGAACCCCTTTTAGCTCTCGAATATCTTTATTTTTTTCCTTTAGTCGCTGAGAAAAAAAACGAACCCCATTTACACTGGTGAAGATTAGCCCATTATAATTTGATAAGATTTCAAGGGATTTGTCGAGTGGACTCCAGTCCACCGGAGGAATGGTTTTGATTGATGAATAGAGAAATGCTTCAGCTCCACGTTCTTCAAGCATATGAATAAATGATTCTGCTTGTTCTTCGGCTCGAGTTACAACAAATGTTTTTCCAAATAATGGAAGAGTCTCATACCAGTCAGTTATCGACTTTAGATTAACCACCTCACCAATGATAGTAAGAGTTGGAGGTTGGATTTTTTCTTTCGCGGCGATATCGACTATGGTGTTAAGAGTACCAACCCAAGTTTTTTGACGGGAAGTGGTACCCCATTGAATAACCGCGACGGGAGTATCTGGATTTTTTTTAAATTTAATAAGCTGTTCAATGATTCTGGGTAGTTTGCGCGCACCCATGAGAAAAACCAATGTTCCTGTACGAGTGGAAATATGTTCCCAATCAATTTTTAAATGTTCTTCTCCAGATTCGTTGCTTCCTGTAATGATTGAAATCATTGATGCATGATCGCGATGTGTAAGAGGAATTCCCGCATACGCTGAAACGCCGATAGGGGATGGGATTCCAGGGACAATTGTAAAACGAATTCCTGCCTCCTTTAGAGCTTGAACTTCTTCACCTCCACGGCCAAAAACAAAAGGATCTCCTCCTTTTAAACGAACAACAACCTTTCTTTCAAGGGCACGATCAATCAGTAGTTTGTTAATTTCATTCTGTGTGATTGAGGCATAACCTGCTTTTTTCCCAACATATATAAGTTCTGCTGAGCTAGCAAAACGAAGCATGTTCGTGTTGACCAAGTGATCATATATAACCACGTCTGCACGTGCTAACCAATCTTTTCCTCTAAGGGTTAGAAGTCCAACATCGCCCGGACCAGCGCCGACTAAAATAACATGCCCCTCTTCTAAGCTGGATTTAGCCATCAAATGAGTTGATATGGTTAGAAATAATTGCGAAGTCTTGAATTGATAATGTTTCTCCTCTACGACTCAAATTAATTCCACCTAGTTCTGTTTTTCCATTTTTGTTTTTAAATAAACTTTCCCACCCAGTAAGATTATTTTTGAGCATTTTTCGCTTATGTAAAAACGAAGCGTTTACTACAGAAAAAAATGTTTTCAGGTTGTCTACTTGCACCCTTGGAGTGGTAAGGGGGGTAAGTTTTATAACCGAAGAATCAATTTTTGGTTTTGGCGAAAAAGCTTCTTTACTGACTTCTATAAGCCGTTCTACTTCGCAGTAAAACTGAACAAAAACCGAAAGCGATCCATAATCACGAGTACCCGGGATTGCAACTAGGCGGTCTACAACCTCTTTTTGTAACATCACTGTGATTTGAGTAAAGTATTCCCGGTAATGGATAAGTCTCTTAAGAATATGTGTTGCGGCATAGTATGGTAGATTTGAAACGACTTGGCATTGGTTTCTCAACCCGCTGTAATTATACTTCAAGGCATCTGTTTGAATAAGTTTAAAGTTTTCGTATGCTTTAAAACGGTTCGTTAATGTTGAGCAAAGCCCAGAGTCTATTTCAATAGCTGTTAATGATTTAGCTTTTTCAAGCAAAAGATTAGTAAGAATTCCTTTTCCCGGGCCAATTTCCAATACATGTTGATCATTGGAAATTCCAGCATGACAAACAATTTTGTGAGCGATGTTATCATCGATTAGATAATTTTGTCCTAAGCGTGGTTTTTTCATCTTGAGTGACTGGGCATAGGCTTCGTGAGTTGAGAGGCAGATTGTGTCGCTATCTCAAGGCTTTCAGGGGAGGCGCATCCCTTCCCGGCTATGTCAAAGGCTGTCCCATGGTCAACGGATGTGCGGATTATAGGAAGTCCAATAGTTACATTAACCGCAGTTCCCTTATTGGCCATTTTTACAGGGATCATTCCCTGGTCGTGATACATCGTGATTACGGCGTCGTATTTTTTTTGATCAATTTTTGCGAACAAAGCATCCGCTGAAAATGGACCCAAAGCGTTGATCCCGATTTTTCGAACTGCATCCAGCGCTGGGATGATTTCTGTCAGCTCTTCTTTACCAAAAATTCCACCGTCACCACAGTGTGGGTTGAGGCCAGTTACAGCAATTTTTGGAGATTCTGTAACATGTTCAAGTAACCATTGATGAGTAAGCTTAATAGTAGTTGTTATTTGTTTATGCGTGATAAGTTGTCCTACTTGGTTGAGTGGGATGTGCGTTGTAACGATTACCACTCGTAGTGCATCACCCATTAGCATGAGAGCCACATCCTTCGTGTCGGTAAAATCAGCTAGCATTTCAGTATGCCCAGGCCATGTAAACCCGGCGAGGTGAATGCTTTCCTTGTTGATTGGAGCAGTAACAATCGCCTCAATTTGACGGTCCAATGCTAGGTTTACGGCAGTACGAATATATTCTACAGAAGCTTTCCCTCCCACAGCACTAGGTTTACCCTCATTAATACCATTTGAAATATTCTTCAAATCCAATACATCAATGGAACCCGGTGTAAACGATGCTTCGTGAGGTGATGATATAGTAGTGATAGAGAGGTTGGCTGCTGACTTCAAGGCCACTTCTTTTAAAAACGTTGCATCTCCCACAACAAGAGGACACGAAAAGCCGTAAACAGACTGAGCCTGAAACATTTTAATAATTATTTCCGGTCCGACACCGGCGGGGTCGCCCATGGTAATGGCGATGCGTGGTCGGTCTTCCAAAGTGCTTCCTCCAAAAC